>VFQT010002855.1_pt1 | contig 16770 bp, 16 predicted proteins | sample 3512381 | NCBI WGS metagenome assembly VFQT01 (sample SAMN10412376, study PRJNA504923) | tailings metagenome | isolation source: Relicate 2 Philex TSF3 active mining site | place: Philippines: Tuba, Benguet | collected 2017-08-29
CAACGACTTACACACTTTTCGAACAGTTGCGAACTGTACTCAGCGGAGAGAGAGGGATTCGAACCCCCGGAGGTGTTACCCTCAACGGTTTTCAAGACCGCCGCAATCGACCGCTCTGCCATCTCTCCGGCGCGAATGTAAGACATGGTCAATTTTTAACCAAATGAATGAGTATGATTAACTTCAGCCCTTTAATAAGATGAAATCACTCGCTGCTTTACTCCCCTTTGCCTGGAAATATAGATTTTACTTAGTAGGGGGGCTTTTTTTTGTTTTTATTTCTAATTATTTCAACGTTCTCACACCGCAATTGACAAGTTTTGTAATTGACCATGTGCAGCGAACGCTTCAATTGCCCGGGTATACGCCGTCGGTTTCATCCCCAACTTACGATGGACTGGTATTGATGATTTCCACCACAATTTTGAAGCTAGGCGCGGGCTTATCTGGGGTGGTTGCACTCTGTGGAATTACATTACTCCTACTCGCATTACTGCGTGGGTTTTTTTTGTTTCTCATGCGTCAGACCATTATAGTGATGAGCCGACATGTGGAGTATGAGCAGAAAAATCAAATTTATTCGCATTACCAATCATTAGATATTTCTTTTTTAAAACAGAACCGGGTAGGTGATCTGATGAATAGGATATCGGAAGATGTTGCCAGAGTCAGACTCTTTACGGGTCCTGCCATTATGTATGTTGCCAATCTGATTGCAGTAATCACGCTCTGTGTTTATTTTATGTTTACGCGGGATTCCCAACTGGCTATTTACGTTTTGGCACCTCTTCCTGTTCTTGCTTTTTTGATTTATTTCATCAATGATACTATCAATAAAAGAAGCGAACGGATCCAGCAAGTGCTTTCCGATTTAACTACGCACGCCCAAGAATCCTATGCTGGCATCAGGGTTATAAAGTCCTTTAGCCAGGAGCGCTCATTGATTGGTTTTTATAAAAAGCTCGCTGGGTTGTATCGAAAAGAGGTCTTGGGTTTAGTGAAAGTGGAGGCGCTTTATTTTCCTTCTATTACTCTCTTGATTGGAATTAGTACACTATTAACGATCATGATCGGGGGGCTGTATTATATCAACGGAAATGGTGCAATAGGAGTACATACTATTGTTGAATTTGTGATGTATGTAAACATGCTCACTTTTCCCGTGAGTGCAATTGGACTAACGGCCAGTATGATTCAGCGAGCCGCGGCTTCACAAGCAAGAATTAATGAGTTTTTGGATGTTAAGTCAACGATTATTGCCAGAAATCCTGTAACAAACATATCAGTAAATGGGAATTTGATTTTTGATAAGGTCAGTTTTACATATCCTGAATCGGGCATTCAGGCATTGAAGAATATAAACCTTCAAATTAAAAAGGGCGAACGCGTGTTGATTATGGGTAAAACAGGCAGCGGCAAATCTACGCTGCTGCAATTGATCCTTCGTTTTTACGATCCAGATCAGGGATCTATTTTGTTTGATCGAGAAAACATCCTCCATGCTGAATTGAACAATTACCGTAAACAAGTCGGGTATGTGCCTCAGGATAGTTTTCTCTTTTCCGACACTATTGCTGCCAATCTCTCTTTTGGGTTACAAGCTGATCAGCAGTCAATCGAAAGTGCAGCCAAAATCGCAGCCATTGATACGGAGGTTTCACAATTTCCTGCGGGTTATGAAACCTTGGTGGGAGAGCGAGGAGTAACGCTCAGTGGGGGTCAAAAACAGCGAATATCCTTGGCTAGGGCGATATTGAAAAATCCAAGTTTGCTCTTGCTGGACGACTGTTTGAGTGCAGTGGATAGTGGGACAGAACAAAAAATTGCCTCCCATTTCAGCACCGCGTTAAGGGATGTAACAATAGTGATGGTTTCACATCGCCTACATAGTCATCTTGCTTTTGATAAAGTTATTGTATTAGAGAATGGCGAGATTATTGAAATGGGTTCGCCCGAAAAGTTGATAGAGAGGGGTGGGGCGTTTAAACAAATGGCAGATTATCAGCGTAAGCAGTAGACCTACTAATAATCAGAAAACTGATTTGGCTTTATTTCAAAGATTTTTATATTTGTAGGATACCAAAATTTAACAACTTAACTGCAAAATCTACCACAGTGACTTACGAGAACAACGAACGGAAAATGGATAGTATTTACAGCAAACGCCTTCGCGCTGGTAAAAGACGAACTTATTTCTTTGACGTGCGCGCCACAAAGGGAAACGACTATTACTTAACAATTACGGAAAGCAGGAAGCGGTTTGATGACAATGGCTATGACCGTCACAAAATTTTTCTCTACAAAGAGGATTTCAACAAATTCGTTAAAGCACTTGGCGAGGCAGTTGATTATGTGAAAACTGAGTTGATGCCTAATTTCGATTTTGATGCATTCAATCACGATGAAATCGACGAGGAGAATAGTGCGCCAGCGCAACCCACAGAAAGCATTGAATTGCCCAATTCAAACCCCGAGCCCAGTGCAGGCCAAATCAATTCGGAGGATGTTGATAAATGGTGATCGCTTAACCATTTGCTTATCAATATTTTATGAATTCTTTAATAGCTTTTTATTCCAATTGTTAAGAGTTTTAAAAAAATCGTTTATCTTTCACACCTAATTCACAGCTTCTTGATTCAGAGTGTTCTAATAACCAAAACAGTATCTATGCAACCAAACTTTACTCAAAAAAGAGGAGTATTTGCTGCCTTGTTGTTTGTCCTGACATTTTTCATTTCAGGAGTAAATTTTAATAAGGCAATCGCTCAAACCACCATCACAACAACTGGAACAAACTACACCGGAACCAACTTTTTGACTGGTGCAACTTTTGTGACATTTGCCGTGCAAAACACCAACGCTTATGACATCGCAATTACTGGTGTTAGCTGCTTTGGTAGTACTGGGGCTTCTCCAACTGGATTAGTTCCCACTTTATGGAGATCTACAAGTTCACTTTCCGGCGCACCTGGAACCATCGGTTCTCCAGCATGGACATCAGTGGCAACGGGAAGTCAGATCAATATTACTTCAAACGGGATTGTTCCCTTCCTGTCTAACTTAGTTATCATTGTGCCAGCGGGTGCAACTCATCGTTTTGCATTGTCTTCCACTGGGGGAATGGCATATAGTGGAACTTCCGCTACAACTCCTACTCCCAACACGCACTCTGGCGGTGGAGTAAATCTAATGGTTGGAAATGCACAGGTAGCGGGTTCAAATGTTGGCTATAGTGGTGTGTTTCCCTCTGGCACAACTTTCAACCCTCGTTTTTTCACAGGCTCGATCACTTTTGTTCAGGCAATTGCTTGTACTGGTACTCCTGCTCCTGGTAATACCATTTCATCAGTTACTACTGTTTGCCCTGGTATCAATTTTAATCTCTCACTTCAGAATACACCATCTTCTACTGGAATTAGTTACCAGTGGCAGTCCTCGTCAAATGGTACAACTTGGAGTAATGTAAATGGAGCAACCAATGCTACGCTTACTACAAACCAAACGGCTGCTACCTACTACCGCTGTCAAGTAACTTGCTCTGGTAACACAGGTACATCCACGCCAGTTCTTGTTGGAATTTCACCTCAATCCGCTTGCTATTGTACAGCAGGTGCCACCAGCACATCTTTTGAGAAAATTTCAAATGTAACGTTTGGAACTATCAATAATAACTCGACTTCTACTGCAGGATATGAGAACTTTACAAGTTTGTCAACCAATGTAATTGCGGGTCAAACATTGCCAATCTCAGTATCTATTTCCAATGGCTTCTCTTCAGATGAAGTGAAAGTATGGATTGACTTTAACCAAGATGGAGATTTTACGGATGCTGGTGAGGCTGTTTACACATCCACTCGCGGTGTAGGTCCCCACTCTGGTAATTTAACTATTTCAGGTTCTGCTGCCATAGGATCTACACGTATGCGTGTTCGTATGCATGATGCAGCTGCGGGTCCTAATAACACCCCTTGCGGTAACTCTACATACGGTCAAGTAGAAGATTATACTGTTAACATTCAGCCTTGCGTGCAAAATGCCTTTACTACGCACCCGGCTAACTCAACTATTACTTGTGGAGGTAATGCAACCTTTACAGTAGCGGCATCTGGATCGGTTCCTGCATTCACTTGGCAGTTCAGAACTAGCCCTACCGCGGCTTGGCAAGAGCTTCCAAACGGAGGTATTGTAAGCGGCGCTACTACCTCAACTTTAACTCTAACCAACGTACCTACAACTTGGAGTGGTTATGAGATCAGAAGTATTTTACGTGGCCCTTGCACTGGTGTAACACCAAGCAACGCTGCTACATTTACTGTTAATCCTGTTCAGACCAATGTTAGCCCAGCTTCAGCAACAATTTGCCGTGGCGACCTACAGCGTTTGACAATTACCAATTTTGCTTCCACTTCTGCACCGATGACTGCTACATTCACATCTACAGATGTGCCTAAGGCAATTCCTGATGCAAGTGCAGCTGGAACTTCTAGTAATATCACAGTGAGTGGTCTACCAGCAGGTGCCACTATCACAAACTTGGCCGTTAAGTTTAGCATTCCTGCACATACATGGCCTGGCGACTTAGCAATCGCGCTACGTGCACCAAATGGACAGGTGTTAAATCTAGATTATTATATTACCGGCACTGGTTATGGCCCTGGAAATGGAATGGTGAACACCAATATTAGCTCATTGGGTACGGCTGCACTTTCCTCTGCAGTTTCTCCATTTACTGGTACATTCCGCGCTGACCGTGCTGGATCTGCCGATGCATCCACTTCAGGCATGCCTGTAACTACTACTAGCTGGGCTGCTTTGTATGGCCCTGCTGCGGGTACATACACTTTAGCATTGCGTGATAGTTATGGTGGTGACGTTGGTACATTGACAGCTTGGTCTGTTGATGTTACTTATGTAATTCCAAGTTATGGACAGGGTGTATGGACAGCTACTCCAGCTGAAGCAGGAACTATGTTCTTGGATGCTGCTGGTCTTGTACCTTATGCAGGTACTTTGGAGGATACAATCTATGTTCGTCCTAATGTTAGCACAACTTACTCCGTGTTCTTTAACTCTACTATCTCACCATGTACTTCTGCTCCTGCTCAAGTACCTGTAAGTGTAGGGTTGCCAATCAATAATCTGTCTGTTCCTGCAACTGTTGCCACTTGTGTTGGTAGTGGATTTACAATTACAGCAACGCATGATGCCATACCGGCTTCTAATGCTGCCCCGATTTATCAGTGGCAGCGAAGCGCGGATGGTGGTGTAACCTGGACTAACGTTGCTAATGCAACTACACCAGTGCTTAGTGTTGCGGCTACTACACAAGCTATGAATGGCACACGTTACCGTATCCTTTCTCGCTCTGGTTCTTGCGCCATTGCAGCTTCAGGAAGCACAACGCTAGTAGTTAATGCATTACCTTCTATTACGCTAGCTTCCCCAACTGTTAATTTGACTCCTGGTAAAACCACAACCATTACTGGTAGCAGTTCACCTGCAGCAGCAACTTGGAGCTGGTCTTTAAATGGTGCTACTATTGGTGGTACTGGTAACACACAGGTTGTTAATATTGATGGATTGGGTAATTATCAGGCTACGGTTCGCGACGTAAACGGTTGCGTAAATCGCTCAAATGTTCTTACAATTGGAGCAGAAGCTTCTGATAAATTGTGGATCTATCCTAACCCAACAGCGGGTGCCTTCCAGGTTCGTTATTACCATGCTGGTGATATGAATGAAAAGCGCATCATCTCTGTATTCAATGCTGCGGGTCAACTGGTAGCTAGCAAAACATTCGATCTTACTTACACTTCATCTCCATATTTAAGAATGGATGTGGATCTGAGTGGAGCTGCTCGTGGAACTTACGTTGTTAAAGTTGCACATCAGTTCAGTGGTAAGATTGTAGCTGGTCTGGTACTGGTTCAGTAATCTAACTCAAGTAAACTAAAACCATAAGTCCCTGGGAAACCAGGGACTTTTTTTATGTGGCTGAATGAAGGGTAGTGAAAAATAGAAAGGAGATGGTCAAGGAAGCTTATTCAATTATCTCATCCTTTTATAGGCATTGATTAAGCCATTTGTAGAGGAATCGTGGCTTTTTACAGGCGCGTTATCTAAAAGTTCTGGGAGGATTTTGTTGGCTAGTTGTTTACCAAGCTCTACTCCCCATTGATCAAAACTGTAGATATTCCAGATTATTCCTTGGGTAAAGATCTTGTGTTCATAGAGCGCTATGAGCTGCCCTAATGCAAAGGGGGTTAGCTTTTTAACCAAAATTGAATTGGTCGGTTTATTGCCTTTAAAAACTTTAAAAGGAGTAAGTTTTTTTATGGCTGCAGTGCTGAGTCCTTGTTTTTTTAATTCTTCTTTTACTTCCGATGACGATTTCCCTTTTAAGAGGGCCTCGGTTTGTGCAAAGAAATTACTCATCAATTTTTGGTGATGATCCCCAATGGGGTTATGAGTTTGAGCAGCTGCAATAAAATCACAAGGGATTAATGGAGTTCCTTGGTGAATGAGTTGATAAAATGCATGCTGACCATTGGTCCCAGGTTCTCCCCAAATAATTGGGCCCGTTGCGTAGGTAACTGGTTTTCCATCTCGGTCTATCTCTTTGCCATTACTCTCCATGTTCCCTTGTTGAAAATAGGCTGGAAATCGATGGAGGTATTGGTCGTAAGGTAAAATGGCTTCCGTTTGTGCACCAAAAAAATTGGTATACCAAATGCCAAGTAAGGCTAATAACACTGGCATATTTTCCTTTAATGGGGCCTCTTTAAAATGGTTATCCATCTGATAGGCTCCTTTCAGCAGGTCAGAAAAGGAATTAAATCCAATCGTTAAAGCAATGGATAGGCCAATAGCACTCCAAAGGGAATAGCGTCCACCCACCCAATCCCAAAAAGCAAACATATTTTTACTGTCTATACCAAATTGCTGTACTTCTTTTAGGTTAGTACTTAAAGCAATAAAGTGTTTAGCTATATGACTTTTATTTTTTGCTTTTTTTAAGAACCATTCCCGTGCCGTAAATGCATTGGTCATGGTTTCTTGTGTGGTGAATGTTTTTGAAGCAATAAGGAAAAGGGTTTCTTCTGCATTCACTTTCTTCAAAACTTCGGCAATATGGCTTCCGTCTACGTTTGAAATAAAAAATGTTTCAATCCCTTTTTTCCAATAGGGCTTTAATGCCTCGGTAACCATTAGAGGTCCAAGATCACTTCCTCCTATACCTATATTAACTATGTATTTGATTCGTTTACCGGTATAGCCTCGGTGTTTGCCCTCATGTATATGGTCACAGAAATCCTTCATTTGTCGCAATACCTTTTTGATTGCCGGCATAACGTTTTTACCTTCAACAAACACAGGCTGGTTACTGAAATTTCGAAGCGCGGTATGTAATACAGCTCGGTGCTCGGTTGCGTTAATGGCAGCTCCTGAAAAAAGTAGAGTTCTGGATTGTTCCAATTGACATTCTTTTGCCAATGCCAATAGTAGTTCCATTGTTTTTTCCGTAATCCTGTTTTTAGAATAATCCAAAACAAGGTCTTTGGTACAACAAGAAAATTTGGTGTATCGGTTTGAATCAGCCGCGAAAAGATGCTGTAAGGTGACGTGCTTATTCTCTTTATAATGAGCTAGTAAATTTTTCCAAGCAGTGGTTTTGGCTGGATTAATGACTGGCAGCATACTATAGTCTATTTAATTCTTCAACAGTTTTATCAATCATGGCAGACGAGATATCTAAATGGGTCACTAGTCTGACTCGGTTAGGGGCAATCGCATACGTCAAAATACCTCTTTCGCGCAGGGTATTGACTAACGAAGGAGCAGATTGTCCGTCGTGTAATTCAAAAATTACAATATTTGTCTCAACAGGTAACACTGTTTTTACAAAGGGCAATTTCATAAGAGTAGAGCCCAATTGGGTAGCATGTAGGTGATCTGTTTTGAGGCGCTCAATATGATGGTCTAATGCATAAATACCAGCCGCCGCCAGGAATCCAGCTTGCCGCATACCCCCTCCAAAAACTTTACGAATTCTTCTGGCTTTTTTTATAAAACTATGGCTACCCACCAGCAAGCTGCCAACTGGACAGCCTAGGCTTTTACTGAGGCAAACCGAGATGCTATCGAATACTTGTCCATATTGAAGTGGCGATTCGTTTTTTGCGATTAACGCATTCCATAGTCTGGCTCCATCGAGATGTAATGCCAATTGACTTTTGTTACAGATCGTTCGTATTTGTTGGATTTCTGCAAAGTCATAACAGCTGCCTCCACCACGATTACTAGTATTCTCGAGTGAAACCATTCTACTTATTGGACGATGCACATCATCTGGTTGAATGGCTGTTTGAATTTGTGAGGCTGTAATTCGTCCAAAATTTCCAGTCAGCAGCTTCACAGAACAAAGAGAGTTGAAAGCAATTCCGCCGCCCTCGTATTGATAGATATGAGAATTTTCGTCACAGATGATCTCATCTCCAGGTTGGGTGTGGCATTTGATGGCTATCTGGTTTGTCATGGTGCCCGAAGGGCAAAAAATTGCCGCTTGCATCCCGAATAATTCGGCTGTTTTTTTCTCGAGCGCATTGATGGAGGGATCTTCTCCAAACACATCATCTCCAACCACAGCCTTTTGCATGGCTTCTTGCATTCCTGGCGTGGGTTTGGTCACGGTATCGGACCTGAAATCTATTATCCAATCTTGCATAACCGCAAGTTAGCAATCGGTCAGTTATCTTTGTTATAAATTCAGCGTATGCCCTCTTTTGATATAGTTAGTAAAGTAGAATTGCAGGCATTAGATAATGCTGTAAATGTCACCACCCGCGAAATCTCAAATCGCTTTGACTTTAAAGGCGCCCATGTTTTAATTGAACTTGATAAGAAAACCTTTCAATTAAAATTAGAGGCTGAGGACGAAATGAAAATGCGTCAGTTAATAGATGTGCTGGTTAGCCGGGCCAATAAGCAAGGAATTGCCCCCGAGGCTTTTGATCTTTCTAAAGAAGGGGCGCAAAGTGGGAAGATCTGGCGAAAGGAAGTGAAAGTTCGCAATGGGCTAGCACAGGAGGAGGCTAAAAAAGTGGTTAAACTAGTCAAGGATTCAGGTTTAAAAGTCCAGGCATCAATCCAGGACGATCTGGTTCGTGTAACCGGTAAAAAAATAGACGACCTTCAGTCAGTCATACAGTTGTGCCGAACTGCAGATTTAGGATTGCCTCTTCAGTTTGTGAACATGAGGGATTGATTTGGCTGTTCTGGCCATACCTCGTAAATTTGCATCCCACAATTAATTCATCTTACGGCAAAATCCGTAAGGCCTTAAAAATCATAGTTTTATGAAACAAGGAATTCATCCTGAAAGCTATCGTCTGGTAGTTTTTAAAGACATGAGTAACGGTCACACTTTTTTAAGTCGTTCAACAGCTGCCTCTAAGGAAACAGTTAAATGGGAGGACGGAAATGAGTATCCGCTTATCAAGCTGGAGATTTCAAACACTTCTCATCCATTTTTCACTGGTAAAAATATGCTGGTTGACACGGCTGGACGTATCGATAAATTCAAAAAGAAATACGCCGCAAAAAAATAAGTCAGTTTTAGTAAGTATTGAAGACGCCCTGCAATTGCGGGGCGTTTTTATTTATGATGCCTACCGGCATTCTCATTATTTTTACCGTTGTGGGAAAAAAGTACATCATTTTCACAGAGGAGTTTTGTCAGCCATCCCGGCTATATCCCTTTACGTTAACTCGACAAACGCAAGATCTCCGTCTTGGTATTTTAACGATTCGGGAAAAATGGGAACGTCATTTAAAATTGCCTTCATTGGATAAGGCCAGGGGAGACTATAAAGATCATCCCCGCAGTATCCAATTAAGTCAACTTAAATCGGGCGATACCGCGATTTTATTACATGCAAATATTTTACCTAACCCTTCACTGGTGGGAGCTATCAATAAATTGCGTCCCGGTGATTGTTTGCTGGATGAACAAAACAGCCCACTTGCCTATTGTATTACGTCCCGACAAGTTGGAGCCAAAGAGCCTATTCATGTCAATCGTTCGGTTTCACACAAAAACCCAGTTGTTCAGCTTGTGTATCCATGGGATTTAATACGTATAAATGCAGAAGCTATTCAAGATGATTTTCGGCTGCTTACAAAACGAAAAAAAAGTGTATCAATTTCTAAATCTAATCGAGTTTGGGGACAAAAGCAGGTGTTTATTGAAAAAGGAGCTAAAGTAGAAGGGGCCTTTATTAATGCCACAGAAGGTCCCGTTTTTATAGGAGCAAATGTTACGATTATGGAGGGGGCGATGCTTCGGGGCCCTTTGGCTATAGGTACTGGAGCTTGTATCAAAATGGGGGCTAAAATATATGGAGCAACCACCATAGGCCCCCATAGCGTAGTAGGAGGTGAAATTAAGAATAGTATTTTTTTGGGATACAGTAATAAAGCACACGATGGCTACTTAGGTGATTCGGTAATAGGAGAGTGGTGTAATCTTGGCGCAGGCACCACTAATTCTAACATTAAAAATAACGCCGGACCCATACGAATGGCCACTCCTGTTGGGGAAATTTCAGTTGGGATAAAATGTGGTGTGATGATGGGGGATTATGTACGAACTAGTATCAATACATCGATCAACTCAGGTACTTTGATTGGACCTTGCGCAGTTTTATTGGAGTCCGGATTATCCCCTCGAATGATTCCACCATTTTCTTGGGGCCAAGATGGTATCACACGATATAAGTGGCCAAAAGTACTGGAAGACATCAGAAGATGGAAAGCGTTTAAACAGTGTGCTGTCAGTAGCTGGGAAGAAAAAATGCTCGAAACAATTTACTCGACACATTAATATCAAGCTATGAGAAAGAAAATTGCAGCTGCCAATTGGAAAATGAATTTAAGTTGGAAAGAAGGGGAAGAACTAATTAACCAGTTGCTGGATCGTCATGCTGAAATCCCCTCTGGTCATCAAGTGATTTTAGCAGTGCCGTTTCCTTATCTGGCATTGGCTGCTCGGTTAGTTGCCGGACGCGCTGGATTTGCCATTGCCGCACAAAATTGTTATCACATGTCCTCCGGGGCCTATACGGGTGAGGTATCAGCTTCGATGCTTTCTTCCATTGGGATACAATATTGCATACTGGGTCATAGTGAACGTAGGGAATATCAACAGGAAACACCTGCACAGCTAGCCGATAAGCTGAAACTTTGTTTTGGTCAATCAATTACGCCTATTTTTTGTTGTGGAGAGTCGTTATCTATACGAGAAAATGGAGATCCCAGCCGTTTTGTGAGAAAGCAACTGGATGCGTCATTATCTCAGCTAACAGCAGCACAAATCGCTCAACTTGTTATTGCCTATGAACCGATCTGGGCAATCGGAACTGGTAAAACGGCAACTTCCGCACAGGCTCAAGAAATGCATTTAGCAATAAGGAGCTATTTGCGCGTTACGTACGGTAACAACATTGCCGATACGATCCCTATCTTATATGGTGGTAGTGTTAAAAGCAATAATGCGACTGAAATATTTGCCAACTCTGATGTTGATGGGGGCTTAGTTGGTGGTGCTTCGTTGATTGCAGATGAATTCTCTGCAATTATAAAAGCATTGCCCTAAATCGCTTATTTGATCACTTCACTAATTGCAGCGCCAATATTGCCACTGGGCATCTGAATACGAAGCAAGGAGGCTAAAGTGGGTGCTATATCAGACATGCTGGTTTCGCGAATTGTTTTCCCTTTTTTTATTCCCCAACCATACCATACCAGGGGAATATGGGTGTCATAGGGGTTCCATAAACCATGCGTAGTACCCGTTGTTCCGCTTGCATCAATATAGCCAGGTTTTAATATTAGCTGGACCTCTCCACTCCGACGGGGGTGATAGCCTAAATTAACTGCTTTTTGTATGGTAGCCGGCAGTGGAATAGTATTGGTTTCAGCCAGTGTGAAAACGCGGTCAACACCTGGTTCATTTAAACATTCTTTTTTTAGCCAGTCTGCTATAGTTGAAATAGAGATTCCTGCAGAGTCAAGTTTTCGAAGATTTAAATGGTACTGGTAATTGTCGTCGCTTAGAATAAGTTTATTGATCTTATAAATTTTCTCTAATGATAAGTTAAGTCGATCCATTAGCTTACTGGTAAATACGCGTCCACCGGGTAATCTATTTTCTTGCATGAATTCAGGTATGTGCGCAGCGCCGTGATCAGCTGTAAGAAACAGGGTGTATTGATTCTTGCCAACTTTTTGATCTAGTAATTCTAGGAATGCGCCGAGTGCCAGATCAAAGCGAAGCATGGCGTCCTCAGCTTCGATCGAGTTGGGGCCAAAACTATGTCCTATATAATCAGGAGAGGAAAAACTAATAGCCAACAAGTCTGTTATGGCGTCCTGACCCAAACTTTCGTTTTCCAAGGCCGCTTTCGCAAATTCAAACGTTAACTCATTGCCGAAATAGGTAGTGTTTAGTTTTCCGTAGTCCTTGCCAATAAATTTTTTAAGCTCATAAGGAAATCCATCTCCAAAGGGTTTTGCTTCATATTCTTTCTTATCGGAAGTGCTTTGCGTGTAGGTGGCATTTTCATACAAGAGTGACCAGCCTTTTTCATAATACTGGTCAGGAAGTTTTTGGTCATTAAATTGACCCACCCAATTAGGAAGGGTCGTCATATAGTAAGTTGAAGTGATAAACTTGCCCACTGAGTTATCATACCAGTAAGCAGCATTGGCGCTGTGTCCGGCAGGTAAAATAGCACCTCGATCTTTAATGGCAATTCCTATCACCTTACTTTTAAAATTTGTAGCTAGTCTTAGTTCGTCTGCAATAGAAGTGACCAGCATATTTTTAGGACTCATTTTTCCTTGGGAGGAAGTACTTCCAACCGTGGCTACATTTTTATCCTCGGTACAATACACTGTTCTGTTTTGATCTTTATCCCACCAGGCATTTCCCGTAATACCCGTGATGGCAGGGGCGCTTCCTGTATAAACTACGCTGTGACCGCAAGCAGTAACGGAAGGTGCATAAGGAATCAGTGTGTTTTCACAGGTGTTACCGTCCTTTAGTAATCGTTTGAATCCGCCTTTCTCGCTGTAGCGATCATAATAACGGTATAAGTAATCCCAACGCATTTGATCCAGCATCAAGCCCACCACTAACTTGGGTCTTTCCAATTGCGTTTGGCTGAATGATGTGACAGATACTAATAGCAATAAAAGGATGAAGGTGAATATGCGATTCATGCTGGTATAATTAGGGGTATAAAGTTAGTAAATTGATAAATGGTCTATTGTCTGTGGATCATTTGATGGGAGTACAGTGCTCAGCCAGGATTTGGACTTTCCCATTCCATTTAGTGATGGTAACACTGCATCGTTGACGATCATCAAAAGTCTCTCCGTGGTAGATGCCTTTTCCTTTCCATATGGTATTGACTACTCCGGTATTGCCTTCTAATTGTATGGTAAGTTGATCCCGCTCCATGGTTTGTAAAGTATAGACATCGGATCCCGCTGTAGCAACAAGGGCAGCTCGGTCAAATGTTTTACCAGATTGCGTGAAATAGAGATAATGAGGGGAGAGTACGGAGTCTACCAGTGCCGCATTCTTTGTTTTCCAACCCCGATCAAATTTTTCCATGATTGCATGCACTTCATTCTCAGTAAGAGGAGCGGATTCTTGGGAAGTACAAGCTGATAGCAATGTAAAAATCAGGCTAGCAAAAAGTAGTTTATTCATTTTTTAATAATAATTCATAGAGTTCTTTTGTCCACGCTGTACGAAGGATCTGCGTACGACATCTTTTTTCAATCTCGTGCACTTCAATCAAAAGCTGACTATCAAAGTTACTGACCCATTGGTTTTCGTTGATGCGAATCCATCCGTAGGTGGAGTCTTTAGTCAATAGCTTAACAATATTTTCGCAATCTGGCATTTCTTTGCCCCAGTAAATTTCTCTGGTACATTCATTTTTATTATCAAAAACAAGCGTAGGCTTTAGCTGAGCACCACTACTTTTTTGTGTACACCATTCCTTGGTTTTACCTACAAAGTGTTGTCCGTAACCTTCAGAGGAAAACATTAATAAACAGAAGCTAAATAAGTAGAAAGCCCTTATGCTGATCATGGTAGAAAGTTAGCTTCTTTTTTGGTCTGTTAACCACTGTTCAAATTGTGTTTTACTGAAACTACTTAAGTTCAAGGCTGGAGTTAGCCGACTTTTCTGGGCAACCAGTATCCCATAGCGGACATCCGATAATCCGGAAAGGGCATGTGCATCTGGATTGATTGATATGAATACGCCACGGTCAATCGCATAGTCGATCCATTGCCAGTCCAGGTCTAATCTTCGGGGGTGTGCATTAATCTCAATGGCAACTTTATACTTGGCACAGGCATCAATAATTATTTTATGATCAATGGGGTATCCGGCCCTGCTTAGTAAAAGCCGTCCGGTAGGGTGTCCTAAAATCCTGGTAAATGGATTTTCTATGGCTCTCAGCAAGCGATTGGTGGCAGCTTCCTCTGACATTCGCAGGTTGCTGTGTACAGAAGCAATAATAAGATCAAAAGAGGAGAGTATGGCAGGTTCATAATCCAATGAACCGTCATTTAATATATCTGACTCTATAGATTTAAAAATTCGAAAAGGGGCCAACTTCTTGTTTAGTTCATCAATTTCTTGGTGTTGGGCAATCACTCGCTCCGTCTTTAGGCCATTCGCATAAAATGCACTCGCAGAGTGATCGGAAAGTACCATATACTCCCATTTCTTTTCTATGCAAGCCATAGCCATCTCCTCAATCGTGTTTGCGCCATCACTCCAATTGCTGTGGCAGTGAATAAGCCCTTTGATAGAATTTTCTTGTATAGGGGTATCAAAATAACCTGCCTCCAATTGTTTTTTTGATTCTCTTCTGGCTGTAGATAAGACGGGTATTTTTCTTTTTAAAAAAAAGGAATCATCAGGCGCCCCTGAAGTAGAATCTACTATTTCTAACTGCTCTGGCACCGCTAAAAGGGATTCGTAGAACGCTGGGGTAGAGGATGTTTTTAAAAGATCTAAGGGGAGATTAGTCGAAGCATGAAGACGAATGGCCAGTCCATTTTTTAATCTATAGCAAACCGTTTGATCTGTTTCTTCTATTAACTCGGGAGGCTGTGCGGTCAAGAATTTTTCTTTGATCTTCTCTTTAGATGCAGCAATAATAAAAGCTAGTTCGTCCAAGGTTGGTAATTGTCTTCGAAAGTTGCCAGTGACTGCTACCTGCTCTTTGCCAAATTGTTGATGAAGGAATGATTCGATGGTCGGAAGTAGGGCTTCAATTTCAGCGTAAAGGAAATGTCCTTTATGCTGAAGCAAGAACCGAATGGAGTTTTCTATGGATGTTTGTGTTTTCTCGCCAAACCCTTTATAATGAAGCAGTCTGTTTTCCTGGCAAGCATAGAGGAGTTCGCCCATGGATTCAATTCCCATCTCTTTCCAAATCGTATGTATTTTTTTGGGTCCCACCCCTTTGATTTGAAGCATTTCTACCACCCCGCTAGGCGTATTATTCAATAAGTCGTTCAATGGTGTCAAGCTTCCTGTTTCCAAAAGTTGGGTGATTGCCCCAGCCACACTGGAGCCTATTCCTCGAATATTTTTCCATTTTTCAGGTGGAGTAGTTGAAAGTGCGTAAGGGAGTTTTTCAATTGTAAACGCAGCCGCGGCGTATGATTTTGATTTAAAGGAGTCCGCACCGTGTATATCCAACAGTTTAGATAACAAATCCAGGTGCTCTGCTAGCTGGGCATTTTCCATTTGCGCAAGGTAAGGAGGGATGGGCTTAAATGAGAAAGTCCCCCGGTTTCGGAGGACTTTCTATCAATTGGAAGAGAAGTGTTACTTCTTCTTCTTAGCAGCTTTTTTCTTAGCGGCTTTCTTTTTTGGAGCAGCTTTTTTCTTAGCAGCTTTTTTCTTAGTAGCCATTGTTTTGAATTTAATGGTGTTAGGAAAATGGGTTATCGTTAGTAAAAATAATGATATTTTTTTACTAACCAAATTTTTTTAAAGAAATTTTAAAAACTGCCGGAACCGCTTTTTAGGCTTCTGCTGGTGCAACAGAAACAAATGTTCTGTTGTTGCGTCCTTTTTTGAATTCAACTACACCATCGGTTAATGCAAATAGAGAGAAGTCTCTACCAACACCAACATTTTTTCCTGGATGGTATACTGTACCACGTTGGCGAACGATGATGTTGCCTGAGATGGCAGGTTGGCCACCAAATATTTTTACGCCGAGGCGTTTGCTTTGTGAGTCGCGGTTATTCTTTACACTACCTTCACCTTTCTTATGTGCCATGGATGTGTTTTTTAATAGATGATAAATTAAGCGATACTTACCACTTTGATTTTAGTGTAAGCTGTACGATGCCCTTTCTTTTTATGAAATCCTTTTCTTCTTTTCTGTTTGTAGGCGATTACAGTGTCACCTTTTACTTGGTCAAGAATTTCTGCCTGAACTTTTGAGCCGCTGTTTGCCCCCATGGATAATTTACCATTCGCATCCACGAGCAAAACTTCCAGGTTTAATTTGTCTCCTGCATTACCTTCTACATGCGGAACGTACAGGGTTTGATCTTTTTCAACCTTGAATTGCTGACCGGCCACTTTTACGATAGCTACCATACACTAAAAATTAGGACGGCAAAGGTAGGGGAAAAAGGTGAATCAGCCAACGGAAAATACA
>VFQT010002856.1_pt1 | contig 16768 bp, 9 predicted proteins | sample 3512381 | NCBI WGS metagenome assembly VFQT01 (sample SAMN10412376, study PRJNA504923) | tailings metagenome | isolation source: Relicate 2 Philex TSF3 active mining site | place: Philippines: Tuba, Benguet | collected 2017-08-29
AGACTACTAAAGTACGCGACTGACACCCGGAAAACTGATGCTCACACCGGCAGGATCCGACTCTCCTGATTTTCAGGAAAGCCAGACATGGTGACCATATCTTTTGGTCACAGGAAAGGCAACCCCGACTTACCCCGGTTTGCTCGCGAAATTGAAACCCCCGCATTCATGATCAGCAAATCACGACCGTTTCGGATTGGAAAGGGCAAATCGCGGGAGAAAAATTCAAGCTCCCACTCCTCCAATCGACTCCCTGCCTCCGGCCAACCACGGGCGCCCCAGTCAGAAATCGCGGATTGAGCCCCTGGGCTGGTCCAACCACAATGATCGATCCCGGAAGCATAGTCGAACGGCACTGTCGGGAAAAAATGACCACGAATCAGCCTCAAGCGCTGGCGGCGTTCTGATTGCCTGCCGCCGCGGAAATTGAAGCAGAAGCAACTGATTTCGCAGCGTTCAGCCGCTGAAACAGAATCCAGTACAAGACCGATGTGACAATCAAAGTTCCTCCGCAGGCCGGCCACAACACCTTCGGTCCGAATCTTGCCAGAACTTCGCCTCCCAGCGGAGCTCCGATGGCGATCGATGCGGCATGGGAAATGTTAAAAATCCCCATGTATCGAGCTCGAAGTGCCACGGGGGCAAGCTCCGCCACGATTGTTGGTTTGTAAGGCGCCTGGAAGATTTCTCCGAGCGTCCACAACATGATGGCTCCCACGATCGTTGCGGCAGAACTCACAAATCCCGTCACACCAAACCCAACGGCCAGCAGCAACTCCCCCGCAAGAAGCACATAGATGCGGTTGAACCGGCTAAGCCAGTGAGTCATCGGAAGCTGCAGCAACACGATCATAGCGCCATTCACGCAGATCATGAATCCAAATTGCTGCTCATCAAATCCCATGCTGCGCACGTACAGCGGCAAAGTCACAAAGGCCTGCATGAAGACGATGCTTGTAATCAGGCTGCAAAAGCAAAACAAAAGGAAGTTGACGTCGCGAATAATGTGGCGAAAGGCATCAGCAACAGTCACCTCCGGAACATGTGGCTTTGCCTGCAACTGCGCATCCAGCTGCTTCAGGGTTTCCGATGTTGCCAACGCTTCGGCAGAAGCATCCGGAGAATCGCCGGAATGTCGAGCTTCCTGAACCTGCATGCTCGGCAATGACCGTGACTGTCGCCGGGGATGAGTTTCTCGCAGCAAAAGGAACACAACCATTCCGTACATTGCCGAGGTGAGTGCATCACCCCAGAACAGCCATTGAAACGATTTGCTCGCCAGCCATCCACCAAGCGGAGGCGCAATGGCGAAGCCAAGATTGAACGAAATGTACATCAGGCTGTATGCATGAGGGCGTTGCTCTGAACTGGCGACGTCGCCGATCATGGCGGATGCGGCCGGGCGATACATCTCAATAATCAGAGCAAACACAAACAGGCAGCCCATGAACACGTAGCCATTCTGAATGAAGCTGAGCGATGCAAGGATCGACGCACCGCCAAACAGCGCGATGATCATCGTGGCTCGTCGGCCGATCTGATCCGCCAGCTGTCCGCCAAGCAACGCTGACAGGATCGATCCGACTCCAAATGCTCCGATGCAGTAACTGGCAAACGCTTTCCCCATCCCCAGTTCTTCGCTCACGTAGATGGTGAGGAAGAGCATCACAAACGAGCCAACTCGATTGATGAAAGAACCCAGACAGAGAATATGAACCGTCGACGGAAGGGTCACATAGTTCTGAACGATTTGCGAAACTGCGGAACTGCCGGGCTGCATAACACACCAGGGGAATACCGCCAGTTGCGGTCTTCCGTTTCATGAATGACGTGCTGGACTGAGAATCGAACCAATCCGGGATTTCTGCGGAATCATGACAGGCTCTTCGAGTCCTGGGAATCGGAGTCCTCAATCTGAACCGCTGACGAGATGCAAGACACGCAGAATAAAGCTTGGTGCGCAGTTTTCCCGAGGATACCAGACTCGGCCGGCATGGACTCTGAGTCGCTTCGATTTCGCAATCCGGAACGGTCGCTAGAGTACGCAATTCCGGTACAAAACTGAGTGACGTGGTTGTCGCACCGGCATGGCACTTCTCCTTGACACATCTTTCCCACGGCGGTCTCAATGAGCCCTTTTCTCGCAGAATATGTCGGAACAGCCGTCCTCCTGCTACTCGGCGATGGAGTGGTTGCGAATGTCGTACTGGCCAGAACCAAAGGGCACAATGCCGGCTGGATCGTGATTACGATGGGCTGGGCGATGTCCGTCTTTGTCGGCGTCGCACTGGTCGGCGATATTTCCGGAGGGCACCTGAATCCGGCCGTGACGGTGGGAATGGCCGTCGCCGGAAAGCTTGCGATGTCAAAGGTTGCCGGCTACATCGTGGCACAGTTTCTGGGCGCGATGACCGGAGCGACTCTGGTCTGGGCGATGTACCGGCATCACTTCTCTGTCACGTCAGATCCCGATGCGAAACTGGGAGTCTTCTGCAATGCGCCAGCGATACGTTCTGTCCCGGAAAACCTTCTGAGTGAAATCCTGGGAACAGGCGTGCTGGTCCTTGCCGCACTGATGATGGCGGCTGGAGAAAAGGGTCTGGGGGCAGTCAGTGCATTGCCGATCGCCTTCGTGGTGCTTGCTGTTGGACTGTGTCTGGGAGGAACAACAGGCTACGCGATCAATCCGGCAAGAGACCTTGGTCCCCGAATTGTTCACTTCCTGCTGCCCATTCCTGGCAAGCGAGACAGCGACTGGGGATATTCCTGGATTCCCGTCGTCGGACCAGTTCTCGGCGGTGCGCTCGCCGCCCTCCTGTTTCAAACCCTCTCTGGTGGGAACTAATCGCAGCCTGCCACCTGGTTTATCCAGGTGGAAACAGGTTTTTGCACTACCCAGCTCGCCACGTCCAAACAAGCACACGCTGAAGCAACAAGGCTTCGCTTCAAGACGCAACATCACAGTCACTCCGCAGCCAGCATCTGCGGCGTTCGTCCAGCGCCACCTGATAGTGCAAAGACCGTGGCCCCACCTGGATGAACCAGGTGGCGGCGTAGAAAGCACAACGTCCGGAGCGCCCACTCTTTCAGGATCGCGTGGAGTTGTCGGGGTCTTGAAATTCCGGCTTCAGTACGCGGATCTCACCGGCATCGGACGGAAATGCCTGCAGCGATAGTCGGACGCCGTCCACTTCGATTTCCTGAATACGAAAGATCCGATTGGATTCTCTCGGACGCGATGTTCCGAAGGCATTTCCCAGCAACGGTCGTCGGTTGTTGCGAGAGTCAGCCGCAGCCACATCGACATGCGGCTCTGCTACCAGCAGTACAACTCGAATCGGTGGAGTTCCTGGGTAGCGAACGGTCATCTTCAGCTCTTTTCCAGGTTCGCCGTCGGTGCGTGAATCGAGTGATGGGGCGAAACTGACCTCTGTGGCATCATCCAGCTGTCGATGTCCCGCATATTCAAAGGTGCGGCTGCCATCGGTGATCGTGACATCGGCATCATTCAGCTTCCATCCTCGAGCAGCCGCAACGGAAATCGCACTGGTCCGGCCTGATGAGCGGGGGATCGCCGTCAGAGTCGACGCCAGATATGTCGCAGCCCCGCGAGGCAGATCGTCTGGTCCCAGCAACTTCGCACACAGCAGGAGTCCCGGTACCGGAATCCGACGAACGATCGTCTCATCATTCAGCAGTCGCTTCAGCTTGGGACGGTCGGCGGAATGAAAGTACAGCGAAACGAGCGCGACTGTACTCTGATCTGTTTCCAGATCTTCATCGACGTTGCACAGAATCAGATCCTCAGCGTCTCGATAGCGTTCATGTCGGCCCAAAACCCAGGCGCAAACAAGATTCGCTTCCCAGTTGCGTGTCGAAAACTCGAAGGCACGCATCGCAGTATTCGGCGCATCAGGATCATTCTCGCTCTCCTGAATCAGCGAGAGATTCGCCATACTGCTGGCCAGCATATCATCCTGGCGGAAGTGGCCCTGACCAATTTCCGCCAGTTTGCGAAACGTTTCTGCAGCTTCCTGAGTCCGTCCCAGCTGCTGCTGAGTTCGCGCGACGTAGTACCAGTACGGCGGATAGCATTCCATGAAGCGTTCATTGCGAGCCAGCATTCGCAAGCGTCGCTCAGGGTCTCGTTCCGCCAGAGTTTCTCCGAGCAGATCAAGATCCTGATCACGCAGGAGCCAGCGGTCGGGAATGTCATTCTTTCGGCTCAGCTTCCAGAAGCTGTCGAGAAACGTTGACGAACGAGTCATGAGCGATGTGAACTGCGATTTCTCCACCTGCCACATGTCGGAGTCACGTTTGATCTGAGTCGAACGGTAGTCCCACCAGCTGTTCGCACCTGACTGAATCACAGACCCCACCTGGCCTGTGGCAGCCTGCGCGCCGATGACAAAGAAGTCCGTTCCCAGCTTTCTCTGGATCCCTCGTCGAAACTGTTCGTCGATCACAACGCGTTCGCGTTCACCAATCTCCACCTGACCAATTTCATCCAGAATCGAACGATACAGAGAGATCACTTCCGGATCGTCGATCTGATTCAGGTCAAGGTTGTTCAGAATCCTCTGCTGTTCCTCGAGCAGAACCTGCTTCGAAGGCGCACGGCGAATACGATGCAGTGCCGCGCGGCAGTAGTTCAATGTCACAGCGGTCTTACGACGGCTAACTTCTGAAGCCTGTACCGGCTGATCGTTTGGAACGGAATCAAGCTGCTGAGCGACGCATGCTGTCGCAGCGAAGTTCAGAAGAATGAGGAAGGTTGCAATGTGCTTCATATCACTGATCCGGAAAACTCTGGCAGCCGTGGTTCGTCAAAACCTCGGTTCAAAAACCGCAATCGACGTGATTGTGTCTTTGAAGCCCTTTCCAAATCAGCTAACGCCAGCCCTTCCGTGAACAGCGCAGCCGAACACCTACCATATTTTCGTTCTGAAACCGGAAGACAACCCGCATTCCGCGTTCGTCTGAACTTCCTGGAGAGAAGTTGACGCGTTTGCCTGGTGAGCAACCTGCGTATTCTGTGACGGTTGCCTGTGTTCCGACCGATCCGGCAAGGTTTGCCGTTAGGCCGCGGGTAGAAAACTTGAGCCTTCACGCATGTAGTGGAACTCGCCAGAGTTCCTGTCAGATCTCGTTCATACCCCAATTTGCATTTTTCATTCTCCAATAATCACCCTTTCCTCAAAGCGATCGCTGTTCTTTTCGCAGCGGGATTGGACAAGGGAATGGAAGGATCTCTGGCGAGATCCACTACGTGGGGTCGGGGGTGTCCTGAAATTCTGGTTTTCATCGAGAATCCGCGAGGTGTCACGACTGTGATCCGTGGCTTTTTGGGGGCTCCTGCTATCTTCTGCGAGTGGAGGAAGGACAACTGTTCTTTTGCACACGATCCTTGGAAACAGTACAGACGAATAGTCGAGGAACCGAACTTTCATGCAATACGATGTCTTCGGCGTTGGCAACGCACTGGTCGATATTCAGGCCCGCATCTCCGACAACTGGCTGTCGCAGACGGGTTTCGATAAGGGCATCATGACGCTGGTCGATGATGCTCAGCAGCAGGGCGTGCTCAGTCGCCTTAGCGGCATTCATCTGAACAAGTGCGCTGGTGGTTCAGCGGCCAACACGATTGTCGGGATCGCTGACTTCGGCGGCCGGGCCGCTTATGCTGGCAAAGTTTCAAAGGATGCCAATGGTGAGTTCTTCCTGCAGGACATGCGAAAGATGGGAGTCAGCATCGAAGTGCCTCCTTCACCTTCTGGCCAAACCGGCACCTGCGCCGTTCTGATCACGGAAGATGCTCAGCGAACCATGCTGACCAATCTGGGTGTCTCCGCGACGCTCAGCGAAGACGACATCGATGAAGAGACGATTCGCCGATCACGCTACGTCTACGTCGAAGGTTATCTTCTGACAAATCCTGTTCAGAAGGCGGCAGCGTACAAGGCCATGAACCTTGCCAAGCAATATGGGAACAAAGTCGCACTAACAGCTTCTGACCCGTTCCTCTGCAACCTCTGTCGCGACGAAATCTGGTCACTGCTCGAAGGTCCCGTTGATCTGTTCTTCTGCAACGAACTGGAAGCGCAGAGTCTGACTGGCAAGACCGACGTCATCGAATGCGCTGCGGCGATTCACAAACACGCCGAGAATGTTGCGATGACTCTGGGTGCAAACGGTTCGCTGCTGATGCATGAAGGCAAGGCGATTCCGATTGAAGGTGTTCCTGTCGAAGCAATCGACACAACGGGTGCTGGTGACATGTACGCCGGAGCACTGTTGTTTGGCATCACGAATGGCATGAGCTGGAAGCAGGCCGGGCACCTGGCGTCGCACGCGTCGGCTCGCATTGTCAGTCAACTGGGTGCACGAATGAAGAACCGATTTTCTCAGAAGGAAATCGCGTCGTTCATGGAATAGTTCGTCCGAAAGTAGTCGTCACACTCCGAGTGACGCATTGTGAACCCGGTTGCCAGGTTTGATTGACGCCATGTCGGTTGCCGTGAGGTTTGTTGGATAGTGTCACGATGAATGAAGCCTTGGACTGTTTTTCGCTCTATGAAGGAAACGGTGTTACGTTTGGCTATCCGGGATACTGGGAGCTGACCGAAGAGGACCAGGAAGGCGACATTGTGATCAATGTGGCCGGGGATGATTCCTGCTTCTGGCTTCTTCGAATCTTCCCCGACTGCCCGCGTCCGGACGACGTGATACGTTCCTGTCTTCAGGCTCTGGAAGAAGACAGCGAAGGGATGGAAGTGCAGAAAATACAGGGCAAACTGGCCGAAATGCCGGCAGACTGTCGAGAACTGACGTTTTCCTGTTTCGAACTTCTGAACACTGCGGTATTCCGCTGTGTCAGGACTGTCCAGGCAACACTTCTGGTTTGGTGGCAGTGCACTGACCACGAATCGGAGGACGTTCGTCCGATCTTTGAACAGATGACACAGTCTGTCAGAATCCTGGCTCTGGAAAACGAATAATGTGATCCGAGAACTCTGCATCGCGGATGAGAACTCTGGAAACTGGACGCATGAAGTCACCCACAACCCTGCCCACTTCCTCCGAATTTCAGAAGCTGGCCGAACACGCTCGCTTCGTGCCGGTCTACCGTCAGCTGACGTCAGACACGCTGACTCCTGTGACTGCTTATCAGCGCATTGCATCGGGGCCCTGGGCGTTTCTGTTTGAAAGCGTTGTGGGTGGCGAACGAATTGGGCGGTACAGTTTTACGGGCAGCAATCCGTTCATGACGCTGACCGCACACGGGACATCGGTCGTCATCGAGGCCAAAGGGGAAGAAAGCCAGAAGATCGAGAACACCGATCCGCTGAAGGAGCTGGACTCAAGGCTGGCTCAGTACCGCGCGGTGTCTCTGCCCGGGATTCCTCGATTCTGTGGCGGAGCGGTCGGGTTCGCGGGATATGACGTGGTGCGGTATACCGAACATCTGCCCAACGTCCCGAACGATGACCGCAAACTGCCGGACATGTCGTTCGCATTTTACGATTCGATGGTTGTCTTCGATCACATTCGCAAAGTGATCCTGGTCGTCGCCCTCGCGGATACTCGACGCGGTGATATCGAAGAATCCAGAGCTCGCGCTGAAGAACGGCTGGATGTGTTGTGCCGCCAGCTTGGTTTCGCCGGCGACGAAGTCCAGCTGACTGATGTCGATCTGACGGTCGAAGCGTTGCCTGACGTTCAGTCAAACTTCACTGAAGAGAGCTTCTGCGCGGCAGTTGAAAAGTGCCGTGAGTACATTCGTGCGGGCGATATTTTTCAGGTCGTCATCAGCCAGCGACTGGAATGTGAATCCGCCGCGAAACCGCTGGATGTGTACCGCTCGCTAAGAATGGTCAATCCAAGCCCGTTCATGTTCCTGCTGAGAACGCCGGATGTGGATCTGGTTGGCAGCTCACCGGAAATCATGGTGCGCGTCGAAGACGGTGAGGCCACAATTCGCCCGCTGGCCGGAACGCGGCCTCGAGGAAAAACACCGCAGGAAGACCGCGACCTGGAAAAGGACCTGCTGGCGGATCCCAAGGAGCGTGCGGAACATGTCATGCTCATCGATCTGGCACGCAACGATGTTGGGCGAGTGGCAGAGTTTGGTTCGGTGGAATTGTCGGACGTGATGGTGGTTGAACGATACAGTCACGTCATGCACATCACATCAAATGTTTCCGGCCACCTGCGAAACGGACTTTCCTCAATCGAAGCGTTGCGAGCGGGACTTCCGGCCGGAACGGTTTCAGGTGCCCCGAAGGTCCGCGCGATGGAGATTATCGACGAGATCGAGCCTCAGAAGCGAGGCCCCTATGGCGGCGCAGTGGGATACATCGACTTCACGGGGAACATGGACACCTGCATCGCTCTTCGAACTCTGGTGATGCTGAATGGAAAGATCTACATTCAGGCGGGTGCCGGAATTGTTGCTGACAGCGTTGCTGAAATGGAGTACCGCGAAACCATGAACAAGGCTCGCGCGATGCGCAAGGCCATTCACATCGCCGAGACGCAGCTTCTGAAGGAAGGCTGAGTCTTCACCCCGGTGATCAACGAGTGATGCTGAAGGAATCTCCGTGACACGTCGCACTTCGATTTTGAATCTTGTGTTGATTGTGTCGTTCGCTCATGCCATGGTGCATTTGATTGAGCAGTCTTTTGCCAGCGTTGAGCAGATCGTGTCGGATGAGTTTCATCTGACAACACGACAGTCGGGATCATTAGGCTCGGCTCTGCGAATCCCGTTCGGCTTCGGAGCGCTGCTCACTGGAATCCTCGCCGACCGTATCGGAGCCGCCCGAGTTCTGGTGATCTATCTTGCCGGCACTGCCCTCGTGTGTCTGACGGTTCCGCTGACTCAGACTGAGACGCCTTTGGTGTGGCAGCTGCTCCTTCTTGGAACGTTCGCCAGCATGTATCACCCGGCCGGACTTGCCCTGCTGTCGACATCCACCAACGTAGAGGAACGAGGCCGTGCGCTGGGCATTCATGGAGTCTTTGGCTCGCTGGGTCTTGCCGCCGCGCCCGTCCTCGCGGGAATTGTTCTGGCGATCCCGAATACGAACTGGCGACATTTCTTTCTGGTGCTGGGGATCGTCTCCGGAATCCTGGCGGTCCTGTTCCGAATCGGTTTTGCTCGCTACCAGTCTGGTTCTCACCAGACGGTTCGGACGAACTCACAGGTGGATCAGGAATATGCGCCGTCGAGTCTTCAGGTTGCTCCGTTCGTGCTGCTGATGGTTTCTTCAGCATGTTCAGGAATTGTCTACGGAGGCTTTCTCCATTTCCTGAAACGCTATCTGAGCGAGGTCGACTGGAGCCAGCTGGTTTCGTGGAAGCCGGATACGGTCGCGGGAGTCCAGTCCGGGCTGGTTCTGTTTTTCGGTGTCGCCGGACAGTGGCTGTCAGGGGTCCTGGCGAAACCGCACCGATTGAGGCTGATGCTGGCGATCATTTATCTCATTGATGCTCCGCTGCTGTTTTGGATGTCGCAGGCCAACGGACACATCAGCCTCGTTCCCTGCTGCCTGCTGGCACTCGTCCATTTCATGAATCAGCCGGTCTACAACAGCCTGCTGCCGGAATACGTTCCCGTAAAGACTCGGAGCACGTGGTTTGGCGTCAGTCAAATGATGACCTTCGGAATTGGCGCTTTGGGACCGACACTGGTAGGCTCATTCGACAATTACCGGCATTCGTATGTCGCCTTGAGCATCATTTCCGTCATCAGCGGTCTCCTTCCCTTTGCATTGCCTCGGGCGCGGCAGGACGTGACAATGCAGGACGACAAAAGCTGAGTTGGTCCTTTACGATCGAAGAACGAAGATTGAGCCTCCGTCTATGTTTCCGGCCTCCCGTTTCCTGCTGGCAGTGTTGATCCTCCTGCTTTCTGACGGGTGGTTTGCTTGCGACTCGGTCTTTGCGTCACAGACTTCGGCGGGTGAAGCAACCACGGAGCAGCAGGAGACTGAACAGCCCTCGATTGCGGACGAGGAGGCAGAAGACAAGAAAGCGTATGAACGCTTTCTTGCGATACTACGTCGGCGACCAACGCCGGGAACTGCGCTGGATCGCGTGTATTCCTACCATCAGGACCGCGGGACACTCGATAATTTCTGCGCGACATTAAGAAGCGAATCGGTTAGTTCCACCGATGGTGTCTCCCCGCTCATTCTGGGTATGATCGAACTTCGACAGGGACACGAAGACTCCGCCATAACGGCACTTGAAAATGCGGAGAAGCTCAGGCAGGAAGACGCGATGTGCAGCTGGACGCTCGGCCAGGCATTGGTCCTGGCCGGCCGATCTCAGGACGCAGTCAGTGCCCTCGAACGAGCGCTGATCCGCAAGCCGGCTCGGGCCGACCGACTGTCGATTTTTGTCGATCTGGGACGTGCATCAAAAGTCGCAGGCGGAAGCGAAGCTGCTCTGAAAATCTGGAAGCGGCTGGAGGCGGAACAGCCTGACGATGAACGCGTTCTGGAAATCATCGCAAGTGTCTCTGTGGAAGAAGGAGATCTCCAGAACGCGATACAGCGCTATGAGCAACTTGCGAACCTCGCTACGGACGAGTTCAAGTCCGTCCAGTACCGACTCCGGTCCACTACGCTCAAACTGAGGCTTGGTGATCGTGACGGAGCACGTTCTGCGCTGAACAAATTACTGGATCAGCTTGAACCTGAAAGCTGGGTGTACCGCGACGTCCGAGAACAGCTGGAAACCAGTTATCTGGAAGCAGGTGATTCGGCAGGCCTGTTGTCCTGGTTTGAGAATCGACTTCAACAGCATCCGGATGAGATTGTCACCATCGTCCGCTTCGCAGAACTCAATGCTCAGCAGGGAAAGAAGGAAGCAGCGAAAGAGTGGTACTCAAAAGCCGTCGCCGTCGCTCCCACGAATGTGAAACTTCGTGAATCACTGATTGAATTTCTGGAATCGTCCGGGGATATCGCCGGTGCAATTCGTGAGTACGAAAATCTGGCGGCAATTGCCCCCGGCAATCGGGATCATCTTGAAGCCCATGGTCGACTGTGGCTGCGTCGCAGAGACCTTTCAGAATCGGAACGAAAGAACAGGGCGACAGAAGTCTGGACCACAATGTTGTCCGGCCATGAAAAAGATGCGGATGTCGTTCGGCAACTGGCAGACCTTCTGAAGTCCGCCGACTTTGCTGATGAAGCACTGCAGCGATATCGCGAGGCCATCAGCCTCGCACCAGAGAATCCTCAGTATCGTCGTTATCTGGGCGATTACCTTTTTCAACTGCGACGACGCGACGAGGCTCTTGCGGCATGGGCGGAAATCGCCAGCGGAGATCGAAGGACCCCGGATAACCTGCTCGAACTAACCTCGGTCCTGCTCGCAAATGGACTCAAGAGACAGGCCATCGACACTCTTTCGTCTGTGTGTGAGATGAAGCCGGAATTCTCACAACTGCTTCGACTGGCGGAGATGCAGCGGTCCCTTGTCGACGGCGGCGCCAGACCTTTCATCAACGATTCTCTGACCACGCTGGAGCGTGCCGCGAAACTCGCAGAGTCGGAAGATGATACGATGCTGGTTGTCGACTCCCGCGTTAACTCGCTGGAAGTCTGCGATCGGCTTTCAGATCACCTGCAAGAACTGAGTAAGCGTGTCTCCGGGGCAGAGAAGGTGTCGCTGGAAAATTGGCTGACACTTACGATTGGGTACCTTCGACTGGAGCAGATTTCGACTGCGACCGAGATAGCATCTCACGCCAGAACGCAATATCCCGATTCCGTCGCGATTCTAAGGGCTCACGCAGAACTCTGTCAGCTGACAGGACGTCTGGCAGACGCAATCGACGCCAATCGCCGACTCATTGAAGCAGACCGACGCCTTCGTCAGGAATACCTTATCAAGATTGCAGACCTGCAGGTTCAGGTGGGGCAACCCGCGGAGGCCATTCAGACCGGACGGACTCTGCTTTCGCTGGCTCCCGGCAACGTGGAGCAGGCTGACTGGTTTGCAAAGCTCTGCGAACAATGTGGTAACCGAGAAGAAGGTTTGAAAGTGATCCGTCGTCTGTCCAGAGCGGCACCAGGCGATGTGGAAATGCGAACTCTTCTGGCTGCGGCTCTTGAGCGATCTCAGTTGTTTGCCGAGGCATTCGAAGTTTGGTGGAGCCTTTATCTTGATGCACAGTCGGACGCAGCACGAAGCACGGCCATTGAGCGACTTTCGCAACTTGCGCTGCAGCAGGGAACGTTTGCAGAAGTGGTTCGCCGTCTAAACATGAAACTGCAGCAAAACGAGCAGGACCAGACGGTACTGCTCGGACTGGCGGAAGCTCATCTTGCGGTCGAAGACCTCATCAGCGCTCGCTCAACCCTGGAGCGACTCCTGCAGCGAGATGAACGCAATGTGATGGTGCTGGACCAGATTGCAATGATCTGTGATCGACTCGGAGACTACGACGCCGCTGCTGGTTATCGCCGCAAACTGTTTCGCCTGGAGCCAAATGAATCAAATGAAAGTCAGTACATTCTGGCCCTTCAGCGAGCCGGGATGTACGACGAAGCAGAATCACTCATCATGTCGCAGGTCGGTCCCGATACCCCTGCCATCTCTTTGCTGAATATGATCGATCGGGCCATTGATGACGGCGCCGTCTCGCTGGCGGAACGAATGTGTGACCTCTACATCGAACGGCATGAGCACCCGGAACTGGCTTTGCTGCGGAAGGGAGTGCTCCAATGGACAGAGGGTCAAAGAGAAGAGGCCTGCAACAGTTTTCGAACGATCATTCAGCTCACTCAGGGCGTTCCGTTCAACCAGTTCTTTGATTGCATCGCCCCTGGCAAGACGGCTCGCCGGTCCACTGCTTTCAATGATGCGGTCATTCTGCAGGAGCGACTGTTTGCAGTCCGAGTCTTCCTGCTCCTTAAGGAAGTGTCTGAAGAAGAGACGCAATACATAGGTGTCCCAACGATTGGACTGTCCGGGAAAACTCGTTCAGCAATTCAGGTTCCTTTGGCAGAGATTACTTCCGTCGCGGCCGTTCGAGAGTTTGCACTGATCGCGCTGGACGCCGCGAACCGGGCGAACATCAGTGGAAACCGCGAAAAGGTTGGGGCGACTCAGTCGGGATCGGTGGTTGCGAATCAACCCGATGCCAGCGCGATTGCGGCCTGGGATCACTGGATCCTGTCGACCACAGACCCGGGCGAACAAAGGACACTTCAGTCAGTGATCCCACTTTCCGAGTCCGGGTCAGTGCACGGAACCATCGCGTTTCTCAATATGTGTATTGAGTTGACGTTGCTCAGTGACCGTGCGCCAGAAGATCCTGGCGTCATTGAAGTCAGGAAGGACTGGTCAGAGAGACTTCCGAGGATCAAGCAGTTGATTCGAGAACTGCTGCAGACAGACCCGCAGGCGGCAACACCGTTTCTCGCGGAGAAAATTCGAGACTCTCTTTCCAACGATGCCGTACTGAACCAGTGGATCACAGAGCTGACAAGCGATACGTCGAGCCCGGCGGAATGTCGACTGGGAATCGAGCTGGAGTTCACACGAAACCCGGCCATTCCGCCCCGATGGTCGCTGAGTGATTACAAGAAGCTTCTTCGACATGCCAATCCCAACGGGCTGATCCCTCCTGAGCTTCTGGCTCCGTGGATTCGACAACAGGAAGCGTCACTCACCGAGAATGATCTTCTGGAAATCCTTACTGATGTCGTCGAGGCGTTCGTTCGTGAATCCGAAACGACGATTCAGCGACTGCCAGTTTCTCCGACAGACGCCCATCCCGGACTATGGACCGTCCTTCTGCAGACCTGTCATAGAAAGCACACACTTGTTGCAAAAGTCGCCAGGCAGTTCGAAGAGAAGTACGCCGAAGCTGCAGGGGCTCAGAGGTATGTCGTAGAAGTCATCCTGGCCGAACTCGCTACGTTCAGAGGCGACAGTGTTGAAACTGCCAGACACTGGATTCGCTGCATCCAGTTTGACCCTGGCAACACAACGATTCGACGAGAAGTCTCGCTGTCGCTTCAGGCCGCAGGTTTGTATGCAGAAGCGATTGCAGTGATGGATGGGATCTCTGAATCTGATCCTGGACGGATCAAGGAAGATGAGTTTCGAGTTTTGAGTCTTGCGAAGCTGTCCGGTCAACCCGAAAGATCGGCACTGAGCCTGCGGCGTCTGGGACGTGTTCAGCTGTCCGAGGAAGAGGCAGCGCAACTGCTGAAGGTTGCTGATGAACTGCATCTGCCTGACGTCGTTGCAGAACTGCGTGCGCGACCGTCGATCAAGCCATCAGAGCCTAAGTCGAAGAGTCAGTATGAGTACATGGAAGAGTACGACCGGCTGGGCAAGACGGACGCGGCCGTTGCCATCGCCAGACAGATGGCTCGAAAGAAGATCGGTGAGAACAGTTACAACTTCCGCCAGCAAAACCAGCGCAGTCCGTTTCAGATGCGTGAGCGAGCCTTTGAGATTTTGAAAAAGGCCGGAGCGATGGAGGGATTGATTGCGGAGCAAAAGGCACTCCTCGACGCGTCACCGAACTCACAGGTCCTTCGGGAAGAACTGACTACCCTGCTTCGTGCCGCCGGACGAGATCAGGAAGCCTCTGACCTGCAAACGGCTGAGGCGAACACAGACGTCGCTGCTGGTGCTCTGCAAGTCAGGAAGTTGCTGGCTGACGGCAAAACAGAATCGGCGTCACTGCTTGTTCTGGGATGGCTGAAAGATCCACGTCGAAGAGCCACCGCGTTGACTCAGTTGGAGGAGCGTCATGAACTCATCCCGACACTATTCGAAAAAGACCACGGAGTCGAACTGCTGGCAGCCTGCTTTGACAACGGAAATTCGAAAGGCCCTGGGAGACTGCCTCTGGCGTCCGCCCGATTTCGCGACCATTCGGAGCTGGATAATCTGACGGTCAGTCTCGTTTCCACAGCACTGTTCAAATCGGATGATCCGCGGCCCTATCTGCCGGGAATTGAACGAGCATGGGACCAGGCAGCCACCTCCGTCGCGTACAGTGTCCTTCTCCATGTTCCTGTCTCGCAAAAGAAAAACCTGAATGCGTCTCTCGCGATCATTGAGCTGATTGGTTCCGTCGGTGAGAAGCCAACGGCTGCGAATGGTGAAGCGAAATCGCTCCTTCTGGGTTCCTTCTTCCAGCTACTGATGCAAACGATGTCTCAGTTCTCTGCAAAGGAGCGTGAACTTCTTTATGCGGAAGTGGTCCGTGTGAGCACTGCAAAGCCTTCCCTGCGAGAATGGCCGGTCGCACTGGCGATAATTGCCGGGCATCAGGGAAACGCTGTCGTTGCCGCGGAATCTCTGCAACGGGTGGTCGAAGAGTCGCAAAAGAACCCGTATCCCGCAAACATCATTGCCCCACTTGAGGCAGCATTTCCGGACGCCGCGGATATCAGCAGTGTGATCACGATCTGTGACGCAACATTGTGCAACCCGGTGATCGGTGATGTAGATGAAGAAGCTCGAAAAGCTCTCTTCGACCGACTTGTTGAACGTGTCAAGGTTCAGGGTGGGCAGGAGCAACTTCGTCTCATCGTGCCCCGCCTGAAGTACAGTCGCCTGATGGATCCCAGCTCTGCTGCAGAGGTGCTGGCGGAATGCCAATTCCCCTGGCAGGGGTTGGTCGCTCTCAGCGGTCAGGCTGCATACAAGAGCCGCACTGCGGATTCTTTCCGGCTCGTCGCAGATTCCTGTGGAAAGGCTCTCACCATCCCTGCCCTCGTTGACGAGTGGCAGTGCATCCAGTCAAACATAACGGATGCAGGCATTGTCTCTCAATCGGTGACGCTTGAGTGCGAGATTTCGTGGACCGCTGAAGGAAACGCAAAAGCAGAATGTCCTCTGTTTGACGGAATATGGAACTCCACCGACACGGAGATGAAAGCAGATCCAGCCCCGCTTCTGAAGCTCTGGCTGGAAGCATCCGCAAATGAGTACCGACATTCCGCATTGTTCATCTGCACTGCCGCTCTTTTGCTGAAGCAGAATCAACCCGATGTCAGTCGACAGGTCAGGGAGCGTTTGCTCGAACTGGCTCGTTCCGGTCAGTTATGCACGGACGTGTCGGATCCATCGTCTCCGAACTTTTCGAGAAAAAAGAAACATATCATCACCATCTTTGTGCTGGGGCGTCGTCTCGAGAAACTGGAAGGATGTGCAGACCTTTCTGATGCTCTGATGACTTCAGCAAAGCAAGCGCTGCAGCCAGTGGCGACGGATGAAGAGCGTCTGGCGATGGCAAAACTCAAAGGCGAGTTCCTTCTGAGGGCTTCTCGACGCGAAGAAGCGGCAGCGGAGTTCCGAGAAGTCCTGAACCTGCTACTGATTCAGCCAGAGCCGGGGTTGCCAATCGAATCACTTGAGAGCCTTTCCAGCCCCGGGACTTCCGAATCGGCCAAAGAGCAATTGCTGAACGAACTGAGAAAGTCAGGGCTTGCTCCGTGAGATTGCGGATCGGCAGGTGCGTTGCCCGCGCGCCATCCCGAAGCGACACTTCCTCTCGCAAGGTTGAGTGTCGTCGCGAATGCTGGTCAAAGTCGGTCTTTTCCGCCGGCCTGTTTACCACGTCGTCACTGGAGACTCTGGCAAACCGAATGGTCGCTTGTCGCGGCAAGGCCGCGAAGTGCCGCCCGGCAGTCGGCACCTACAAGAGTCCGCGACTTTACTCGCAAAGTGGGGTGCATCCGCTGGATGGTGGTGGTAGCGGAAAAGAGTGGAGAGCCAGAAAAGA
>VFQT010002857.1_pt1 | contig 16759 bp, 19 predicted proteins | sample 3512381 | NCBI WGS metagenome assembly VFQT01 (sample SAMN10412376, study PRJNA504923) | tailings metagenome | isolation source: Relicate 2 Philex TSF3 active mining site | place: Philippines: Tuba, Benguet | collected 2017-08-29
GCGATCGCGATGCAGAAATCCTCGGTTGCATTCGAAGCTACTGTCCAGGTTCGTAACAAGATCTTGGAATCCTACAAAGAAATCATGAGCATGACGGTGTAACGCATGGCTACCGTTGAAGCAGAAGTTCTGGGCTCTAGACTGGATTCCGCTACTCGCGCGGGTATGGGTGATGGTGGCGTGACCGTCTCCACTTCGCGCGATATGGCTCGTACGAACTCCGGTGAGGACACCAATAGCAACGCCTTGGTCGCTGCAGGATCGAGCGGTATCGGTGGTTTCATGCAAAAACCGATCGTACGCACAGCACTGCCCTATCTCGGCATTGGCTTGGTGATCCTACTCGCTATCGTTGCTTACGCAACGATGTCGGCCTCACCGCCGCGTGCGCTCTATCCCAGCATGGCGGATGCAGACAAGGAACAAGCCCAACAGTTGCTGACCAAGAACGGCGTCGATGTGTCACTTGATCCCTTGACCGGTGCTTTGCAAGTGCCTGCGAGCGAATTCCACGAGGCGCGCATCATGCTGGCAGCTGCCGGACTGCCGCGCGAGGCGACGACCGGATTCTCTGGTCTGAAGGACAACATGCCGCTTGGTACCAGCCAGTTCATGGAGCAAGCCCGCTACAACGCGTCGATCGAAGAGGAATTGGCGCAAAGTATTCGGCGTATTAATACGGTTCAGGATGCGCGAGTGCATCTCGCGCTGCCGCGTCAAAGTGCCTTCGTGCGGGATCGTGCCGAGCCGAAAGCGTCGGTGATCGTCACTCCGTACAACGGGCGTGTTGTTGGTGAGGGCCAAGTTCAAGCGATCGTCCACTTGGTGTCATCCAGCATTCCTTACATGACGCCCGCGAACGTGTCCGTCGTGGATCAGTTCGGTCGCTTGTTGACCGAAACGCCAGAGTCGAAGGATCTCAGCGCTAAGCAGTTAGAGCTGCGTCAGCGACTGGAAGCCGATTACGCCGATCGAGTCGTGCAGCTGCTCGGCCCGATCTTTGGCGCCAACAATGTTCGCGCGCAGGTCAACGCAGACCTCGACTTCTCGGTGATCGAGCGTACGGTTGAAAACTTTGATCCGACCAGCACGGGAACGAAAGTCCGATCCGAGCAGTTGCGGGAGTCGACCACGACGGAGCCCAAATCCGAAGGCGTACCGGGGTCGCTGTCGAACGAGCCGCCGCCGCCTGTCGCCGCGACGCCCGATGCGACGGTGCCTGCCGAGTCCGCTCCGGGTACCGATGAGCCGGTCGTACGAGGCCAAGAGCGTAGCGAAGCCAAGAACTACGAGATGGATCGATCCGTACAGTACGTCGTCGATCCGGCGCCCCGTATGCGTCGTTTGACCGTTGCGGTCGCCATTAACGATGCGATCGGTGCGCCCGGTGCCGCAACACCGCCCGCCCGTCGTCCCTTGCCGGCGCAAGAAATCGCTCGACTGACCTCACTCGTGCAAGGTGCGGTGGGTTACAACGTGAATCGTGGCGACGTCGTGAATCTCATCAGCACCAGCTTCGAGCCCCCCGCGCCGGTGATACCGCTTCCGGTGTGGCAGCAGCCGCAGTATCTTGATGTTGCGAAGTATCTGTTGGTTGCTTTAGCGATCGCTCTGGTGGGTTTCCTCGTGGTTCGACCGATCATCAATCGGGTTACTTACATCCCGCCGCCGCCGATGGCCGCACAGATGTCGCCCGATGAGATGAAGGCTGCGCTGATTGCAAGCGGCGAGTTGTCAGCAGAGGCGCTGGTGGCATCATCAGGCGCAGCCGCTGAGCTGACAGGCGTCGCGGGTGGAATCGAATCGACGGAGACCGAAACTATCGAGATGCGCGAAGGCGAATCGATGGAAGAGTTCAAATCGCGGCTCAAGGCGCGACTCAAACCGAAGAAGAAGGCGGGCATTTCTGCCGAGATGCTCGATACTGCCAACAGTTACGATGACAAGGTCACCGTCGTGCGCATGATGGTGGAGCAGGATGCCAAGCGTGTGGCGTTGGTGCTCAAGAACCTCATCACTCGCGACTTGAGCTGACCCGGAGACGATCATGGCTGAAGCAATGGCATTGGCAACCGCGCCCGGCGGACCGGATCCCGAACAGGTGGCCGCCGAGGTGGCAGCGCTCTCCAACACGCAGCGTGCAGCGGTCATGCTGATGCTGTTAGGTGAGGAGGAAGCTGCGAGTGTGATCCGTCACCTAGCGCCCAAGGAAGTGCAACATCTCAGTTCCGCCATGTTGTCCGTCGCTGACTTATCTCAAGAGGCGGTCAGCGCGGTACTCGATGGGTTTATTGCTACCATCAAGAAGCAAACGAATATCGGTGGTGGCATCGACTATCTCGAAAATGTATTACGTGCGGCAATCGGTGAGGACAAGGCGAGCAGCGTCCTCAGTCGTATCATGCCGGCCTCGGCAAACCGCGGGCTTGAGGTGCTGCAGTGGATGGATGCTCGCTCGATCGCTGAAATGATCTCTGCCGAACATCCGCAGATCATCGCCATCGTTCTTTCGTTTCTCGACTATGACGTCGCTGCGGACGTCATGCGATTTCTCCCTGAAGCCCTGCGTCCAGAGGCGTTATCGCGTGTCGCGTCACTCGAAACGATTCAACCGACGGCGATGGCCGAGCTCGAGGCGATCATGAAACAGCAGTTCTCCTCGAACTCCTCGTTGAAGTCCTCGAGTGTGGGCGGCGTGAAAGCGGCTGCTAAGATCATGAACTACGTCAAGACGGATATCGAGCAATCGATGATGAAGCGCCTTGGCGAAAAAGATGCCGACCTCGCACAGCGAATTCAGGACAATATGTTCGCTTTCGAGAATCTCTCGGGTTGCGACAATCGCAGTATCCAAACTCTCATGCGCAATGTGCCGAGCGAGCAGCTCATGGTAGCCCTCAAGGGCGCCGACGAGCTGGTCAAAGACAAGTTCCTTTCGAACATGTCGGCGCGTGCTCGGGACATGTTTGTCGACGAAATGGAAGGTCGCGGTCCCTTGCGTTTGTCGGAAGTGGAAGAGGCTCAAAAGCAGATTCTGCGCACGGCGCGGCGACTTTCCGATGCCGGCGAGATGATGCTCTCTGGGCGCGGCGCCGACTACGTATAAGGACGACGCGATATGTTCAAGGCGGCAACGCCGTTCGTCGCTTCCGAGACTTTGCGACGACCGGATAACGACGGCTCGGCTTCATTTGCTGCAAGGCATTTTGCGATTCGACGCGCAGGATTCCTGTTGCGCGAGCATGCCAAGCAGATGGCGGCACCCACGCCGTTTGCTGACGACATTGCGACTATCACGCCTGCGGACGATATCCCCGAGTTGTTGATCGAGCCGATCGACGCGACGTCGACGGATGATTTGGTCGATCTGATGCCGATTGGCGTCGGTCCAAGCGAAGCAGAGATTGAAGCCAGGATCGCCGAGGCTGAGCAGCGCGGTCGCAACGCGGCGCTCGCCGAGATGGCATCGGCGCTCGATGCGGCGATGCTGGCGCTCGATGCAGCAGCCCGCGAGCTATCCGAAAAGCAGGCGGCGCTCGAGCGAGAAATGGTGGTGCCGCTGGCACGTGCGAGTCTCGATATTGGTGCGCAGATCGCGAGGCAAAATCTGCACAGTGAAGCGGGTCTCGAGCGTTATCTACAAATGGTGCAGGCATCGCTGAATGATTCGCTCGAGTCGAATCTCGGCGAGGGCCAGACTGTTTTAGCACGCTTGCATCCTGAGGACTTGGCGCTGTTGGAGCGTGCTAACGAGCGCCCGGTGCATATCCGTTTACAGTCCGATCCTCTGGTTGCTCGCGGGGGTGTGATCCTCGGCGCCGGTGACAAAGTGATTGACGATCGTTTCGAGAATCGTGTGCGCGAGGTACGCGAGGCCGCCTTGGCTGCCGCTGCCGAGGTCATGCGGGACGCATCATGAGTGCCGGCTCACTGCTTGAGACGTTGCAGCAACGGCTCTCAAGCACGGAAATTTCGGCTCCCTCCGTTCGCGGTGTTTTGACGCGCGTTACCGGCATGATCTTGTCTGCCCGAGGTGTACGGGCACCACTTGGGGCTTACTGCGAGGTGATGGCCGAACAAGGCGAGGGGATCGTCTGCGAGGTTGTTGGCTTTCGCGATGGTGAAGTCATGTTGATGCCGCTTTCGGCGGTGCAAGGCTTGTTGCCGGGAACCGCCGTTCGCGTGTTGACCTTGACCGCTCGAGTCGGTGTCGGTGCCGGTCTACTGGGGCGTGTTGTGGATGGGCTCGGCGAGCCGCTCGATGGCGGTCCGGCGATCGTTCCGGACGTATTCGTCCCCTTACGCGGCGAGCGCAAGAATCCACTGCACCGCGCTGCCATCACAGCGCCACTCGATGTCGGCGTTCGTGCGATCAATACTTTTCTCACCGTCGGTCGTGGTCAAAGAATTGGGCTGATCGCCGGTAGCGGTGTTGGCAAGAGCATGCTGCTAGGCATGATGACCCGCTTCACAGAGGCGGATGTCATCGTCATCGGCATGATCGGTGAGCGCGGCCGTGAAGTGCTCGACTTTGTTCACGAGACTTTGGGTGAAGAGGGCTTGAAGCGCTCCGTCGTGATCGCAGCCCCGGGTGATCGCTCACCAGTCGTTCGGCTGCGCGCCACTCATTACAGCTGTGCGGTCGCTGAGTACTTTCGCGATCAAGGCAAGAACGTCTTGTTATTGATGGATTCCCTGACTCGTGTCGCACATGCGCAACGTGAGGTGGGTCTCGCGATCGGTGAGCCGCCGACAACGAAGGGCTATACGCCGTCGGTATTTTTCCTGATTAACGAACTCGTTGAGCGGGCTGGCAACGTGAGTGCCGCAGGCAGTATCACCGGTATTTATACGATTCTCGCCGAGGGCGACGATGCGAACGATCCCATCGTTGATGGTGCGCGCGCCATCCTTGATGGGCACGTTCTACTATCGCGCGAAATCGCGGCGATGGGTCAGTATCCGGCCATCGATATCAGTGTCTCGGTATCGCGCTTGGCGACCAAGTTGATCTCCAGTGAGCGCCGCGTGCTCGTTACCAAGTTTCGAAGACTGCTTGCCACCTACGAAGAGAATAAGGATCTCGTGGCCGTCGGAGCTTATCGCCAAGGCGCCAATCCCGAACTTGATGAGGCCCTACAGCGCCGCGCCGTGTTTCGGGAGTTTCTCTCGCAAGACGCTGAACAATCCGTATCGCTCGAGCAAGGTTTTCATCAGTTGCAGTCGGTGCTCGGGTGAGTGATCGGACTGCGAGACGCGCGCAGCGCTTGCAGCGCGTAGCGCGAATCGGTGATGCCGTGGCCAAAGCATCTGAAGCTATCGTCGCTCAGCGCCGTAGTGAACTCGCGGTGCAGGAGGAGCGACTGCAGGTTGTCGAAAACTATTGTCGCGACTATGCCGAATCGACCCGTCGCCAAGAGACGGTCGGACAGAACATCGTGACATGGCGAAACTATCGCGACTTTTCGGGTTGGCTGTCGCAGATGTCCGTTGCTCAGCGAAATGAAGTCGCGCAAGCGCAGTTCTTTGTCGATGCGGCTTCGGACGAGGCGCTGCAAAAGCGCAACTTTGCTCGTGCTCTCGAAAATGCCTCGGAACGTGCTGATGCCGCCGCGGCTCGCGAGGCTGCGCAACGGGAACAAAAAGCCATGGATGCGCTCGCGCGCCCGATGCCGGACGGGTTGGCATCCTAGTTGCAACCGCTGGTGTAGTTAAATCGCACCGGCAACGTTTGGCACTATGTCTGGCACCTCCGCACTGCTGAATCTGCTCGAAGGATCGGGATCTGCTCTACTGAACGCGCCTGAAACGGCGCAAAATGGAGCCAGTGAGTCCGATTCCTCATATTTTGTTTCTTTAATGAAACAATATGAAAGATCAGAAACACCGGACGAGGCAGTCGAGCCTGAGGCGCGCGATCCGGCACTCGAACTGCTCGGCAACGGCTTGCCGATACCGGTGGCAACGCCGGTCATCTTGCCGACCGAACTAACGGGGAATACCCCGGCGGTGACCTTAAGCATGCCCGCGGCGATCATGTTGCCGGTCACGGTGGAAGCGGAAGCAGACATCCGGCTCGAAGAGTTCGCCGTTGGTCTTGGAATTGATCGCGAACTCGCCCGTTTGTTGCTACGCGAGACGGCCGCTCAGCCGGTTGCGATACCCGTCGACACAACGACGCCACTGCCTTCTTCATCGATCGCGACCGCGCCCGCGATTTCGCCGCCGTTGACCCTGCCCGCATCGGTTCCCGCGCCACCGTCGGTATCCGTTTCAGCGCCGACCTCGATTCTGCCTTCGGTATCTGCTCCGCCCTCGCTCAGTTTGCGGGAAGTTCAGCCGCAGTCGGCACACCCGACGTATTCGCCGTCCTTGACCCTGCCGGCATCGGTTCCCGCGCCACCGTCGGTATCCGTTTCAGCGCCGCTCGTAGTCGCGGGCATCGCCGCGCCTGCTCTACGAGATGAGGACGTTCTGCGATGGCGCGCGTTCATTCACCGCTCATCTTCTGGACTGCGTGAGCCGGCACAAGAGATAACCGTGCAAGCAGCGCGTGGTGAAACCTTCGATCCCCTCACAGCGGCGCCCCGTCGCGGCTTGAGCGAGACTGATTTCGCGGCAGCCACCGCCTCGTTGCGTGGTTTTGCGCTCGAGCGACGGCAGATCCTGACTAGCACCGTGACACCGGTCAGTTCGACGGCACTGACGGCGATTTTGCCAGGCGATAGCCCCGTGAATCCGGCGGTGCTTCCGGCTGCGACGAGCGCGCCGCCGAACGTGCCGGTGACGACTCTGGCAGACCCTTTGACGACCCCGCTGCGGGTGCCGGACCCGGCTCTGCAACACGAGCTGCGCGCTGAACAGTTTGCGGAGCAAGTCGGTCGACGCATGCTGCAACAGATTCGTGAAGATCGTTGGACCGTAAACTTGCAGCTCGATCCGCAGCGGCTGGGTCCCATGGAGATCGAACTGCAGCTCGAGGGGAATCAAGTCACCGCGCAGGTGGGGGTCGCCAATGCGGAGGTTCGTCACCTACTGGAGTCGGCGTTGCCTAAACTACGCGAGTCGCTGGATTCGGCGGGGCTAAACTTGGCCAACTGGTCATTCGCGCAGTCGGGCGCTCGTGAGTTTCGCGAGTTCGCGCAGCAAAGTGCCGCCGCGGCCGCCAAGGCGACGTCGAAGGCTGCCGAGCTTGCGAGCGAGGATGAGGCTCCACGCAGGGTGACCGAGGAGTCGGCATCGCGTGTGGTAGATGTGTACGTTTAACGTTTTGATTATTCTGGTGTAGCACTATGGCTGACAAGAAAGACGACAAAAAGAAGGCTCCGGATGCGGCTCCCGCCGAAGGCGAAGAGGGCGCACCGAAGAAGAAATCCAAACTGCTGCTCATAATCATGGTGGTGGTTGGCGTACTGGTACTGGTCGGTGGATCTGTCGGAGCGACGTTGTTCCTCACCGGTTTCTTCGACCCGAAGCCGGCAGCAGCAGCCGGTGCCGAACACGGCGCAGACGGCCACGCGGCCGATGGCCATGCGGCCGAAGGCGAGCACGGAGCTGAAGGTGGTGCCGCAGGCCCGCAGGTTCCGGATGGTCCGCAATTGCAGACCAAGGAAATTCCCGAAGGCGAGCGTTTTGCAGCGACTTACAAGCCGATTGAGCGAGATTTTACTTTGAACGTGCCGAACTCGCGCAAGTTCGTCCAGTTTCGTCTTGCGTATAAGACGTTCTACGGTGAAAAGATCGTCGAGCGCGTCACGACCCACCAGATTGCCATCGAGGCGGCAATCATCGGTACGGCAGGGCAATACAGCGAAGAGGAAATGGTATCGGCGGATGGTCGTGCCCGCTTGGCAGCGGCGCTGCGCGATGCGATGAACGACGTGCTGATTCGTAACGAGGACTTTGGCGGTATCGAAGAAGTGATGTTCACGCACTTCGTTTTCCAATAACGCATCGCTCGACCACGAACGAAGAAATCAAAGAACGACATGTCTAACTCAGGTCAAGTACTGACGAGCGATGAGGTGCAGGCACTCGTCGACGCAATGGCAAGCGGCGAGGTGGATGTCTCCCCGGAGGCCGCCGTGTCCACGCCGCCGTCGGTGCAGGCCTACAGCCTAGTCTCGACGGATACCACGTCACGCTCGCAGTTGGCGGCGATCGAGATGATCAACGATCGGTTTGCCCGGCAACTTCGTGGTGGGCTGCTGAACCTGCTGCGTCAAGCCGTCAAAGTCTCGATCAACCCTTTCGAAGTGACGACTTTCGGTGCGTACATCCAGAGCGTCCCGTCGCCCTGCAGTGTGAATATCGTGCGCTACCCGCCACTGCGCGGCTACGGCCTCGTCACGATCGAGCCTTCGGTGGTTTACGGCGCGGTCGACAGTTTTTTCGGTGGTCGTGGTTCAGGCTCGATCGAGACTTCCGCGCAACGCGGTTTCACGCCAACCGAGGAGCGCATCATCCAGTTGTTACTCGATACGGTCTTCGAAAATCTACGCGAAGCTTGGGCGCCTGTTTACAGCCTCGGCACCGAATATGTCAGCCGTGAAATCAATCCGGCGTTTGCGCAAGTGGGCGAAGAGAAAGAGACCGTCGTCGTCTCCCGTTTCAATATTGAGCTCGGTGCGGGTGTGCATGGCGTGATCTCGATCATGTATCCCTTTTCGGCTCTGAAACCGATCCGTCTGTTATTGCGCGGACGACTGCAGTCTGGCGAGCGTGACGAGAAGCTCGCCGTGCGTTGGGCCAATCAGCTCCAAGACGCCTTAACGGATACGGAGCTTGAGTTGACCGCGCAACTCGCGACGCTGCGAGTCTCCGCCGCCGATCTGGCGTCGATCCAGCCCGGTGACACGATCTGGTTCAAGCCGCCTGAGTCGGTCAAGGTGTTGGTACAGTCAACCCACCTGTTTGATGCAGAGTACGGTACGGCCAACAACGCCGTTGCCGTACGGATTACACAGGTCGTTCAACCGGTCGAATCATCCTCGATGTTGGCCATCGAGCCGGTCGGTGAACACTCGCACGATTCCGAAAACTCGTCATCATCTCGTAGACGGTCGGCAGGCAGGTCGGCCAAGTCAGCAGGAGCATCAGCAGCATGAGCGACATATCCATGGGAACCATCGCGAAAGCGAACGGTGAGGGCGAGGCCGCGATGCAGCTCGATCTCATCCAGAATGTGGCCGTCAGCATCTCGGTCGAAGTCGGTCGCTCCTCACTGCGGATCCGTGACCTTCTGCGTCTGGGTCAAGGTAGCGTTGTCGAGCTCGATCGCGTCGCCGGTGAACCACTCGATGTCTGTGTGAATAATACGGTGATTGCACGCGGTGAAGTGGTTCTCGTCAATGAGCGTTACGGAATTCGGTTGACTCAGGTTGTCGACCCTGAAGATCGCGTCAAACATCTTTGATCTCACATGGATCCGGTTCGCTACATCTCGGCCATCATTCTGGTGGCCGCACTTTTGGCATTGGCGATTTGGGTGCTGCGCCGCTTCAACGTGCCAGGTGTCGGTGTCCCCTCACGTTTGAAGGTCGTTTCGCATCTGAGCGTCGGCACCCGTGAGAAGTTGCTCGTTGTTCGCTTCGGCAACGAAGACGTTTTGCTCGGTATCACGCCGCACGCCATCACTCGTTTGGGAGCGGCTCCGGCAGACACTGCACGTCACCTCGCGGAAAACGAGGCGGACAAGTTTCGTGCTGAATTGGAGTCGCGATCTTGAAGCGTAATGTCTCGGCGTTGACCGGTCTCGTGCTGTTCCTGTGCATGATGCCGCTCGCGTTAGCTCAGGACGCCGCATCGATCGAAGTGTTGCGGACCGCACCGGTCGCCGGTGGCGGTCAGGCCTACAGTCTGACCCTGCAGGCTTTGGGTCTCGTGACGCTATTGACGCTGTTGCCTGCGATCGTTTTGTCGATGACGGCTTTCACTCGAGTGGTCATCGTGCTCGGCTTGCTTCGTCAGGCGATGGGTACGGCATCGACACCGCCCAACCAAGTGATCGTTGGTCTTGCACTGTTCATTACGTTTTTCGTCATGGCTCCGACCTTCGATGAGGTGCAGCGGGTCGCTTTGACACCTTATGTCGAGGATAAGATCCCGTTCGAGGAAGCGCTCGATCGCGGTATCGTCCCGATGAAGCGATTCATGTTGGCGCAGACGCGCGAATCGGATCTCAAGCTCTTCATGGATCTTGGAAAAATCGGCTCGGTGCAGGAGCCGCTCGCAACACCGCTGCACGTGTTGTTACCGGCGTTCATCACGAGTGAACTGCGCACGGCATTCACTATTGGTTTTCTGATCTTCATCCCGTTCCTGGTCATCGACCTTATCGTCGCCAGCGTCTTGATGGCGATGGGCATGATGATGGTCTCACCGATCATGATCAGCTTGCCCTTCAAACTTTTGTTGTTCGTATTGGTTGACGGTTGGGCTTTGATAGTCGGTTCACTGGCTGCAAGCTTCGGAGCGCCCGGATCATGAACGACACTCAAGTGATCGATCTGGCTCGTGAAGCCATTTGGCTCGGCGCGATTGTTGCCGGGCCAATTTTGTTATTGGTGTTAGTCGTGGGTGTCGTCGTCGGTATTTTCCAGGCCGCCACCTCGATCAACGAGATGACCTTGAGTTTTCTGCCGAAACTGATCGCTGTTACCTTGCTGATCGCGGCCCTCGGCGGTTGGCAGCTGCAGCTGCTGGTGGATTTCACCCGCCGAATATTTGAGCGAATACCGGACATCGGGGGATGATGTCGTGCTTGAGCTCGGTCAATTCGTGCTCAGCTGGATGGAGTCGCTCCTGCTGCCCTTCACCCGCGTGACGGCGTTTTTTCTCACCGCACCGTTATTCACGCAAATTGCCGGCAGTACGCGTATTCGTGTGATCTATGCGGCAGCGCTGTGTGTGTTGATGCTGCCTGCCATGCCGATTTCGACCGGTGCACCGCAGCTACCGTTCGGCGAGCCTAATTTGCTCACCCTGCTGAGTGAGGCCTTGATCGGCGTCTCGATCGGCTTGGTGTTGCAATTTGTGTCGGCTGCGGTCGTTCTGGCGGGCGAGCAAATCTCGATGTCCGTCGGTATCGGTTTCGCGCAGTCATTTGATCCGTCGATCGGCTCGACACCAGTGCTGTCGCAGTTCTTGAACCTGATCGCGTTGCTGATTTTCATCACAGCTGATGGCCACACCGTCATCATCAGCATGCTGACCGAAAGCATTCGCGCTTTGCCGCCCGGGAGCTTCAGTTTGCTCGACGTCCAGGCGTGGCTTGATTTCTCGGGCATTATTTTCCGGGGGGCTGCCTTGCTCGCTGCGCCACTGCTCTTGGCTCTTTTGGCTGTCAATATCGGTGTGGGCGCCTTGTCACGCGCAACTCCGTCTTTGAATGTCTTCGCGGTGGGATTTGCGGTGAGTTTGATCGTGGGCTTCGCCTTGTTGTTTGTGCTGATGCCGGTCATCGGCGAGCGGATGACCGAGCTTTGGGGATTGGCCGAGGGCTATATCCGTACCCGACTGCTGGGACAGGGGTAGCGATATGGCAGAGGATCAAGGCCAAGAAAAAACAGAAGAGCCAACTGCGAAACGCTTGCAGCAGGCGCGCGAGCGAGGCGAGTTACCGCGATCACCTGATTTTGGTGGTGCGATGGTCGTGATGGCGCTGTGCGCCATGCTGATGTTCATCGGTGGCGATATCGTCGGCGACATCGCCGGTCAGATGAAAGAGAGCTTCAGTTTCACGCGTGGCCAAATCGATGATGTCCAGGATCTGCCGATGACACTCGGCATGTCCATCTTCGATGGTCTATGGTCAGTCAGATGGTTGTTCCTCGTCGCGGTCGTGGTGGCTTTGCTGGCGGCATCGGTCAACGGAGGCTTCCAATTTTCCGGGAAGGCCGCTGCGCCAAAGGGCTCGAAACTCAATCCTTTGAATGGACTGAAGCGGATGTTCGGAACGCAGGCATTCATGGGCGTGCTGCGCAATCTGCTCAAGTTCATCGGAATCGCAGGTGTGCTGACGTTGCTGCTGTGGCAACGCCGTGAGGAGATCGTTTCGATGTCGCGAGATGCACTCGAACCGATGATGGTTCACGGCGCATCGCTTGCGCTGACGATTTTCACCCTCGTTTCCGCGGTCGTCGCTGCAATAGCGATTCTGGATGTGCCGTATCAGCGCTGGAACTACCTGCGTCGCCTGCGTATGACAAAGCAGGAGATTCGCGACGAGATGAAGGATATCGAGGGCCGTCCTGAGGTCAAACAACAGATTCGTCGCAAGCAACGCGAGCTCAGTCGTGGCCGAATGCTCGACAAGGTTAAGCAGGCTGATGTCGTGATCGTGAACCCGAGCGAGTTTGCCGTTGCACTTGAATACGACGAAGAGCAGAGCAGTGTGCCGATCGTCCTCGCCAAAGGAAAAGGTGAAGTCGCCCGAGCGATCAAGGAGCGTGCCGCTGCAGCCGGCGTGCCCGAGGTATCCGCACCGCCGCTTGCTCGCGCGCTCTATTACACGACTGAGATAAACGATCCGATTCCCGAGGGGCTCTACCGAGCCGTGGCGGCAGTGCTCGCGTATGTTTTCCGCTTGAGCGCGCTATCGGCCGATCTGCAGCGGCCGGAGTTCACTGCTCCGGAGGTACCAGATGATTTCCGCTATGACGAAAACGGTCGGCGTTCAACAGACGAGAAAAAATGAGCAAGAACAAATTCCCAAATTGGTACGGCAATAGCGCTGCAGACGAGGTGGAGGCGGCACTGCGTGCAGGCGACATCGACAGTATCGTGTTGGCAGCCGCCGCGACGGCGTCGTTGTCGCAAGTCTCGCGTGAGCTAATTCGACGATTGCGTGAGCTTGGTGCGAGAGTCGAGTTTTATCAGAGGGGCGATGTAGACGCCGCGATACACGCAGCAAACAAATTACTGGCAGACGTACCTGTGGATCAGTTGACGGCAGCACGCGTCGATGAGGCGCCGCGGCTGCTGTTGATCGATGGCGCCGAGCAGCTCGATGAGTCGGAATTATTGGCGCTGCAACGACTCAGCCGCGCTCTGCGCGGATCGACATTCCGCACCGTTTACTTCCTCAAAGCCGAGAGCAAGCGAGGGCTCGCCGAGTCTTTACAGCGCTTGGTCCAAGGCAGTCCGACGTGGTGGATCGAGGGGACTGCGCCGATCGACAGCGCCGTCACCCGACAGACGCCCGAGTTCGCGCTCGAGCCGGCGCCGGAGCCAGCGTCCGAGGCGGCGGCCACGCCCAAATCTGCGGCCAAATCTGCAGCTAGCGTCTCGATCGAGCGGGATGTCGCAGAGCGAGACGATGTACTAACGGCCTTGGCAGCCGAGCGCGCTCGTGAGCGGGGCTTTGACGCAACGCACCGTCCGTGGTGGGCGCTCTACGGTCGGGCGGTAACGATGCTCGTGATTGTGGTCTTGCTGATCGCTGGCGGGTGGTTCGCCCAAAGCCAGCTCACCGAAGATAAGCGTCTGCGAGTTTATGATTGCGGGGTATATTCGGACGAGGCGACCCTGGATATTGTCCGCGAGCGCTTGGGGCGAACCGTGCCGACGCGCGTGCTGCGTGAGCAGGATAAGTGGCGTTTGCAAGTTGGACCCTTCGAGGGCACGGCGGACGCCGAGCGTCACTTGAGTCAGATTTGGGGCATCGGTCCCTGTCGCGTGAATCCGTCGATTGTGCAGAACACCAAAAAAGGGTGATTCCGATGAGTGATAAAAAACATCCTGATGACCACTTCCATCCGGATGAATCCGGAATTTTGAAATCGGCTACCAGTGCGCCGCAGCGTATGAATGAGTTCGTGAACTCTGCGGTCTCCGAGAGTGCGGTGAGCCGCGCCGAGGTCGAAGTCCACAAGAACCAAGTCCACGTGGGCGCAATACCAACGGCCGTTCCGAACGAGGTGTTCGTTGGTCAGACCCCGGATACGTCGACGGCTGAGGACACCAAGGTGGTGGCGCTGCAAGACACGCTCGCTAAGGCAGATGCTTTAGTTGAGAGTTTCGAGCAGCGTCAGGCGAAGCTTGCAGAGGCGTACGACCAGGCCGAGAAAATGCTGGAAGAAGTCTCTCGCATCAAAGAGGCGTTGACGTTCGACAACAAGCTGCGTGAGCGCATCGAAGCCACTATCGCGCGTACTAAAAATCTGCGTCGCGGCGTGCAGCGCTGAGTTCAACAGGAAGAGTCATCATGACCGAAGTAAAGAACGAACACGCGCCGTCGGTTGCAGATAAATCTGATGGCAGCCCACTTGAGACACTGACCTCGCTCGTCCTCGACGCGGCGGATGCTGCCAATGACAGCGCGCAAATGACAAGCGAAGCGCTTGCACGCTTGTCGCGTGTGGTCGAAGCCAACGAGGAAACCACGAGGGCGGTGCGTAATGCGCCGGCGATTCTGGGTGCGGTGATTCTCGGTATCGGGATCGTGTTGGCGGTTGTGATCGCCATCGTCTTTCGCGATATTTCGGCTAAGAGTGATGCGCTGCTTGCCGTCATGAACAACCAAGCTGCGCAGATCGAGGCACTCGAGGGCGCTCTCAAGCGAGTTGCGCAGTTCGAAGAAGTGCTCAAGAAATACGAGAAGGTCGCCGACGACACGACTCAGCGTGCCATGGTCGTTCTTCGAGAGCAGACCAAGGCGGATCGTGCTGCCCTGATCGATCTTGAGAGCCGCCGACTGAAAGAAATTCTCGGCACGGCTCGTGAAGATGCCGCGGCTAGACCCGCAGCGGCTAAGGCAGAAGAGGCGGCTCGCGCGGCCGTGATCGAAAGAACGATTGCCAAAGCCAACGAGACGCAAAGTGCCAATCTCGACAAGGCAATCGCGCGTCTGGATGCGCGCATCAACGAGATCACGGTAGCGGTGAAGGGCATCAAGCCGGCGGCGCCAGCGACGGGATCGAATCGCACGGCAGCCTTGACCGATGCGCAGGCTCGCGAATTGAAGAAGACGGCGGAGGACGTGGCGACGCTTCGCAAGGAAACGGCGGAGCTGCGTTCGCTGCTCGAGAAGAAATCGCCGGAACTGCAGGGCGGCGTACCGGCGTTTCGCAAGCAGACGGGCAACTAAGTCGATCGGTTAACAGGTCGGCTGCTTAAAGCGGAATCGCGATGCAACTCTCGGTGGCGCAGAGATCTGCGCTGCCGGAGATCACTTCCAACTCACCGTTGCGTGCCGGGTCGCTACCGGTGATACGGGCCACGGGCCAGCTCTCGAGCCTGTTACCCGGCACGAGCGGCACGAGTAATAGTGCCTGATTCGTTTTGGCGCCACGCACACCTTGAAGATCGAGTGCGAGTCTTGCCCCTGCGCTTTTCAACAACGGAAAGCTCAAGGGGGTGCAGGCAAATTCGTCGAGTAGCTTGCGCGTGCCACGCTCGAGATCCTCAAGCGTGGATCGCAACCACGTCGCGTCGTTGGCCTCGCCTTGATATGGCCGCAGCTGAACAGGAACGCTGGCCGTGATCGTATGCTGATTACCGGCCAACCGCACCGTGAGTGTGAGCTTGCGCGGCGTGCGGATCCAATCGGTCAACTCGCGATGCCCTTGGGTGACACCGGCAAATGCAGTCTCGATCTCGAGTGCCGCAGTCATCTTGTCGCTGGTGATTTGCGCTAGATGCGTGCCCGCATGCGTTTCGATCAGTCGGCGGGCGCGCTGAGATCCAAGATCCGCGAGGCGTGCTCGCTCGCTTGCGGACCAAGCCGGATGTGCTTCACCCGCAAGCCAACTCAACCGGATCGGGCGACTCCAACCCGCCGTGGTGATCGGCGATGGTGAAGCGCAGGGCGTCGGCTGAGTGCATCTGGCCAGCGCTTCGGCTGTCGTCTCGTCCTGTAAACAGCTCTGCCACTGCGCAGCTCGATCGAGCAATTCGTCTTGAGTTTCTGCGCAGAGCGAGGGGTTGGCGCTCAGCCCGGCAAGCGCTGCGACGACTGCGAGACGCACTGGCACATAACGGTTCGAGAGAGGATTCATCGAGCAGCGGTGGCGCTACGCAAACGTGCGACTTCAACGCCAGGCAATCGCAGCGTCGTCTGGTACGTGTCGTTGCCGAGTGGTTCGATACTGATGATCTCGACACCTTGCAGTCGACCGGTCACACGCGTACGGGTCACGTCGTTCTGAAGCCGATTATCGTCGGTCGCACTTTCGCTACCGAAGGTGACGCCATAGACGAGTTCGGCCATGTTTCGGTAGGCATCGATTCGAGAGGCCCGAGCCGCCATCAAGCGACGTTGCGCCACGTCTGTGCTCGGTTGAGCCGTAATCGAGGCATAGCCGACGGCAATCAAATCTTCCGAGTAGACGACCGGTGGTGAGGGCGGCGCTGCGGGCTTGCGTGGCCGCAGGCTGAGCCGAGAGAGCAGTGACTGCGCACGCTCGAGGCGACGGGGTTCGATCGGCGCTGCGATCGGTGTCGAGGTCGTCGCGGGGACGACCTGTTTGGGGGCGAGTTGGGTGGTGGAGCTCACTCGGGTACAGCCCGAAAGTGCCAACAAACCCAACCCCAACGCCAGGACGAATCGATGTGGTGCCATGGATACGCTCTTCAGACAGGGTTCACTTCGGTAGTCGACCGCGCCGGGCTGTGCTTGAGCGGTTCCGACGTTGAATATTGGCATGTGGGTTGCATACCACAGTACGGGGATCGGCAAAGTCATGCTGGCTTTGCCGGTCGATAACGTAACTTATTGAGTAGATTGAATTTTACTATGGCGTCGATGCCGTTTGCACTG
>VFQT010002858.1_pt1 | contig 16756 bp, 12 predicted proteins | sample 3512381 | NCBI WGS metagenome assembly VFQT01 (sample SAMN10412376, study PRJNA504923) | tailings metagenome | isolation source: Relicate 2 Philex TSF3 active mining site | place: Philippines: Tuba, Benguet | collected 2017-08-29
AGAGCCGGGGTCAGGCCAAGTCGGGTGGTGGAGCAGGTTGGGTGCACGACGATCGATGGCAGCCGTGCCGGCTTGGGCAGGTGCGGCAGCACCTGGTCGCGGACAAAGACCATGGCATCCACTACCTCGATGGCCTGGCCATGGCTGTCCTGGATGCCAGCGAGCAATCCGATCAGTCCCTCGGTGCAGGATGAGGCGTCGACCACTACCGGCAGGCGGCCGCCGTCGGTGGCGGTCCACAGCCAGTCGCGCATTCGGGCCTGCATCGAGGAAGCGGCATCGCTGGCTCCCTTGGAGGAGAAAGGAGTCCCGCAGCAGGCGGCGGAGACCCCTTGCGGGATGGCGACCTCGATCCCTGCCTGGGCGCATAGGGCCAGCACTGCAGCAGTCGCACCGGGGAATCCGGGCTCCGGGCCGAACATAGAGCCCACGCATGCGGGCATGAGCACGGCTGCCGGATCCTGTGCTTTCCGAGGACGCCGAAGTGGGCCGCCGGTGGGCAGGCCCGGATCCAGCATCGGGATCGCCTGCTTGCCGCCAATGCGGCGCGCCAACCGACTGGCTCGCATTGCCAGGCCGGGCATCCTCTTGTTGGCGGCCAGGCCACGAGCCCCGATCCACGTGGCGCCGGCCCAGTGCCGGGCCGCAGCGCCCCACAGTCGCCGTGATGCCCATGAGCCCTGCCGTGCCCGCAGACCCTTGACAAGGGCACCGGTGTCGATTGCGACGGGGCAGGCCGTTGCGCACATCCCGTCCGCAGCGCAGGTCTGCACGACCTGGTAGTCGGTTGCCTGCCGCAACTCATGTGCCAGTTCACGGTCGCCATCGAGCACGGCCCGCGCGTGCTCACGGCGCAGGGCGATCCGCTGGCGAGGGGTGAGGGTCAGATCGCGACTCGGGCAGACCGGCTCGCAGAACCCGCAGTCCACGCAGCGGTCCACCTCGGCCTCGACCGTGGGCGTGCGCTTGAGATCCTGCAAGTGAATGGTCGGATCATCATTGATGATCACTCCCGGGTTCAGGATGCCATTGGGGTCGAAGAGTGCCTTGACCTCGCGCATGACGGCGTAGAGCTCATCCCCGTACTGCCGGTGAACGAAGGGCGCCATCATTCGGCCGGTACCGTGCTCCGCCTTGAGTGTGCCACCGAGGCCCAGGATGAGCTCCACCATGTCCTGCGTGAAGGCGGTGAATCGAGTGATCGACCGCGGGTCGTCGAACTGCTCATTGAGCATGAAGTGGATGTTGCCGTCCTTGGCATGGCCGAAGATCACCGACTCCTGGTAGCCGTGCCGATCGAAGAGTCCGGTCAGCGCCTCGCAGGTACCAGCGAGCTCGGGCACCGGAACAGCCACATCCTCCAGCAGTGCCGTGGTACCCGAGGGCCGGGCACCCGCAACGGCGGCGTACAGGCCCTTGCGCACATGCCACAGGTCGGCACGCGCCCTGGACGCCGTTGTCAGCTCGCCGGGCACCACGAGGTCCAAGCCGGCAAGGACCGCCCGAGCCCTTTCCAGGGCCTGCGCCAGGGCATCTTCGGTGGGCTCTGCGAACTCGACCAGCAGGCCGGCGTGCCGTTCGACCCGCAACGCGGGCAGTGCCCGGCCTGAGACGGGATCCCGCTGAGCCACCCGAAGCGAGGTCGCATCGAGGACCTCGATCGCGGCGAGCCCGCAATCCACCAGCTCGGGCAGGCTGGCGGTCGCAGCGTTGAGCGACGGGAAGACCAGGAATCCCGTGGCAACGTGCCCGCGCACCGGCACGGTATGCATGGTGGCCGCGGCGATGAAGCCGAGGGTTCCCTCGCTGCCCACCATCAGGTGCGCCAGGACTTGGCTGGGCTCCTCGAAGTCCGCGAAGGCGTTGATCGCGTACCCCATGGTGTTCTTCAGGCTGAACAGTCGCCGGATCGAGCGCATTGACTCCGGGTTGCCGCGTACCCGATCCCGCAGGCGCGCCAGGCCCGCATACAGGTCTGGCTCGGCCAATCGCAGTCGCTCGTCGGCGTCAGGGGCACCGGTGTCGACGACCGTGCCACTGGGCAGGACCACGACCACCGAGTCCAGGGTCTGGTACGCATTCGCCTGCGTTCCGCACAGCATGCCCGAGGAGTTGTTGGCGATCACTCCACCCATGGTCGCCGCTGCCTCGCTCGCCGGATCCGGGCCCAGGCGGTAGCCAAGCGGGGCCAGTCGCGCATTCACCTGGCGCACGGTGGCCCCTGGCCCGACTTGGACCCGAGCCCCGCCATCCAGGACCTCGATGGATCGAAAGTGCCGGCGGGTGTCCACCAGTCGATGGCCGGTGACCCCCTGGCCGCTGAGGCTGGTCCCACCCGAACGGAAGGTCAACGGCACTGCGTCGGCAGCGCTGGCGGCCAGCAGTCGTGCGACGTCCTGGGCATCCCGAGCCAGGCTTACCTCGCTGGGCACCACCAGGAAGTGGGATGCGTCGTGCGCATATGCCATCCGGCGCGCGATCCCGGTGGCCTCAGCCTCGGCGGTGATCGTCAATGGGACTCCCGGCTGACCTCGTGACCGCTGCCGCCTACCAGGAAGTCCAGGTCGACTCCGGTGTCTGCTTGCATGACGTGATCGACGTACAGCCGTTCCCAGCCACGACGTGGGTGAGCGTAAGACTGCTCGGCGTGGACCGAGGCTGGACGCTGGTCCAGGTCGGGGACGTCGACCTGAAGCAGGCCGGCCGCGGCGTCCAGGATGATCGGATCCCCGTCGCGGACCTTGCCAAGCGGCCCGCCAGCGGCGGACTCCGGTGCCACATGCAGTACGACGGTCCCGTACGCAGTGCCGCTCATCCGGGCATCGCTGATCCGAACCATGTCGCGGATCCCGGCCTGGACCAGTCGGGAAGGCATCGGCATGTTCCCGACCTCCGGCATGCCCGGGTACCCGCGCGGACCACAGCCGCGCAAGACCAGGACACTGGATTCGTCGACCGGCAGGCTGGGATCGTCGATTCGCGCCTTGAAGTCCTCGATGCTGTCGAAGACGATGGCCCGGCCTCGGTGCTGCAGCAGATGCGCCGAGGCTGCAGCCGGCTTGATGAGGGCGCCATGTGGCGCCAGGTTACCGCGCAGGACGCGGATGCCAGCGTCGGCCTGCAGCGGTGCGCTGCGGGGGTAGATGACCTCACGATCCCACACCGGGGCTCCCGCGACGAGTTGCGCCAAGGGCTGCCCGCTGGTCGTGATGGCGTTCGGATCCAGCAAGTCGATCACCTCGTTCAGGACCGCCTGCAAGCCGCCGGCCCGGAACAGGTCCTCCATCAGGTGCTGCCCGGCTGGCTGCAGATTCGCCAGCAGCGGGACACCAGCCCCGATGGCGTCGAAGTCCGCCAAGGTCAGTGGAACGCCCACCCGTCCGGCGATGGCGAGCAGGTGCAGCACGGCATTGGTAGACCCGCCGACGGCGGCCAGGGCCACGATCGCATTCCGAAAGGATCCCGCGGTCAGGATGGCGCTGGGTCGACGGTCCTGCTGCACCATCTCGATGATGAGGCGGCCCGCCTCATGGGACCGCTGCAGCAGGCGGCTATCGGCCGCCGGGATGCCAGCGGTCCCAGTCAGGGTCATCCCCAGGGCTTCCGCCATCACGGCCATGGTGGACGCGGTGCCCATCGTGTTGCAGTGTCCCCGACTGCGGATCATGGACGACTCCGACTCCAGGAAGTCGGCACTGGTCATCGTTCCGCCGCGCACGTCCTCTGACAGGCGCCAGACATCCGTTCCGCATCCGAGGGGGACCCCGCGATAGGTCCCGGTGAGCATCGGCCCACCGGGCACGACCAATGCCGGCAGGTCCACAGAGCAGGCCCCCATCAGCAATGCGGGTATGGTCTTGTCGCAGCCACCGAGCAGGACGACGCCGTCGATGGGGTTCGCCCGGATCATCTCCTCGATCGACATCGCGGCGAGATTGCGCCAGAGCATGGAGGTCGGGCGTACCAGGGTCTCGCCAAGGGACATCACCGGAAGGCGCAGCGGGATGCCGCCGGCCTCCCAGATCCCGCGGGCCACGTGCTCGGCCACCTCGCCCAGGTGTGCATTGCACGGCGTCAGGTCGGAGGCGGTATCCGCGATCGCGATATGCGGTCGGCCATCGAAGGCATTCGCCGGCAGGCCACGACGCATCCAGGCACGATGGATATAGGCGTCTCGATCGGACCCTGCGTACCACTGGGCACTGCGGCGTCCATCGGGCATGGCAACTCCGTCTCGCGTGGGTACTGGGCGAACCTCGGCTCATCCCATCGGATGGGGCCGGGCGCCGTCAAAGCGGGGCCAATGCCCCGGGACTACCGCTTGCCCGCCTGATCCACCAGCTTGGCGAAGGCAGGCTGCCGTGCGAAGGCCAAGGCGACCTTGCGAATCCCGGGTCGTTCCATCAGGCGGTGCCGGAGCGAGGTTGAGGTGCGGATTGATGAAGACGTGCGCTGACGCGGACGCCAGCCGCCAGCCGCCTCATCCGCGAGCACGGCCTTGGCGGCGTTGTGACCAGGTGCGCCCATGACGCCGCCGCCTGGATGGGTTCCCGCCCCGCATAGGTACAGGCCCGGTACCGGGGATCGATACGAGTCGTATCCGGGTACTGGTCGACTCGCGTACAACTGGCCCATGGTCATCGCTCCATGGAAGATATTGCCTCCCGGCAGCGCATACTCGCGCTCGAGGTCCAATGGGGTGATGGTGTGCGTCCCGATGATCATCTCCTTGATCCCCGGCGCATAGTCCGCGAGGATGTCGATCACCCGGTTCGTGAAGGCATCCCGATAGTCGTCCCAGGTGCCCGACTCTAGGGTGAAGGGCAGTTGCTGGATGCCCGTGCTGAGCACATGCTTGCCCGGCGGGGCCAGGCTGTCATCGCTGGTCGTCTGGATGATGAACTCGATGGGGAAGTCATCCGGTATCCGGCCATGCTGCTGGGCATCGCCGATACGCTGGAAGCTCTCCACCTGCGCCCCCAGCAGGGTCAGGCCTAGGTGCTGCGGACCCAGTCCCGGCGGGCAGCCGATGAAGTCAGGAAGCCCATCGAGGGCCAGGAAGACCCGAGCCATCGAGCCACGCTCGTCGAAGCGCGTCATCTGGGCCAGATACTCATCTGGCAGATGGCGACGATCGACCAGCGACAGGAAGGTCCGCCTAGGATCGGCGTTCGACAGGACCAGGGGAGCAGTGATCTCCTCGCCGTCCTGGAGAACTACCCCTGCCACGCGATCCCGATGCACGGTGATGGCGGTCACCGCCGCATCGGTTCGGATCACGGCGCCTCGGGCCTCAGCTCGCCGGGCAAGGGAATCGGCGATGGCACCCATCCCACCACGTGGGAAGGCGAACTGTCCCATGTGGCCGTTGAACTCACCGGTTGCATGGTGCCCATAGACGTATGCCCATCCGGGAGTCCGCGGGCCACCCCAGACGCTGACGATGGCGAGGAAGGTGAACAACCCCTTGACGATGTCCGTGGTGAAGTATCGGTCCAGCATGTCCAGGACGCTGAGGGTGAAGAACTCCGTGAAGAGGTCGCCCTGACCGACCTCATAGAAGGCCCGCATCACCTCGTCCACCGCTGGCGGCGATGGATCGAGGATCCATTGACCCGTCAGCGAGGCGAAGCGCTCAAGGCGCAACCCGAAGGCGACCAGGGCATCGACATCAGCCCCCGCCACCTCTCGCATCTCGCGCAGAGTTCGACTCAGGTCGTTGTACATGAACAGGTGCCGGCCGTCGCGCAGGATGCTCGCAGAGCCCATCTCTGTCTGGTACAGGTGCAGGCCGAACTCCGACAGTTGCAGATCCCTCAGGATCCGCGGGTGCAGCAATCCGGACACATAGGAGCAGGCCGATGCCCGAAAGCCGGGAATCACCTCCTCGGTGACCGTCGCGCCACCTACGAGTCCACGACGCTCGAGGACGACCACTCGCTTGCCGGCGTCCGCGAGGTAGTTGGCCGCGATGAGCCCGTTGTGGCCAGAGCCTACGACGATGGCGTCGAACTGCGTTGCCGCCGTCACCTCAGTAGCACTTCGAGAGCAGGCCGCCGTCGACGACCATGTACGAGGCGTTGACATAGGAGGAGTCGTCGGATGCGAGGAAGAGGATCATCTGCGCGACCTCGCGGGGGTGTCCGATCTTCTTGGCTGGGTAGGCGGCGCCCATGTCGATCTTTGCCTGCTCCGGGTTCCCTGTTGCCTCCCAGTACTTGATGATCATGGGGGTCTCCATGTCACCCGGGCATACGCAGTTGCACCGGATGCCGTCGATTGCATAGGCCGCGCCAACTGCCCTGGTCAGGCCGAGCACCCCGTGCTTGGTTGCGGTGTAGGCGGGCAGGAATGGGTCACCCACCAGGGACAGGGCCGATGCGGTGTTGACGATCGATCCGCCACCGGTCTCGCGCATGGCCGTCACCGCATGCTTGCAGCCCCAGAACACCGCCTTGAGGTTGACCGTGTTGATCGCATCCCACTCCTCGTTCGAAGTATCGAGGATCGACTTCTCCACCTGGATACCAGCGTTGTTGTGGATGAAGTCGAAGCCGTCCCACTCGGATCGCACCTTGGCGATGGCTGCGATGATCTCTGCCTCCTGGGACACGTCGCACTGCTGGAACAGCGCTGTGCCGCCGGCGTCGCGGATCTCCTGTGCGGCCCGCTCACCGCCAGCGACGTCGATGTCGCACAGCAGGACTGCGGCCCCCTCGGCCGCCAGCAACTTGGCTGACTCGTACCCCAGACCCGAGGCGGCTCCCGTGATCAAGCCCGCCTTGTTGTTCATGCGCATTGCAGTTCCTTTCGCGGTTGTCGTACGTCGCTTGCGATGATCGAAATCTTCGGTGTGGCAGTGCAGGTGACGAATTGCAGGAGGACGCTGCGGACTACATGCTGGTGGTCCCGCCATCGAGGGCCAGGCAGGAGCCCGTCGCGAAGGTGGCGGAGGCCATGAACAGGATCGCCTCGGCAACTTCCTCGGCGGTCGCCCAGCGCTTCAATGGCACGCGATTGATGGCCTCCACTCGCACGGCATCCGGATCGGGGAACCACGCCAGCTCGGCCTCCATCATCGGCGTGTCGATGGGACCCGGGCAGACGGCGTTGACTCGTATTCCGCGTGGGGCCAACTCGGCTGCCAGTGCCTTCGTTAGGCCGATGATCCCCGCCTTGGAGGCGCAGTAGTCCACGTACAGGCCCATGCCCAGGGTGGACAACTCCGAGCCGAGATTGACGATGGATCCGCTGGTCATGCGCAGTGCGGCCTCGCGAGCCACGTAGAAGGAGCCGGACAGGTTGACGCCGATGGTCGTCTCCCACTTGCGGGCATCGAGGTCCTCCAGTGGAGCCGGGCCATCGACCCCCGCCGAGTTCACCACTAGGTCGATGTCCCCAAGGGCAGCGAAGGCCTCGGCAACGGCGGTGGCCACTGCCTGCGGGTCAGCGACGTCAGCCGGCAAGGCGACCGCACGACTGCCCAACTCTTCGACGAGTTGATCCAGGATGTCGCCACGCCGGGCGATCAGGGCGACGGAGCCTCCCTGGGCATGAATCATTCGCGCAGTCGCCAGGCCGACCCCTGATGAGGCTCCGGTGACAATGGCTCTTGTGCTCATACTGCTCCACTTCGCTGTTGTGGGGTCTTATGCGGTCTGGGACTTGGATGCCTGCCTGCGCCCGCGCCCGGAGGCCTGGCCACGGGCATAGGGATCAACTTGCTGCTCGATGACCCTGGTGGCGATGACGATGAGGACAATGCTGATGACCCCGATGATCGTCACGATGGCATTGACTTCGGGGGTGAACCCGAACCTCGTTTGGGCCCAGATGAACAGCGGCAGGGTCGGCTGGGTGCCCACGAGGAAGAAGGTGACGATGACCTCGTCGAAGGAGAGGGTGAAGGTCAGCAGGGCAGCGGCGATGACAGCCGTCCGGATCTGAGGGAAGGTGACCGACCAGAAGGCGCGCCATGGATTCGCGCCGAGGTCCATAGATGCCTGCTGCAGGGTTGGATCCAGCCGGCGCAACCGGGTGAGCACGATCAGGGTGACGACCGGGACGGTGAAGGTCAGATGCCCGACCACGATGGTCGCCAGGCCTGGGAGGAAACCGACCATCCGGAAGGTGATGGCCAGGGAGAGGCCCAGCACCATGCCCGGGACGATCGCCGGCAGGACCACCGCCGCGGTGAGCACATTCGGAGCCCGCCCAGTCAGCGGGTGCAGGACCACGGCGAAGAAGGTGCCGATGATGCTGGCCAGCAGGACCACGATGATCGAGACGGTGAGGCCGAAGGTCACGGCTGAGATCAGGAGGCCATTGCCCAGGATGCCGCTGAACCAGGTCAGGGTGAACCCGGCCCATGGCAGGGCTTGCACGGTGGAGTCATTGAAGGCGAAGACGGCGATCGTCAGTAGTGGGGCATACAGGAAGGCGTAGACGAGGATGAATCCCGTCCAGGCAATCGTCCTGCGGAGTCCGGGCAGGAGGCCTGGCCTGCTGCGCACGGAGTCCATGGTCAAGCTAGTCAATGATGGCCTCCGTTCGCGTCATGCGCGCGACGGCAGCAAGTAAGGCGGCAGTCACCAGGAGCAGGACGATGGACATCGCCGCGCCCAGCGGCCAGTTGTTCGCCAGGCCGAACTGATTGACGATCAGGGAGCCGAACATCATGCCCTGGAGTCCGCCGACCATGGCCGGGGTGAGGTAGTCCCCGATGCACAGCAGCAGGGCGAGGGCGAACCCGATGCCAACCCCCTGTCGGGACAGTGGCCAGACCACCGTTCGGAAGGTCCGGGCCGGAGTCGCCCCCGAATCGGCACTGGCCTCCAGCAGCACATTCGGCAGTCGCTCCAAAGCCGCATACGAGGCGACGAAGGCGAAGGGGATGGACACGTACGTCAAGGTGACCAGGACCGCGAACTGCGAGTAGAGCATGAAGGCCAAGGGCTCGGTGACCACGCCAAGGCTGAGGAGGGTCGAGTTGATGACGCCGCTCTCGCCCAGGATGATTTTCCACGCATAGACGCGCACGAGGTAGCTGATCCAAAGGGGGACGATGACCAGCAGGACGGCCAGGAGACGGCGCCGCGTGAGGCGGCGCACCACGAACCAGGCCATCGGATAGGCGATCGCCGTCGCTAGCAAGGCTGCGCCCACCGCGATGAGCACCGTGCGGACGAGAATGCCGACATTGACCTCGCTGGTCAGCACACCGAGGTAGTTGGTCAGGCCGACTTCTCGGATGAGCAGCCCTTCCCTCGTCCGCCAGAGGCTGTAGACGACCATCAGGACATTCGGTGCCAGGACGAGCACGGCGACCCAGGCCAGGAGCGGCACCAGGCTGAGCCGGCGCCATGCAGCGGAGCGGTCCAGCCGCCGGAATGCAGGCACCATCGCGGGGTGGCGGTCTGCCTGGCTAGTCATCGATGCGGACCACGTCTGCGCCGGCGAAGGACACCGTCGCCTGCTGGCCGATGACCAGGCCGAAGCCTGTTGCAGCGGTCGCCTTGGCAGTCAGTCGCAGGCCATCGAGGGCTACCACGACTTCGGAGCTGTCCCCGAGGAAGACGATGTCGGCGATGGTCCCGGTAGCCGTGACGTCGCCCCCATGGGGTCCGATGGATGCCGCCTCGAACCGCAGCGAGAACTGGCATGGGCCTTGGGGAGTCCCCGCCGGCAGGTCCAGCTCAAGGGGGCCCCAACGGCCGATAGTTCGACCCTGGGTCAGGATCACCTGCCCGGGTGCCAGGTTCGCCTTGCCGATGAAGCCGGCCACAAAGGCCGTGGCCGGAGCGAAGTAGACGTCTCGGGGGGTACCGATCTGCTCGATCCGGCCAGCTGACATGACCGCCAGTCGATCCGACATGGACAGTGCCTCGCCCTGGTCGTGTGTCACGTATACAAAGGTGATGCCGACCTCCCGCTGCAACTGCTTGAGGACGGACTGCATCTGCTGTCGTAGTTGCAGGTCAAGCGCACCGAGGGGCTCATCCAGCAGCAGGACGGCCGGCCGGCCGATGAGGGCCCGTGCCAGCGCAGCTCGCTGCCGTTGGCCGCCCGATAGCTGGTGCGGGAGACGGTCGGCGAACTCGCCCATCTCCACCAGATCCAGGGCCTCGGGCACCCGCCGGGCGGTCTCGGCCTTGCCGACCCGTCGCATGCGCAAGGGGTAGGCGACGTTCTCGGCGATCGTCATGTGCGGGAAGAGCGCATAGTTCTGGAAGACCGTATTGACGTCCCGACGGTAGGCCGGCACGCCGACGACGTCCACTCCGTCCAGCCGGATGACCCCGGCTGTGGGCTGCTCGAATCCGGCAATGAGCCGCAGGCAGGTGGTCTTGCCCGATCCGCTGGGCCCGAGGATGGAGAAGAACTCACCTTGGCTGACCGACAGGTCGATGCCGTCGACAGCATGGACTGCGGAGCCCTTGTACCGCTTGACCACCGACGCGAACTGCACGACCGTATCCCGGGAAGTCCCGTCGTCCCCGGCGGCTGGGCCGCTCGGGGACGACGGGACTGACGTTGGGCTCACGTCAGAATCCGGCCTTGAACTCATTCCAGAGCGCGATCCGCTCATCCATCCGGTTCGGGGCAACCATGGGCTTCATGGCCTCCCAGAAGTTCGGATCCTGCAGGTTTACGATCTCGCTCTTGGCCAGGACGTCCTCAGGCACTGTCTTCGCCGCCTCCTCGTAGCTGATGATGCCGGCGCTGCCAGTTGCCTCGATGAACTTCGTCTGCCAGGGAACCTCGAGGGTGTAGTTGATGAAGTCGTAGACCTCCTGCCGGTTGGCTCCCTTCATCATCATCGAGGAGTCCACCCAGAACGGAGTTCCCTCGGTCGGGAACCCGTAGGCGAACTTGTCCCCCTCGGCATTGAGCTCGTTGACCACGGCGATGTTCTGGCAGTAGCCGACCACTGCATCGCCCGAGGCGAACATGTTGGCCTGGTCGTTGAAGCCCGCAGTGAGGGTCTTCACCTGCGGACGCAGGCCCTCCAGCCCGGACTTCACCTCCGCGAAGCCCGCATCGTCCAGGTCGTATGGATTATTGATGCCCTGGGCCAGAGCCACCATCGGGATACCGAGGTATGAATCGTCCGGTATCGAGACCTTGCCCGTGTTGGCCGGATCCCAGAGGACCTTCCAACTGGTCGGCGGCGTGGGGAATGCCTCCTTGGACCAGCAAAGGGGCAGGGTGCCCCAGTTGTACGGCAGGCCGTAGACCTGGCCGTCGACCGTCAGGGCCGGCTCCCAGGGCAGGCCTGGGGAGATGTTCTTGACATTCGGCACCTGTGACGGATCGAGCGGCTGCAGCATGCCCGCCTTGTAGTACCGGTCGACATTGCCCAGGTCGAAGTACACCAGGTCGATCTGCCCCTGGGATGACTGCGCCTTGGCGAACATCTCATCGACCGAGCCAGCCGTGATCTGGGTGACCTTGACCCCGGTCTGCTCGGCATAGGCATCGAGCATCGCTTGGTCGTGGTATCCCTCCCAGGTCAGGATGGTCACCGAGCCCTTGTCTGGTGCGAGTTCCCCGCTCGCCGCTCCGGCGGAATCGCTGCCTGATGAGCAGGCCGCCAGGAGCAGTGCGAGGGAGGAGACCACTGCTGCGGCCGCAGTGGCGCGAATGCCCCGAGCACGGGGCGTGTGACCTGCCATGACATCACCGACTTTCGCGTGAGCGCTCCGGGGAGCGGATGAGGAAATTACTTGAACGTTCTAGATTCACTATAGGGACGCGACAGCCACCGGTCAATGGAAATTCGGAAATCCCGTTCCCGGGGTGCCGTCCTCAGTTCCCGACGGCCCCCGGGCCTGCAGTCGCTGATGGCGAAGGCCATGGCTTGGTAGGGATCGAGATCCACCATCCACCGAGACCTCGGTACTGATCCTGCGGTGCGGCATCGAGCCGGTCATGTAGGGCATGGCAGCACCCCAGGCGACCGCTGAGCAGTGGGAGACCTTGGCCTAGCGATTCGAGGAGCTCGAGTGCTGGCAGCATGACGCGGCCGCGTACGTGGTGGCCGATGGGGACTTCCACGATCAGATCGTGTGCATTGCCGGCGTGGCCATTGCCCAGAACCTGTACGCGTTGATGGCCGAGCCCTTCACCGCGTCCCGGCGCGGGACTGCGCTGATCCCCGGCCGCCTGTAGGCTGCCCATGCCCAGCATCGACGAATCCACGTCTGCATCCAGGCCGGCGACGGTCCCAGGGCGGGTGCCGCCATGCTCGAGCACATCGAGTGCGCCGAGGGCCGTCTTGGCCAACTGACGTGCGCTGGCCATCACCTCGTCCCGCGCGAGGGCTAGGACATTGACCGCGGCCCACCCCCGGCCTATCATGACTAGAACGTTCAAGAAAGGACCCCATGGCTCCCTCCACCACGGCCGCATCGATCGCCGAGCGCCTTGCCCAGGTAGTCCCTGGCGGGGTCAACTCCAATGTCCGCATCGAGGTCGCAGACATGGTCTTTGCCCGAGGCCAAGGACCGTTGCTATGGGACGCGGACGGCGTGGAGTACATCGACTACGTACTCGGCCAGGGCCCGGCATTCCTCGGCCACGCCCACCCCCGAATGGTTCAGTCGGTCACCGAGGCCATTGCCCAAGGCATGACTTACGCGGCCCAATCGCCGATCGAACTGCTCGCGGCCGAGCGACTCCTGAGCACCCTGGGCTGGGCCGAGATGGTGCGGATTGGCATGACCTCGACTGAGACCGTCCAGGCAGCGCTGCGCCTGGCGAGGTCCGCAACCGGGCGCCCACGCTTCCTGCGCTTCCGCGGCCAATACCACGGCTGGCTTGACAACGTCCTGGTATCCCACCTGGACCCATGGCCCGGCCTCGCCACCCCCGGCCAAGTGCCTGCTGCTCTCCAGGAGAGCATCACCTTGGAGTGGAACGACCTGCCGGCGGTGCAACGCGCATTCGAGGACTACCCCGACCAGATCGCGGCGGTGATCACCGAGCCGGTGATGCTCAATGCGGGATCCATCCTCCCCGAGCCAGGATTCCTCGATGGCTTGCGCGAGCTGAGCAGCCGGCATGGGGCCGTCCTGATCTTCGACGAGACCATCACGGGATTCCGCATCGACCTACGTGGGGCAGTCGGCAGGTTCGATGTCGTCCCCGACCTTGCTGTCTACGGCAAGGCAGTGGCCGGCGGGTACCCGGCATCGGTCCTCGCCGGTCGGGCCGACTTGATGGGGCGCTTCGCGAACGGCACGAACCACTCCGGCACCTTCAATGCCAACATCCTGTCCTGCGCGGCCATCGCGCAGGCCATGGAGGTCATGGCCCAGGAGTCCGTCCACGAGCACGTGGAGTCCATCGGGACGCAGCTCATGGCAGGGCTACGCGATGTCTTTGCGCAGGCGGGCCTGCCCATCCAGGTGCGCGGCCTGCCCGCCGCCTTCCACCTCTCATTCGACACCGCGGAACCGGTGACCTGCTACCAGGACTTGCTGCGTGCAGATGCTGCCCGCTACCGGGCATTCGCCGCCGACCTCGTCCGGCCGCGGGGCATCTGGCTCACCTCGCGCGGGATCTGGTACGTCTCCGCAACGCATACATCCGACATCGTGGACCGCACACTGGAGCGCATGCAGCGCGCCGTGGCGGGCTACGCCTAGCCGTACTTTGGTACCGCCCATGCGACCGCGGGTACGATCCCAGCAGCAGCCGCGTAGGAGCGAGGGAGCATGGCACTGGATCCGGTGAGCAGGGCTCGCCGCTCCACCATGCGCGACGTGGCAACCCAGGCTGGCGTGTCCCTGCAGACGGTCTCGAACTTCGTCAACGGGCGCTTCGACCAGATGAGCGACGCGACCCGGACTCGGGTCGCGTCGACCATGGAGTCGCTGCAGTACCGCACGAATGTCGCCGCAGCCTCGCTGCGCTCACAGCGCTCGCGCACCCTGTCCGTCCTGGTCCTTGACGAGCAGTCGACCTTCCTTGCCGATCCCCTCACCCACCTGCTCATAGCCGGAGTCAACGATGTGGCCAAGGAACACTCCTACGGGGTGCTGATCGAGCTGGGGCAGGGCGGCGTGAGTCCCGACGACTTCCTGGCATCCGTGAAGCAGGGCCGGGCGGATGGCGCCGTGATTCAGCTGTACGGCGCAAAGGCCCTTCGGAATCGCTACCTAGTCCAGGCCCACCAGGCCGGCGCGCCGATCGTCGTGGTGGACGAGATCGGCCTGCCACAGGGCACCATGGCGGTCCGCGCCACCCAGGAGGCAGCTGCATTCGAGTTGACCAAGATGCTCATCGACGACGGTCGGACTCGGATCGCGTTCATCGGCGATGTCGTGGCCTGGGCGGGCAATGAGCAACGGCTTGCCGGCTATCGATCTGCCCTGCGCCGCAGCGGACTGGCCGTGGACAAGTCACTCATCCGACTTGACGCTCTCGGGCAGGCATTGGAGGGCGAGCGACTGGCGCGCGAGGTCCTCACTACCCAGGACCCCCCTTCAGCCATCATGTGCTCCAGTGACCTGCTCGCGGCAGGGGTGTTGAGGGCTGCCCGTGCCGCGAGGCTTCGCGTGCCACGCGACCTGGCGATCACCGGCTTCGACGACTCCCCCTTCGCTTCGTGCCTGGACCCGTCACTGACCACGGTGAGCATCCCGGCCTATGAGATGGGTCGCCATGCCGCTGCGATGCTGATCGCCTCGATCCAGGGCGAGAGCGTCGATGCGGCCCAGGTGGCCCTGCCAGCGACCATCGTGCGCAGGCAGACCGCATGACCGCTGTGCGAACGTCCTCCGCTGAGCTCGCGATCCGCATGGAGTGCCTGCTCGGGGAAGGTCCACGCTGGGACGCTGGCGATGGGTCCCTGATCTTCGTTGACGTCATTCCGGGCAAGTTGCATCGGCTGCGTTCGGGCCGGGAGGCCGAACCCGAGTCGTCGCTCGTGCGCACGACCCAGCTGGACCAGCCGCTCGGGGCTGCCAACCCGGTCATCAGCGGGGGCCTGGTCCTGGCGATGCGCGATGGCATCTACCTGTCAGATGCCGACGGCGCCAACCTCAGGCTCCTTGCTCCGGTGGAGGTGGAGGACACCTCTCACCGCATGAATGACGCCGCATGCGATCCCCAGGGTCGACTCTGGGCCGGCACCATGTCCTTCGAGGCAGTGCCGGGTGCGGGCACCCTCTACCGGATCGATCCGGATGGCACCGTGACTGCAGTCCTCCATGACCTGACCATCTCCAATGGCCTGGGCTGGAGCCCGGACGGCAGACGGATGTACTTCATCGACTCCCCGACCCGCCGGATCGACGTGCTGGACTTCGATGCCGAGGATGGCACGGTGCACGATCGACGCTGCTTCCTGGACGTATCCGACGTTGCGGGCGTGCCGGATGGCTTGACGATGGACACCGAAGGCGGCATCTGGGTCGCCTTCTGGGGCGGCGCCCAGGTGCGCCGCTACCGCCATGACGCCGTGCTCACCGACATCGTCCAGGTGCCCGTCCCGCAGCCCACGGCCTGTGCCTTCGGTGGGCCGGACGGCCAGGATCTCTACATCACCTCGGCTCGACTGGGCCTGGACCAGTCGGGACTGCAGGCGGCTGAGCTGTCCGGCTCGCTCTTCGCTTGCCGGTCTGGCTACCAGGGCTCGGCAGCCCAGGCCTTCGGCACCAACTGAGCACCGCACGTGGAGCAGGGACCGGTGATCAAACCGCGCTGAACTCAAGCAGCTTGACCTGCCGATATGCCTGGCCTGCCCGCACCACCGAGCTCGGGAAGTGCGGGAAGCGCGGGCTATCCGGGAACTTCTGGGTCTCCAGGGTGAAGCCGGCGAACTGGCAGTACGGCTGACCGCCCTTGCCGACGATCTGTGCGCTCAGGTACCCGCCGGTATACATCTGCAGGCCCGGCTCGGTCGTCCACATCCGCAGGCGTCGCCCACTGAACGGGTCGATGACCTCCAGCGCCTCCATGAGGTCGGGCTCCTCGGGATGCTCATCGCCGCGAAGGCACCAGTTGTGGTCGTAGCCGGCACCCCCATCGAAGATGGCGGTGCCGGTCGGCGGGAGCAGGTCCATGAGCTCGCCGATCGCATGCAGTTGACGGAAGTCGAAGGCGGTGTCCGCGACGGAAAGGACCTCGCCAGTGGCAAGCAGCTCATCGTCGACGGGCAGGTAGAACTCGGCCGGGATGCGCATCTGCTGGGCCAGGACATTGCCGGAGCCATGCCCGGCGAGGTTCAGGTAGGAGTGGTGCACCATATTGATGAGGGTGTCCTGGTCCGGTGTTGCTTCCATGGTCAGTCGCAGCCGACGACCCTGCAGCCGATAGGTGCTCGCGATCTCGCAGGCCCCCGGGAAGCCCATCTCCCCATCCGGGCTCACTGTCCGGAAGGTGATCCCCAGGCCATCCGCATGGGGCTCGGCATCCCATAGTCGGCTATCCCAGCCGTGGCGGCCGCCGTGCAGATGGTTCGCCTTCTCATTGCAGTCGACCTGGTAGGCGACGCCATTGAGGCGGAACTGGCCGCGGCGGATCCGATTCGCATAGCGGCCGACGGTTGCCCCGAAGTATGCCGGCGAGGCGGCGTACTCCTGCGCGCTGTCAAGGCCGAGCACCACGTCCACCGAGTGCCCCGCCGCATCCGGCACATAGGCCTGAACCAGCCGCGCTCCATAGTCGGTCACCATGATCGACATCCCCTCGCCACCATCGATGACGAAGGCGCTGGCCGGCTGGCCGTCGACCACTCCGAACGACTGAT
>VFQT010002859.1_pt1 | contig 16755 bp, 13 predicted proteins | sample 3512381 | NCBI WGS metagenome assembly VFQT01 (sample SAMN10412376, study PRJNA504923) | tailings metagenome | isolation source: Relicate 2 Philex TSF3 active mining site | place: Philippines: Tuba, Benguet | collected 2017-08-29
TGTAAACATCAGCGACGAAGTGATTTGTCGACGGTTTGTCGCTCAGCGTGATCTTGCGGAGCCATTTCACGCTTCGAGCCCCAATGTAGCCAGGCACGATCGTACGGATTGGAAATCCGTGATCCGGCAACAGTGACTCGCCATTCATCTGCACCGCCAGCATCGCACCAGGCATCGCCGCATCCTGCTCCGCCAGCTTGCTCAACGGAATCGAAGCCCCGAATGGAAACTTTGCGTCGCCATCCTTGACCTCATCCGCACCTTCGAACCAAACGTGTTTCGCTTCCGCCCGAACACCGACGGCCTTCAACACATCTGAAAGGAGAACGCCAGTCCATGTCGCATTGCCGATGGGACCTTCCGCCCAGTCGACGCCCTTCATCGCTTTCACTCGGATGAATTCCTGACGCCGAATCCCCGCACAACTGACCGTACAGGTGCAACTGACCTGTGGAAACTGAGCCAGCAGTTCGCCAACGGTCAATTTCAGAGGCTTCTCCACCAGTCCGTCGACCTCAATCGTATGCTGCGAGGAAATCGCTGGATTTGGCCCATGACTGCGAATGTAGAAGTGTGACGACGGCGTCACCCAATTCTCGGCCAGTTTTCGAAGCGGCGGTTCGCCATTTCGAGGAGCCTTCGTCCGATAGATCAAGCCAGCTTTCGCTGGATCGATGAATGGTTCATCAAATCCAGCTGCACTTGCGACGCGAGATGCCCCCTGCCACGGCATCGCCACCGAAGCCAATGATGCGGCAATCGATGACGCTGCAAACTGGCGACGAGAAATCGGTGACATGGCAAGGTCTCAGAAACGCACAAAATAGGCACGAGAGCAGTTCACATCGGTCGCGAGTCTCAAGAGGGCATCGTTGAGACCTGCGCGCAGCAGCCGTCGGAGTCAGTCACGGCAGTGCCACAACGACACTGCCGCGACGCTTAAAACGTGACGTTACTGACAGGCTTCGCAGTCCGGGTCAGTAATACTGCAGGCTTTGTACTGTGACACTTCAGTCACCGGAACGATGTGAGGTTCCGGAACAATGGCAGCACCGGCTTCCCGCGGATCTTCACTGCGGGCCACCTGAATTTCGCTGGAAGCACTGCGAGCTTTGACCCAGCGTGGCTGCATGCCGAACTTGTTGATGTCCACAGTCGACTTTTCAATCTGAGTGGCCGCCAGAGTTCGAAGATAATAGGTCGTCTTCAGACCCTTACGCCATGCCAGAAGGTACATGTCATGCAGCTTGCGGCCGCTTGGTTCGCACATGTACAAATTCAGTGACTGGCCCATGTCGATCCACTTCTGACGGCGAGCCGCACATTCGATCAGCCACTTCGGTTCGACTTCAAAGGCCGTCAGATAACGAGCCTTAATGTCGCCTGGGATCCGAGGAACATCCTTCAGCGTGCCATCGAAGTACTTCAGAGCTTCCAGCATGTCGGCGTCCCAAAGGCCCCGCTGCTTCAGCTCAGTCACCAGCGATGTGTTCAGATGAGTAAACTCGCCGGAGAGATTGCTCTTCACGAACAGATGCTTGTACATCGGCTCGATGGACTGAGACACACCGATGATCGTCGAAATTGTCGCAGTCGGAGCAATCGCCATGCAGTTACTGTTTCGCATGCCTCGCTCAGCCACCGCCTTGCGAACCACGCTCCAGTCCATGCGGGATGTTCGGTCGACGTCGATGCGGCAACCGCGTTCCTGTTCCAAAAGCTCCATCGTGTCGATTGGCAGCAGACCACGATCCCACTTGGAACCCGCATAAGTGCTGTAAACACCACGCTCAGCCGCCAGTTCAGTTGATGCCAGAATCGCGAAGTAGGAAATCGCTTCCATGCTGTAGTCAGCAAAATCCACCGCTTCAGGGCTGGCATAGCTGATGTTCATGGCTGCCAAAGCATCCTGGAAGCCCATGATGCCCAGACCAACCGGCCGATGCTTCGCGTTGGAATTCTTCGCTTCGTCCGTTGGGTAGTAGTTGATGTCGATGACGTTATCGAGCATGCGAAGAGCCGTCTTCACGGTCTCTTCCAGCATCGGCAGGTCCAGCTGCCCATCCACAATGTGAGCCAGCAGGTTGACTGAACCCAGGTTACACACGGCCGTCTCAGTGGCAGACGTATTCAGAAGAATCTCTGTGCAGAGATTGCTGCTGTGCACAACGCCCACATGATCCTGAGGTGACCGGATGTTTGACGGATCCTTCCACGTAATCCACGGATGTCCCGTTTCAAACAGTCGAGTCAGCATTTTGCGCCAGAGTTCGACGGCTGGGATTCGCTTGAACATGCGAATCTCACCGGTCTCTGTCATCTGCTCGTATTCTGTATAGCGCTTCTCGAACGCCTTGCCGACCAGATCATGCAGGTCCGCAACTTCGTCCGGACTGAACAGAGTCCACTGGCCTTCTTCTTCGACTCGCTTCATGAACAGGTCTGGAATCCAGTTGGCCGTGTGCATGTCGTGAGTACGACGACGATCATCCCCGGTATTCTTGCGAAGGTCCAGAAACTCCTCGATGTCCATGTGCCACGTTTCGAGATACGAGCACACTGCTCCCTTACGCTTGCCGCCCTGATTCACCGCGACTGCTGTGTCGTTCACGACCTTCAGGAACGGAATCACGCCCTGGCTGCGGCCGTTCGTGCCCTTGATGTGAGCATTTGTGGCTCGAATGCTGGTCCAGTCATTGCCCAGACCACCCGCCCACTTGCTGAGCTTCGCGTTGTCAGACACACACTTGAAGATGTGTTCCAGGTCGTCCTTCACGGTCGACAGATAGCATGAGCTAAGCTGAGGATGATTGGTCGCTGAATTGAACAGCGTCGGGGTGGCGGAAGTAAACCGCATGGTCGACAGCATGTTGTAGAATTCAATCGCCCGCTCTTCCGGCTGTGCTTCGTTCAGAGCCAGTCCCATTGAAACTCGCATCCAGAAGTACTGAGGAGTTTCAATGCGTCGGCCGTCGATATGCAGCAAATAACGGTCATAAACCGCCTGCAGCCCTGGATATTTGAACAGAGCATCCCGGTCCGGCTGAATCGCTGCGGAGATCTTCGTCAGATTCAGATTGCGAAGGTCCGGAGTCAGACGGTCTGCATTGATCCCGTCAATGATGTAATGCTCGAACTGGTTGCGATAGAGCTTTGCATATTCCGCAGGGCTCGTCGGAGAACTGCCCAGAGCTTCGTTGCTGATTACCATTCGCAACAGGCGAGCTGCAACGATGTCGTAAGCTGGGTCGCGTTCGATGCGAGTGCGAGCCGCCAGGATCATGGCTCGGTAAATTTCGCCGACAGAAATTCCGTCGAACACAGACTTCATGAGTTCCTGCAGAAGATCGTCTGCGTCGCATTCCGGCAGTCCCTGGCACGCCAGATCAATACGACGACGAATGCGGTTCACATCGAATGGAACTCGCAGACCGTCTTCCAGCTTTACGTGCATGCGAGGCTGTGCGAACGCCTCTGGCTGCTCAAGAGATTCTGGCTGCAGCAGTGAACGAATCTTTGCGTGTTCTGCTCGATAGACGATGTAGCGACGAGCCACCTTATAGTGGCCTCGCTTCATCAACTGCATTTCCACGAAGTCCTGAATCTGCTCAACGCCAACACCACGGTCGGTGGCTGCGTCCGCAGAAGCATCTGCAACCACCTGCTCGGTGATCGACACAACCTCCAGTTCAACATCGCGATCCAAAGGCTGACCGTCTGCCAGATTCAATTCTGCGCGAAACGCATTGCCAATGGCCTTGGAAATCAAACGAGCTTCGAACGGAACCGTTCGTCCATCTCGCTTGCGGATAATCCATTCTGATACTGCTCGAATCATTCGACGCTCTCCCCTTTATCTCTCTTCCAGGTGAATCCTGCGCGTCTTGCGCAGACACTCCGTCTCAACGATACGACCGAATTACGACTGAGAACACAAACACGCAACAAACCAAACAATCGCAGTGCATTCAAAAACGCGTCCACAGCGCAGCAGCGACCGCAATCTGTAATCCCGGGGTGCCTCAGCCAGCAAAATTGGCTAAAGGAAACGGCTCGTGATCGGCAGGCAACTGAGCAGCAATGATGACATTTTCGTCCGCGAGGTCGACCTCCTGTCGAAGGGGGCATCCTTACCGAACCGGCAGCAGAATATTCTGCTGACGCGTCCTGTCAACGAACCCGAAAGCGGTCTCCTCAAACTGTTTTGAGATAACGATTTGCGACCGCTATACCGTGCCGGCGAGTGTTTTTCGACAATCGACGACAACCGCAATATAGTGGGCCAATCCTGACTGTCAACACTAAATGTTGTGTGTTCAGACAATCGACAACCCAGGGGATTTCACCGCAGAATTTTCGAAAAAAACTCCAAATCACCCCCACCGGGCAGGCTGCAAATCCACTGCGCAGCGGCGAAAAAAATTTGAGCGGTTGTGGAGTCGCAAGTGTACCAGCTTTCCCTGTCCGCGCATTCGTCATCACCACAACTTGCCCAGTTTCCATCGCACTGAGCACCATCAACTGCCGGTTGAAAACAGAAGGGTAACCTCTTGCAAAATCGGGAAGGTACCTGCCTGTTGCAAAACGGAAAGCGAGGCTCGTTCAGAGTCATTGACGCCACGACGGCGAGTCACCTCCGACCTTGTGGCGGTAGCTACCGGTTCACACTACGATGTTGCCAGCGTGCAGACTCAAGGGAACTCCACGACTCACGGTGCCGGAACGCTCACAATGACGCAATACCCTAATCAGTACAATGATGACGATAACTGGTATCTGCGCGACTTCGACAAACCTAAAAAGTCTTCCGGAGCATGGCTGTCAAACCCATGGGTGCTCATCGCTTTGCTGGGAGCCACCAGCCTCGTCCTGCTCGTTGTGGTCGCATTCATCAGAAACTCAAACATCAACCAGCGTCAGGCAGCCGGCCCATTTGAATTTCCAGCTCCCATCCCGCCGCAGGTTGTGGAAAAAAAGCTGCCCGTGGTCGACCCTGTAGTTGCAGAAAGGCAGCGACGCGCCAGAGATGCGTTTGCCTTCAAGGGAGCATTCCGGGACATCTCTCCCGAAGAGCAGGAGTCGGTAAAGGCGTTTGTTCCGCGAGTCCTTGACGCCTTCCACGGAGCTCCGGAAACAGAGTTTCAGAAACTGGTTGATGTCCCCGAGTTCCGCCGACGTGTCAGGTCGTCCAGGTCTCTGACTGTTGACGCAATCGTGGGGTTTGAAAATGAGTTTGATAAGTGGCTCATTGTTTTCCCACCCTTTCGATCCGATGTCACCCGGATGGAACTCGCAAACATCCAGCGTGAAGCGTCGGATGGCACTCTCCGCGTCTACCTGTGGGTTTACCGCAGTTTGTATCCGGAACGATGTGTGCTTCATTTGACGGCCCAGGATGGGGCATTTCGCATTGTCGATTTCGAGCATCTGGAAGACTCAATTCTTCTCTCCGACGGAACAGCCCGGAAGTTCTCCGCGGCCTTCGAGGATGTTCGCTGGGAGAATTTTGAGAAGTCGATTGCGGTTCGGAAGAAGATCCTGCTCGCTGACGAAGATATCGAGCAGCGGAAGCAGATGCTGAGAGACATCAGCACGCTGGACCTTCCGCCCACCGTGGCCGAACTGGAACTTCAGCGAATCGCCGCGATCGCACTGGACCTTGATGACGATGAACTCTTTCTTCACCTCGCCGATCGGCTCGAACAGGGAAATCCAGCACCGGCGATCAAGTGGTACCGAGCCATGCAGGCCATCAAGGTCAAGGACTACCCAAGGGCAATCCAGATGATTGATGACTTCACCAGACAGCTCGGCGAGGGCCTGGATACGCTCCGTGTGCGTGCTGACATCGCAGAGGCGATGGAGGACACGGAAGCCGCAAATAACTGCTGGCTGCAAATACTTGCCGCGGATCCTCAGACATATGTCTCATGGAATTTCTTCGAATCCGCAAAGTCGGACGACGTAACTCGGCTGGCAGCGCTGATACCAGAGTACGGGGATGTTGAAAAGCGTGCTGCGACCATCGCGCTGCAATTCGTTCAGCGTGATCGATTGGATCTGGTCAGGATTCTGCTGCCGCTGGCGGAGGCCGCCGGAAAGCCGACCGCTGCTCTCATGGAACTCCGGGCGGCCATGCATGAGATGGAAGGTGACCCCATCGCCCAAAAGAATGAATTGCATGAGGCATGGACATCGCTCCCGACGGACGACCCGGAACGCACACGGATCTTCAACCTGTATGCAATCGCTTTGCAGGAACAGGATCTGGGCGATGAAGCGATCCGCCTTTCTGATGACCCAGGCAGTACTTTTCACATGCTCTCGATGGATGGTTATGGCGTTCTGAATGTGCCACTGTCCGAATTGAAGCAGTACGTTGCAACGCTCGAAACGGCAACTGCAGAATCCGAGGAAGCAAACGCAAATTTGGCCTTCTGGAAAAGGCTGGCGCCACTCACGCTCGCACACGAAGAACATCAATACGATCGAGCATGGAAACTGGCCACAGAGATCCTGACTCCTGACACTGGCTCCGATTCCTCAAGGATGCTGGAAATGCTCGAGGAGAAGGAACTGCGCTGGCTGGTCGACGAATACCTCACAACCGCCGCCGTGCGACTCGGGTACATCGAAGAAGCATGGAATCTCCATGGCCCCGACTTTCGTCTTCAGAGTTTTCTCGGAAAACTCGTATCCACTGAAGCCTCTGCTGACAAATTCCGTCTGCTGGCTGCGCTGGTTAAGCAGGATACGGAAGCAGACCCGAGAGATCTTCAGTTTTGCGAAGCACGAGCACTCTGGGCCGAGAAGAACGTTGACGGCTGTCGCAAGCTGGTGTGTGCGATCCTCCAGGTTCCCGGCGAAGAGTCTTCGTCGACCGTCTTTCTCGCTTCAAGTCTGTTGACCCAGATCCTCCTGGCTGAAAAGGATCTTCGCCCCCTGCTGCCCGAAGTGCCGCCCGGCGTGATCCAGCAGTTAATCAACGCACTCATCTACCGTGAGCGGCTTGAGGATGCTCAAATGGTCTTCGATTATGCGGCCGGCCTGATTAATGCCCCGGCCGATCTGGAGACCATTCGACTCCAACTTCTGGCCGAGCGGAAAGAATGGCACGCGATTTCTGTCGAAGGCGTCAAATGGCTGGAGCAGCAGGCTCCGGTAGAGAACGAACAGCTTTGGTCGGAGACATCCAGGGTCGATTATTTTCTCCGGGCATTCCTGGAGATCAGTGATTTCGCAAACGCCAGGGCCCTGACGGAACGCATGCTCGATCATTGGAAGCTGAAAAACTGGAAGTTCCAGCTGGCCGTCGCCTGCAACGATCAACAACTCGCCGAACTTCTGATCAACGAGTCTGAATTTTGGACGGCAGATCCGGGGCCGATGATGTCTCGTTACTGCTCCGATGAATGGCGAGAATTCCGGTTGCGACATCCCAGGTCGCTGAGTGACGTACTGGATTCTCGGACCTATGCTCCATGGTCACTGCTACTGTCGTCTGAACCGCTGCAGATTTCTGCCGACTCGCTGACCACGACTTTGAAACCGCTCTTGCCTGACGCACAGGTGCGGGACGTTTCAGAAGCTCTGAAATATGCAGAGCTCGAGGCAATTACCAGCCTGAAGCCTGGCACCGGGGCAGACCTCAAAACCAATCCAGTCCCCTCGGGTCGTCAGTGTTTTCAAATCACCACTGGAGAACTCATGTTGCTGGTGATGGCTTCCGCCAAGCCGCTGGAAGGCTATGAAGGAAGGTTTCCGGCGCCCGCTATCCGAATTACGGCAAATGAAGACGCGACGCAGCAAGCACTCGAAACGGCAGTTGCGGCTCATCAAAGCTGGATTGACGTCAAGATCCACTCCGCATCGAACGGTGACGAAACCGCCAAGGCTGAGAAGATCCAGAAGCAAGTTCTGGGAGCACTCATGGCGGACTCTGTCAGCGTCGCGGTGGGAGATGAAGGAATCGTCGAAGTCACTGACGATATTCGGACAGCATTTCGATCCGGGTCCACCGATTCCGTGAAGGCTGCAGCAGCCGTCCGTAGTGTGGAATCCATCGAACTCTTCAGGAAACTTCACGGACGGAACCGAGTCGCACTGTACTCCCTTCAGAGCAGACTGCAGAGCCTTCCTGAGGGAATGGAGGTGCCTCCAATACAGTTGCTTGTTGTTCAAACGGGAAGCAACGGGAACGATGACCTGCCAATCGCGTTGCCGCTCAAACAATGGAAGTTCGACGGGTCGAGAAGGCAATTTGTGGTCGATACGACCAATTGCCCATGGATTCCCCCAGCCCAGCGCGGCGAACCCCTGACGGTTTCCACCTGGCAAATTCTCGGCTACGTGGAAAAGTAACAAAGCAGCATCAGAAAGTGCCCCGTGTCTCCGACGCGGGCATTCATTTCTCAGGCAAAACGCAGGTTGTTCGCAATGGTCGAAAACAAAGACGCCAATTACGAATCACCGGAGGTTCGAGTTCGCGGTGCGTCCGTAGCGATGCTTGGCGTGCTTGTTGCACTGATGTCAAATGTCGCTTCCTTCATCATCGCTTCAACATTTGCCCCTCGCAGAGCAGAGGGAATCCGAAGCGTCGTTGCATTGCCATGGGCAACGTATGTTATCGCGGCCAATCTGATCTCGCTGCTGCTGGTTGTAGCGGCATCGTTCCTGATTTGCCGCAGCAAAGGCAACAGAGCAATACTAATCGCCGCAGCAACTTCCACAATCCTGATTTGGTATACGACAAATCGTGCAGGACTCCTCCATCGGGATTTTCTCGGTAAGCTGTAGTAAGCGAGTCAATCAGAGCCACATCGTGGTAACAGAGTCATTCTTCTACTGGGCTGCAAGTTCATGAGACCGTCCGCACGACTTGGCCTGGTACTTGTCGCCTTCTTCGCGTTTGAAGTGATAATTCCGAAGATGGCTCCGCCGGGCTTTATCCAGTCTCCATACAGTGCTCCGGTTGGCAAATGCGGAATTGTAACATCGCTGTTTCTCGTGCCTGCCGTGTTCATTCTCATTCCTCCGCAAGCCATCCGAGCCTGCAAAGTGCGAGAACGCGCCCTTTACACAGTCCTCGTGGCATGGTTTCTTCAAGTACAATTCTGGGCGGCATTCGTAGCGCCCGTGAATTCCCAACTGAAATTCCAGAAAGGTGATGCGGCCGATGGTTTCGTCTCAAATTATGGCATCCATCTCCCGGCCTTCATGTCGTCGCTGTTTCTGACACTCATCTGCGTTGCCGTACGCCCGAGGGCTCGTCGACAGAACACTGAGAAAGACTGAGGTAGTGATCTGTTTTCCATTGTCAGTGCTCCGCGAATCGCAGGGCAGCGGCGGATGAGATTGCAGGTGTCCGAGTCGGGGACACGGGGCACTTTTTGTTGCCGCTTCGCCGTTCAGGAGCGCCGATCACTGTCCTGTTATCTTGACTTAACGGCTATCCACTGAGTTTAACCGTGGTTCGCTCAAGCCACGCCAATTCCACAGTGACAATTCGTCACACCATCGGTAAGCTGGCACCGAGCAGGACTCATCACCGTGATGCATCCCGTAAGAGCCGCCGGACAGCCCACAAGACTCCGAACAAACTGGCAAAGTTCAACGGACGATCCAGACGTGGGCTAACCGCCAGACGCATCGATCGCAATTCATGCCTCCGCTCTGTTGAGCTCGTTATCACAAGAAGGTCAACGCCCCAAATGAAACAACGTGCACGTCTGTACCTGCTGTTCTTTTTCAGCTTCATCGCGGTACCCACGGCGTCGATTGCATACTTTTCACACAGTGTTCGTACCCAGGACTCTGTGGCGCCTAAGCCAGACTCACTTCTGGATAAGCTCGAAGGGGAGTGGGTGATGACAGGAACCGTCGCCGAAGAAGAGGTGACACACGACGTTTACGTCGACCGAATTCTGAAGCGCCAATATGTTCGTATCCACGAACTTTCACGCGAGAAAGACGCAGACGGCGAGCCCGCATATGAGGCCTGGATACACATCGCATGGGACAATGAGAAGTCCGAATATGTGGTCATGTGGCTAGACAATACCGCCACGACCAATTTTGCTCCCGAGGGTGTAGGACATGGAAAACCAGATGGAGACCGGATCCCTTTCATCTGGAAGTCGGCAGATGGCACCGGCATCCACAACACATTCAAGTACGACCGTTCAACTGAAACGTGGACGTGGGACATCGATAACGTTGACAAGTCTCTGAAAGCGTCACCTTTTGCACGATTGACACTAAAGCGAAAGTGAGACATCCATAGGCGAATACTCTCCTGGCCAACTGGACAAGATCGGTATGGGCAAACCGATCCGCGCCATTGACGTTTATCTCCAACGGCGTGGATTTGAGGCATTCATTTGGCGAGCGGGGTACGCCAGTCAGATTTGTCGTGTCTCCATCGTGCCAATCACGGGATTAACCCCCGATCGCACTCGAGAAATCAAACAGATCTATTCGCAGTAGTGCAGTGCGATCAGGCAATAGGCAGTCACAAGGTTCGGGTCGCCTTCATACCAGCGGTCTGCGGTATTGATCCAGCTGCCGTTGGCCTGCTGGAGTCCTGCAAGCTTTGTGACCAGTTCCTTCTTCCAGTCATGACCTTTTCCCGCTGCGTCTTTGAACTCGCCGACCTCGAGCACAGACATCGTCTTTGCAAATGTCTGATAGTAGTAGTACAGGCCCTGTTGTCCCATGCCGGGGTTTTCTTCCAAAGTATAGTTCTTGCGAATCCACTCGGTCGCAGCCTTCACTCGAGGATCTTCAGCGGTCAGCCCGGCGTAAACCATGCTCTTCAATCCCGCATATGTGATACTGCCGTACGACTTGTGTCCGCCGTTCTCCGTCGTGCCCGACTTGGATTCACCGCCCTTTGCCGGTGTGTAAATGAAGCCTCCGTCATTCACCTTTCCGGCATACGGAAGCGGGTTCGCTGGTGATTCCAGATTTTGAGCGCGCGAGACGAATGTCAGCGCCTTCTGCATCGCCGGATCATCGGCGGCAACTCCGGAAACCTTCAGAGCCTCGATGAAGAACTGAGTATTCGACATGTCGGGACGCTGCTTGCTGTCATAACCAGCTCCACCATACGCTCCGTCTGTGGATTCAATGCCTTCCCCTTCGTCCCACTGAAGTCCTCGAAGAAAGCTCTCGGCCTTCTTCAGGTTCTCATTGTACTTGCCATCCTTGTTGGCCTCAGCAAGAGCGAGCATGGCAATACAGGTCTCATAGTTCTGGTGCCGACTTGTCGCCGCGTGAATTCCGCCAGTCGGCTGTTGCTGAGAAACCAGAAATGCCAGAGCCTTCGCGACCACCGGGTCATCGGCCTTCTTCCCGCTCTGCAGCAGTGATGTCGTGACGAGCCCGGTAATGCCAACCGCATCGGACTTGGTCCACGATCCACCGGCATCCTGAGTCACCTCAAGAAACTGCAGCGCCTTCTGCTTCATTGTCGCAACATCCTGGGCGACGGCCGTCACGCCAAGTCCCGCTGCAAACACGAACACAACCATCGAACGGATTGCACGAACCATGTTTCCAACCATTTCTATTGCCAATTCGGAAGTGCTGACCACCAAACACGAAATGAGTTATCAGAACCACCTCGGTCCAGCGTCGCCAAATACTCTACAGTGGGTCGCCACAACAAAAGTAGCATCGAGACGGGAATTCAAGGAGAACTCTCAAGGCCCCGCCGCTACAGACAAATCGCAAACTGCATGCCGACGGCGTCAGTCCTCTCAACCTCCACAAACTGTGAAAATTCGCCCGTGACGCTGATCATTCCGCCTCGGGCGAGGCGGCGTTTTCGTCAGCATGGCGAAAAAACCGCCAGAGCATCAGCCACTCATTGAGCATCGCTCTTCGGTCTGATGGCTCATGGTTTCTCCAGCAGTTGTTCGAACGTCTGGTTCCCGATGCGGTACTTCTTCCAGTCCCGATAGTCGAAATGCCACCACTCGAATTCATAAACATCGAAGCCTGCGGTTTCCATTTCTCGCCGCAGCAGTTCGCGGTACCACCGTTCTCGTGACGTCCCGCCTGGATACAGCGGAAACGAGCGTTGAGAAAACTCGTCGTAGCCCGAGACCATTTCCACGGCCTGTCCTGTTTTCAGGTCGCACAAAGTTAGATCCACGGCGCAGCCACGATTGTGCCTGGACCCACGTTCGGGATTCGCCACAAAATCTCGCATCGATTCCGGAGTTGCATCCCAGAACATTTTGGTGACATGCCACGGCCTGTAGGCATCATGAATCAACAGCCCCAAACCTCGCGTTTCAAGATTCTTCTGCACTCGAAGCAATGCCTCGGCCGCGGGTCGCTGCAGGAACGCTCTTGCCTGCCGATAGAACACTTCGCCCATGAAGTTGTTGTTCGTCGCATAGCGAATGTCCAGACGGATGCTGCCGTCCAGCGCCGCCGGTTCGATCAGGTCTGAGTCCAGGAAGTCTCCGCGTTCAACGGGCGGAGTGGCCTTCAACGCTTCGTCGCGAAGTTCCGCGACAGGACGCAGTGGCTGGATCCGAAAGGTCTCGCCATGCAGAGTGCCAACCTCACGCCGTTTGAAAAGCACCTCGGCTGCAGTGACCGAAGATGCACGTCCGTCAGCGTCGCGAACAAATCGAAGACGCTCTCCGTGATATAGCCCAGAGTCCGGAAACGCAAATTCGACATCGGATAACTGCGTCAGCGGATAGTGATAGAACCATTCGATCAGTACCCACAACTGTCCGTGGTCTTCCTACACGTACAAAATGTTATGGTCCGGACCATATTCGCCAACCAACCCTTTCCAGTGCGCAGGACAATCGTCAGGCGGAATATCGGCCTCCCGCGTGTATTCCTTCGTGCCGATGCGGATTCTGGCTCCGTCCAACGGCACCAGTTCATTTCCGAAGCTGTTCACATCGTCAGCGACGATGGTCCCATCTGCCGTAAGGCGAAGTTCGCTCCGGAACACTCCGCTCTTCAGATAACAGCGGCCTGCGAGTTCTGTGATCTCAGCAAACCCGGTTTCGGACTTGTAAATGCCGGCAAGCTCCTGAGATCTGTCTCGCGGAATGGGAGACGTACGGCGCCATGCCGGGAGCGGCTGCTTCTGCCTGGATGCCAGCATCAGGCGGAGGGCATAGTCTCCAAGGCGATTCACAATCCCATTGCTTCCGTCCAGTGAAGAAACAGCAACAACCGCAAGGTCATCATCAGGAAGGATGGCCAGCTGCGTTGAGCATCCATAGATCGCTCCGTCATGTCCGATCCTACGATGCCCATCCAGCTTGCCAACCGCGAACCCAATCCCAAACGGCAATGGCCGACCGTCGCCGTCGACCTGAGCCGTTGTCATCTGTTCGAGTGTTTCCGGCTTGAGCAGCTGCCCGCCATTCGGCAATTTGCCGTTGTTCAGAATACAGCGTGCAAACGTCGAAAAATCCATCACGCTCGAATACAGATTGCCCGCTGGCGACATTCCCAGCTCAAAGTTCGGCGCCACAAAGCGACGGCCATCCAGAGTCCACATCCACGAGGTGCAGTAACTCGCCTGCACAGCGCTGGAAAACTGAAAATCACTGTGCTCCATGTTCAGCGGTTTCAGGATGGCATCCTGAATGCAGCTGCCAAAGGACGCGTTGAGCTTCCGTGCAAGGACGTGCCCCACCACCGCAATTCCCGCGTTGGAGTACTTGGTGCGGCTGTTGGATGGATACGTCAGCGCCGTGTCATTCAGGCTGGCGACCGTCGCGGCGAGGCCCGTTCCGCTGTCGTCAAAGTAGTTTCCCTTCGGCGGTTCTCGCACGAGGCCGGATCGATGAGACATCAGCATTCGCAAAGTGATTGCCGGTTCTCCGTCCTTCTGCTTCGGGTGAAACTCCGGAATCACGTCCGAGACCGGCGCATCAAGCGACAGCTTTCCCTGTTCAACAAGCTGCATCACGGCAATATCAGTGAACAGCTTTGACACCGAGCCGACTCGATACACACTGTGTTCTGACGCAGGCTTCGATTGCTGTTGATCATTGAACCCGAACCCTTTGGCCCAGACAACACGATCCTGACTGACGATCGCGACCGACATCGCCGGGATGTTCTTCGTCACCCGCTCATGTTCAATCGCTGCTTCCAGCAACTTCACTGCCGAGTCCGGAATGTCGTCCGTTGCCGAAGCACCGCCCGAAGACTCAGATGGCGCTGTCTGCACGCAGGTGGCAAAGGCCTGCTGCGAAAACACCAGCGTCAAAATTACAACCAGTGATTTCACATGCGGCCTGCGCGTTAAGACGATCTCTTTCATTCAGCTTTTCCCGCGTCTTTCTTTGTCAGTGCCGGATCCTTGTTCGCGTCTTCCTGATAGTACAGGCTGGAAGGAATCAGAATCTCCGGCGGAACGTCGTCACCGGCTTCAAACTTCTTGATCATCTCAATCGTGGTCGTCCCCATCTTTTCGGGGAATTGAATGGGATCGCAAACGATCTTGCCTTCCAGGATTGCTTCCTTACCCTCGATCGCCCCGTCGAATCCAATCAGCTTCACCTGATCGGCCTTGCCAGCGTCTTCCAGTGCGACTCGAGCACCAAGGGCTGACGGATCATTGATGGCAAACATCGCGACCAGATCAGGATGTGCCTGGATGGCGTCACGAGCGGCGGCGTGACCGGCTTCGCGGGCTCCTTTTCCACTCAGAGTCGTCGCGATCTCAATCTTTGCGGCGCCTTCCTTTGCGTTGTGAGCTTCAATGATCTCGATGAATCCCTTCACACGCAGCTGGCAGGACTCCACATCGGGATAATGAATGACGGCGATCTTTCCACCGGTCTCGCCGACAAGTTTCACCATGGCTTCGCCGGCCAGTTTTCCTCCCTGATAATTGTCGGTGGCAATGTGACAGACGACCTTGCCAGCATCGCCGTCGTACTTAATGTCGTTCGTGAAGACCGGAATTCCCGCTTCATTCGCTTTTTGAATGGCTGCGCCGATGGCTCTTGAGTCACAGGGATTCAGCACAATCGCACTCACGCCCTGAACGATGAAGTCTTCAATCTGAGCCGTCTGACGATTCACATCCTGGTCGCCGGAAACAACGATGACCTCATAGCCTTGCTTTTTCCCCTCTTCAACCATCGTGTCAGCAATGATCTTGAAGAACGGGTTCGTCAGCGTCAGGGCAGAAAACCCAACTTTGCGAGTGGCTCCTTTGGTTGTCGTGGAACCAGCATCGGTTCCAGGCTTCGGTTCAGCAGCAGGCTCCGATTTGGCGCAGCCTGCAAGAACTGCGAGACAGACGGTCAGGAGAAGTTTCCAGTGTTTCATGGGAGAAGGTCCGGAAGAAAGAGGTCAGTGGGAAATGCGACGTGGAAAGTGGGAAGTGCGGATCATCCGATTTCAAAGACTCTGCCGAATCCGTCATTCGATCATGGGATCTTTGCGTCGAACAAGCTGAATCGGAAGGCCCCAGGGATCACGCAGCATGGCAAACTCATCACCCGTGGGCATCGAATGGACATCGGCAACAATCGTTGCTCCCGCCGCTGTCAGTCGTCGAACATCGCCGGCAAGATCACGCGAAAGAAACGCCAGATGAAGCGCCGGCGGCTGCACTTCCGGGAAATTCAGAGACGGCGCCTGAGTATTCCCGTAGATCTCCAGCATCACCGTACCACTGTCGTCCGCAAGGAAATGAGCATACGGAGGCTCGATCGTTCTTCGCTTCACGACGAGCCCAAGATGCTGGGTATACCAGCGAGCCATGTTCAGGGGATCAGGCACATTGAACGCAAGATGTTCAATCTTCATTTCGGGACATCCATCAAGTCAGGGAATGATTCTCAGTGAACTGGAATTCTGGCGACTCCGCGCGCGAAACAAAAGCATACGTGGGTTCAACCAGACCGCTCCGGGCCGTAGGACGATCCAGAGAGAACCAGCACAGCTGCCCCGATTTCGATCAGGCGGCCGCTGACTCGCCGCACGCGATTTGGAACGATAAGCTCCAAATCGCGCCGCATGTCCTGGCCGGTCCATTTGACGACTCTTCAGCGGCCAAGACCGTGACCATCACAAGCGAACGCGCTGAAGTCGACATGATGAGATGATATGACGACCAATCCTCCACACAGATCGACTAAGAACACTTGGCTGTTCGCCCTGTTCGCCGCTACTCACGCTGGCATCGCGTACGCTCGTGGCTTGCATTTGTTTGGTTCCAGTATGGCTACCGTCTATGCGGTGGTCTCACTACTGACCACGGGGCTGCTTGGATACGCACTGCTGAACCGTTCCGAATCAGGCTCCCAGGCTGTCTCACGCAGCGTTTTCCTGATCTTCGTCTCAATCGTGCTTGCAGTGCCGACAGTATTCAATCCTCAGGTGCAGCATTTCATCGACCTGCAGGCCACCGATCGCCGGATTCGCTCCGAACTTCATGCTGTCATTCAAAGCGAACCTGTTTTTGCCAGCGTGACCATCACGACTAAAAAGAGCAAATGCGTCTGCGTGGAGATTTCCGGATCCGTTCTGTCTCAGGATGACTACGATCGCCTTCGATCGCAGGTCTCCAGCCAATGCCCGACAGTATCCGACGTGCTCATCGACTGGGACCTCTCGATCCTCCAACAACCATCCATGAACTGAATGTCCGCAGGGCGGTTCGAGGTCACTATCGTCCGATGCTCTGTCCGGAAGGACGGCGAGTCTTGGCCGCTTTCAGGTCAAAGTTGGCTTCCCCAACCGTTTCGCCAA
>VFQT010002862.1_pt1 | contig 16735 bp, 26 predicted proteins | sample 3512381 | NCBI WGS metagenome assembly VFQT01 (sample SAMN10412376, study PRJNA504923) | tailings metagenome | isolation source: Relicate 2 Philex TSF3 active mining site | place: Philippines: Tuba, Benguet | collected 2017-08-29
ATAACCACAGTAGCCAATCTCCACGGTGGCAACTGTCATAGACCTCTTTCCATGACTTGCCTTCTGCCCATTCTCGGGCATCTTGACAAGCGCCTAAATATTCAAGGTGCTTAGTGAATTGTTGTGCGTTCATAATTTTGAAATTAACTCAAAAAATCCCTCTTGAAATGCCAGAGCGTGTAATCTTTTTTGTCCAGGACTCGCTCGTAAATTTTTTGCTCAATGCCACCTTGAGCCATCACCCAGTACACCATCGCGGGCCGCTCCCGGTCTTTGCTCTGGAGCCTTGCCCGTGCCTGGAAGTAACTGACCGCACTGAAGTCGATGTTCATCATGACGATGCAATCAGCCGATGACAAGTTCACCCCTTCCCTGCCGCTTTGTATCTGGGAGATGTACACCCGGTCGGCCCCTGACTGATTGAACTCGTCGGAGTCTTTTGTTATGCGCTGCCCGAACACAAGGTAAAGCATGTGCTCTTCGGCCTTGAACTTGTAAAAGATGGCAATCTTCTGACCCGTGAAATTGTCACGGATGAACTCGGCTTTTGTGACATCGAAGACTTGTGCTTTCGTCTCCCCATCGGTCAGGTCATCGGCCTCGTCAATGATGACGGTGCCACTATACATCTGATGCGCTTTTTGTTGCAATTTAGCGGCAGTATCAGCGATGACCATGCCTTGGCTTGTCTTCAGCAGATTGTCCCGTAAAAGACGCCGTATCGCGTCATAAGTGGCATCCTTCATCTTGACCGCCATGCGCATCTCTTCGATGCTCTGGACGAAGCCCGCCTCTTCTTGGGTGAACGAGATCATAAGATGCGCAATGTCGCGGTCAATGCGCTCCCGGTCAGCGTGCGAGTAGTCATTCAGCTCCCGATTGTACACATACTTTTTCTTTACCGTGACGTAATCTTTCGCCCATGCGTAAAAGTTCCGGTACTGCTTCCAAGGTGAGTGCTCGGAGATGTACATCTGCATGTACATTTGCGAGTGACTCTCAGGTGTCGGAGTGCCGGAGAGCAGGATCAGCAGCTTGGTGCTGACTATCTGCTTGAGCTGTTGCGTGCGGATCGACGGCTTCGGGAACGCTCCCAAGCAATGTGCTTCATCGCAGATCACAAGGTCATAGCTCTCGATGTCATCCGCAGTCAGCTTGTGCAATGCCTCATAATTGACCAGATCAAGCTCAAAGGTGAACTTGCGACTCTCATAATCCTTCTCAATGCTGCTCATGGCTTTTTTCTTCGTCACAAACAGCACGCTGGTTGCCCCTGCCTTCTCGGCAATGTTCAGCGAGGTCAGTGTCTTGCCGGTTCGCACCTCCATCGCAAGGTATAGGATGGAGTGAGAGAGGAGCACGTCTGTGCCCCTCTCAATTATGTCAAGCTGATATCCTCGTAACTGCATCATGGCCGGCTTTGTTTGCATGGTTGAGGATGACGGTGAGTGCTTCCGCTTCGGTCTTGGTGTCGCATATCTTCAACGTCGAACGCTTCTCGTAGTCATGATCTTCGTCAGTCGTACCCATGTATGACATGCGCACCATGTAAGCCCCTTTGTGCTCCCTATGGATGCAAATGAACTCCTCAGGTATTGTGCCTATATCACCCACGTCAGCAGTGATCGCTTTGATGATATCATGCGGCATCCAGATGTACTCTATCAGAGCCATGCAGAAGGCCATCATGTAGGCGCTGAACTCAACCTCATCTTTTGACTGCATGGCCGCGAGATGCCTTTCCCACATCTCTTCCGCAAGCCACATGGCGTTGACAATGTGCTCATCATTTTGTTTCATGTCAAGGCTCTCGCGCCATGCTTCGATTTGCTGAATTTGCTCTTGTGTCATTGTGTGTGTTTTTATTTATTCCCAAATCTTTCGTTGTAGTATTGTTCAAAGTTTTTCCCGTCTTCTTCCATGCTATCTTGGCCAGCCTTGAATAATTCAAAAGCTTGATCCTTCTCCATTTGTTTGGCTTGTTGAACCGCCTCTCTGATTTCATCCCACCTATGTAACGGTATTTCACCTATCAATTCGGTACTTAATTTTCTTACCAACCATTCAACTGCCGTTTGTTGTGCCATAGTTATTTGTTTTTCATTTCTGATGTGTCGAGCTTGTATACCCATTTATCTTCCACCCTTCGCTTTCGCAGCACATAAGCTCGTGCTCTATCGCCTTCAAAAAATAGGCTGTTAAATATAGAGATGATGAGCTCCTTGCGTGTGAACACCAGCGTCCGCGACCCGTTATGCGGGGATAGCTTGAAGCCCCCTGCAGTGACCGGGGCTACATACCACTCCATCGACCCGTCGATCTCCTTGCGGTAGAACTCCAGCATATCACCCGGCTTGATGTCCATCATCTTGGCGGCCACACCATTGATGGCGATCTTGCCGGACTTGAGATGGAACGTGATGAACGGCTGGCCTTGGTACACACACTTCGGACATGTGATGTCATTGAACGCTTCCATCGGTCTGCTTTTTATGGGTCAACGTATAAGAGACCTGCCTCGGCTTCGCGTCCTTGTTTTGCGCATGCCAGAGCCTTTTAGTGACCTCGAATAGCTCGTAATCATCAACGCTATCCTCGCGGGTGAGTAGCTGCCATCCAATGCCCTGGATCGCACCTTTAGTGCCATTTGTGCGGGTCTTGGCGTTCAGGTGAAGGATGCCCACGCTGTCAACGATCAGCCCCGTCATGACGGTCACAAGTCGCCGGTAAGCGGCGAGCTGAAGCCAATAGCTGTCATGGATGTTGTTGCTCGTCTTGATGTCTATGAGCATGGTTTTGTCACCGAACTTCGCCAAGCGGTCGATGGTGCCGGCGAAACCCAGCGCAGGAGATACAAAGTTCTGCTCATTCATAAAATAGTCAGGCTTGAACCTTGTGACAAAATCAACGTATCGCTCAAACATGGCCCACTCGGTCATTTTGAATTGAAGATTGCCGTCCATGTTCAGCAGACTGACCTCTTCGCCGTTGTCGTATCGCTCTGTCAGCTCATGCACTACCGACCCGCGCCGGCCGGCTTCGTCTCGAATGACATCGGCATCCGTGCCGACCTCCTTGATCCATTTGAAATACGCTGCGTCCTTTGGGTACGCTTCAAGGATGGTGGTGACGGAGGGGTAGAAATTCCCCTCCGCGTAGTAAAAGCGAGCGTCAAGCATCGTGAGCTGACGCGCCTGCATGTCGATGATAAACTTGCTCATACAAATAGCTTTGTAAATTGATAAGATTTATGACGCTTCCCAGATCTGACAATTTTTATGAAGCTTTTGGAATTGTCACCTGAAACATTGTGCATAGCCTCGCGAAAGTCAGCGATACGGCATTTTGACGCTATATCAAAGACAAAATCATCATTTGCGTCAAATTCATTAAATGTGTATTTTTCCTGCAGAGTCTTAAAAAACTCTCGGTAGTGCTTACGCATACCTTTTGTTTCAGGAATTTGCGGCCATGCCTCACGCTTGATTTCGGGTTGCTCAAAATTTGCGTCAAAAGTCAAAGCTATCTGCTGATGTGCTGGGTCATTTGCCTTGCATAAATTATCAACCAATTCATAAAGCTTGATAATCTGACCTCTGATTTCTGATAATTGTGTGCTCACGTGTGTGTGTTTATGCGTGTGAATTAAAAAGGTACATCTTCATCCTCCTGGGCATTTGAAATGGCACCACCAAGCTGCGGAGTAATGTGTTCGGCAACATAAGCCTCAAGGAATTCCATCATGTCCGAGTCATCCCACTGCTCCACACCCTTGATCTTGATCTTCTTCAGACTGGGCATTTCGCCGGGGCTGTCCTTTGTCCAGAACCAGCGGAGCGCCTTCTCATCTTGGACAAGGAACAGCTTGCTGCGCTTTTTATCGCCATCGATCTCGACCGCCGGACGGATGCGGATGGGCTTGCGGAGGTCAGCGTTCGGTATGGACTTTAGGAACGAATTGGCATTGCCCCCGGAGTACTGGAACTGAAGAATGTAAATGTCCGAGCCATCCTGAAGGCTGACATTCCAGAACTTGCCGTAGTCTGAATCCCTTACCGTGATGCCGGTGATCAATCCCTCAACGTAGTCATAAGACTCCTCATGTACGGTGTTGCCTAGCTTGTTGGTGCGTGCTTTGCTGGTCGCGGTCGGTTCCTTGAACCTGCGCACAATCTTGCCGTCAGATACGGACAAGTAAATTGCTGAATTTGAATTTCCGAGTGCCATTTGTGTTTGGTTTTATTGGCGTTAATTGATAGAAAACTTATTGTAAATGATGCGGTATTCAAGCGATTCGGTCATAACCTTCACAAAGTAGTCAACACGATCTGTGGCCATGATGCCGCTCCAGCGATCTTGGAAGGCAGCGATGATCTTCTGTCCATCTTTGTAGGTGGCAAGCTTGAGCGTCTCCTGACATTCAAGGTAATCGGCTACGAACTCATCCTCAAGGGTGAACGCATCCATCCGAGCCTTATACTCGCGCCGGTACTCAATGGCGGCGTAAGTGACGAAGACAAACATAAGCAGGGCAAATGTGGCAGCAATCACTGTGATCATAACGATTTGATTTGCGAGTGGATGTATTGAAGGTTTTTTGCTCGTTCGATGTAAAACTTACTGATGATGTTAAAAAGCTCCTCCCGACACTTGCCGGTGTAGAATGTGTGATAAATCAGCTGCTTTGAGCAGTGCGCCAGTTCAGCAAGTTTCTTAACGTCCCCCGGCTCCCGGAGAACGTTCCATCTGTCAATGATTTCTTTCTTCAGCTGCATCATTTGTAGTTTTAGTGCGATCTGTATCGTCGTAGGTTACGAAAACATTGTCAGTGTGGTAATAGTCGCGGTAAAGGAAGTCGATGATTTTAATTCTCATCTCATCAGCCTTCCACCAGTGGAGGTTCATGATGCTGCGCATGATGAGTGAGCGGGCTTCGGCTTCAGTCTCAAACTCTTGGTAGTAAATTTTGTAATCACCCAAGATTTGTCGTTTGCCTTCCGGGACAAAGGATTTAGCAAAAATTTCGGGCACCTCTGCCGAACGTGTGCGTGCGATTACTCTGTGCATATGTGTGTATTTATATACCGTTTATATACTATTACTGAATGTTTCGCTGTAATATTCCTCAACAATTTTGTGGTTATCAATCTTTAGTCTTTGCGGGTTGTTCATGGCATGTCTAATAATCCATTCCATAAAATGCAGAAATTGTTTTTTTTCAATTATTTCTGCCATTTTATAATCATCGACCGTAAGTTTCCCGAGTTTCGCTAAATATTCCCCCATAAGGAAATCGACAGCTGTTTTTTTAGGCATATTTGTGTGTGTTTATTGGTGACTACTTTGCGAGACGAACGGAGCGAAAGCGGATGCCTTCAAGGCGGCACTGGCGGCGGCCAATGGCAATGGCATCCTCGTAATTGTCGGCAGCAATGGTGAAGGATTCAAAGAAGCGACCTGACTGACAGTAAACTGTGTACTTTTTCATGGCGTGTGTTTTATTGCGTTTGTTTGATAGATCAAAGATAAACCATTCCTCCAATTACTTCCAAATATTTCTAAACTTTTTTTCTAAATATTTTTCAGTCAGTTACAAATAAGTGTGCCCCGCCATAGATATGGCAGGGCGAACACACACACAAAAGCACTATGTATCAGCGGGAGAAAAGACGAATAGCCACGGCGGTGATCAGTGCCACCGATAAGATGATGACGGCGATGAGCAGGGCTTTAGCACTTCTGCTCTTGGCATCCAGCTCGCCGGTCTGCCGGTCGAGTTGCCGCTTGAGCAGGATGGCACCGGCATCATCGACCAGGACACGGTACATGGTATCGGTCTTCATGATAGTCTTTACGATATCCTGGTACCTGACCTTCCGGATGTACACCGTATCCCGCACGCGGATCGTGTCCACATAGATGTTTTCATTGACGATCGTGTCATACCTGACGCGCTCCACGCCCGGCAGGTACACCGTGTCGCTCTTGGGAGGATTGCGAGCCACGTAATCGGCAATGGCCGCGTCAATGGCTTCTTTCTTCTTCAGCGAACGCTTGACCGGGTCGCAAGAATGTAAAGCAAGAAAGGCGATAATTGTAAAATACCGCATCTTATTGCTTGATATTCCCACCGGTCACGTTGTTGTCTTTGGCTGCGATCAAGCCGAGTGCCGTCAGCACGGAGGTGATCGACATGCCTTGTTCTTCAGTCAGCCATCCAAAATAAGTGGCGGCGGCCAGCAGTGCGACCAGCACACCCGCGGCAGTTGTTTTCCAGTTCTTTGTCATTGTGTTTTATTTTTAGTTTCTGTCTGCTTTGTCCTTTAGCTCAAGCCTGATCTCGCCCACCATCTCCATGATGCGATCGAGCTTGTCATTCATCTTCTGGTCAGTTGTCTCAAGTGACTTGACACGCAGGTCAAGTTCCTTCAGCTTCATCTCCATGCGGATGTATATGCCGACCACTGACGCAATCGAACCCACTGCCCAAACTATCATGTCGAAAGTCATCAGCCTATTTTGTTAACGGTTAAAATTACGGAAGGTATTGCAGGGCGTGTCGGAGATGTGCCGGCCGCCAAGTAGTCAATTAACACCGCGGTGTCCGAAGAGTGCCAACAAATTTCATAGTAATCACCGGCAGCAGCGTTAACAAACCAGTTCCAGGAAGCCACATGCTTTCCGTTGTTGCCTACCAGCGTTACTTCAGTGTTGCTGTTAGCCACATTGCTGCCATTCTTGCAGAGCCAAATTTGTATCGTATCATCACCGCTGTCACCCTTGGCAAGTTGCGCGCTGAACTCTACATTGTAAACCCCCGCATTGGCGATTGTTATGCGCGAACTGCTCACAATGCTGACCCCATTACTGAAGTCGGTGACATTGTATGTCATCTTATTGACGGATGTCGCACCTGCATTGGTTTGATCTTCGGTGCTATATGCAGACAAATAGTATGACTGCGGGCCTACTTGTAAACCGATCGACGTGCCGGTCACCGTTACATTTACGTCACTCATGTCGTTATATCTTCAGTTACGATAAAAGCACCCCGCACATACGTCACCACCACCCCGCTGGCAAATGTCGCTTGCAGATCGTATTGATAAGCGCACCCATCAAGTGCCACCACCTTGCTGACCGTCACCACGTTGTTATTCGTGCCACCGACCGTCAGGCCATCACCTTCGCTGAATGTCATCTTCAGATCACCATCTGGATGCGTACGCACCTGCATGAGCATCGTAGCCGTTGACAAGTCGATGGGCACATTGCTGCCGTCGGTGACCGTGAAAGTAAGCTCCAGCGTGTCACCTCTGTAAGCTCTTATGGTATAGTTGCCGGGTGTCATAGTTCTTTCATCTTTATCTCAATGTCATGTGGTGCTTTCTGATTCCCTCCGAAGTATGGCCGGAGAAGATAGCCCCACCCCTGACGATACACCGGCACCGTGCACGCCATCCCTCTGCCATAGACTTGCAAGGTGTGGTTGCTCAAGCCCGGTGTCAACACAAAGATATGCTCTCTGCCGATGGGCACCTGACCCATCATCTTCCACCCACGATCACGATGCGCATACCAGTACGCAAAGATGTCCACATGATCATTGCTGGTGTACCTCCATCCGAACCGAACGGAGTTGAGGCGATGGTATGGGAAGTAACCAATGCCAAAGAGCTTGTTGATATCGGATTGATCTTCCCCGACATTATACCGACATGACGGTGTAAACTCCACCGCATACCGCAATATCTTCGACTGCCCAATAATTTCAGGCAGTCGAAGAGGGGCATGCGTGCCGGCTTTTATGATCATTGCTTCGGTGCTGTGCCTGCTGCTGCCTGACGTGCCGCTTGCGCTGCCGCTCTTGCTGCCTTTGCCGTTACATTCAGTTCCCGCATTACAAGTACAACAGCACGGTCATCATGATTCGGCTTGGATGCGTAGTCCTTGTACTTCGCCCCGGTCAGCTCCACGTTCCCGCTCGTCACAACCGCTCCGGTGCTGTCCGACAAAGTGTAATAAAACCGTGCAGTCGTTTGCAGGTCATCCCACACACAAACCACGTCGATGTCATCCGCATCGTACACGACACCGTTCTGCCAAACCTTCACCTTGTCGATGGGACGCTTGTGTGACTTCGTGCTGTCGGTCTGTGCAAATGCACCGAAGGAAATGGCGATGAACGCCAGCGTTAAAAGTTGTTTCATTTCTTATCCGTTGTGTTTTGTTGATTGACTTGTTGAACAATTTTCATTCTTATCGTCTCCGAGGTCTTGGCCGGCAGTTCGCCAAGCGCATCGTAAACGACTTGCAATTCCTGCGGCGTGAGTTCTAATTTGTACGACTTCGGTGCTGGCTCGAATGCCATAAGTGCCATCATGGCGATGAGTGTGAGTGCTTTTTTCATTGTGTAAAGTTACAAAGGTGTGACGATTGCGAGGCGATAGTAAACTCCGTTGATTTCTACCTCGACATAGTTGTTCGTGTCGAGTTGCACGGATGTTGCGACCACACTTCCAAGGTGCCACGGCTGTGCCGTTGAACTGCCACCGTTGGCGGTCTTTATACTCCCAGATATTAACGCATTGCCGTTCACCTGCAATTTGAAATCCCCATTGTCGGTCGTTGTATTTATCAGCAATTCCCCATTTGTATTTATAGTTGCTCTTGTGGCGTTATTCGTTGCGAACTGCAAAGGATAATTTGCCCCCGAACCGATGACGGCTGCGTATGCGCTCGACCCCGTAAATATCTGCCCGCCTGCACTGCTCTCCGCTCCGAGGTATAGGATGCCGTTTGAGTTGTATATCTGTCCCGCTACTTCGCTCGTTCCGCTTCGTGCGATGCCTATGCCGAAGGTTGTGTTTGATGCGATGTCGAGTTTACCCGTACCGACACGAGCGTTGCCGACCACTTGGAGTTTGTAGTCGCCTGCGTCAGTACCGCCCGATGATAATAGCCACTCTCTTGAACTATTTATGCGACCCGCTTCTGTGTCACCTGTCCCAAAGAGCAATGCTGCGCTTTCACGGTGCATAATTTGCGCTAACCCATCGCTGTCCCTTATACTAAAAACGAAGCCATCACTGTTGGCTGTGCCAGTTCCCGCAGTCGTGAAGTGCAATTCTGCGGATGTTGCACCATATATATTTACAATTTTGTCGCTGAACCCGGTCGGCGATGCCGTCCCTATGCCCACATTCCCAGACGTTGTCGCAAAATTCGCCCCCGTTGTCGTGCGGAGACTGCCTGCGACATCCAACTGATACCCTGCATCCGTCGTGGTGTTGATGCCAATGCGACCGTTTGAGTGGATTTGCATCCTATTTCCAAAGATGCCTGAAGATGTAGTCCCAAACCATAAATTCCGTCCATCTTGTGCGCGTAATGCAAAGTCTGTTGTACTTGCAAAAATGTCGCCATTCAATGTTGAAGATGTGGCATTTCCAAAAGACATATTTATACGCGTCTGCGATGATCCACCGCCGCCACGGACTTCAAGGACGGGAGTATTTAACGTCGGATTGTAAACGGTCAATGGGAGAAGGGCACCCGTTGCATTGATGCCGACGGTTCCATCGGATGCAATTTGTACGCGCTGCGTGGAATTAGTAAACATCATCAGCGCGCTGCCTCCGGTTGTGCCGATTGCAAAATTGTTTCCTGCCGCGGATATATTGCCGCCCGTTATGAATGGGCCGTCATCTCGGATTGTCGTTTTTGCGCCGATGTTTACACCGGATGCGGCGTTGTCCACAATTTGCGAATTCCCAATCGTTGACGCTGCCGTGAACTTCGGCACATAGTTCGTTGTGCCGCTGCCGCCTACACCCGCTGCGGGTATAATTGACACGACACTATCAATACCCTTCTGCCGCCATGCCCTTGTCGAGATGGTCAGCGTGTCAACTAATCCCGTGACCGATGTAGATGCGGATAACGTGCCGTTCGATGATGCGACCACCACCCTATCTCCCGTCCCCGCAAGGTTGTGCAGCCTCCAAACCCCATCAGATGCAATGCTGCCCCTCGTTGCGCTATTCGTGTTGAAGGATATCGACCCCGCCACCGTGTTGGCAAGTTCCATGTTATCGCCATTGTGGAATAGATATCCTTTTGCGCTGTCATTGCGTTTGAAGCCATATAGTCCACCCGCTGTGCCGTTCAATTCAACGACCGTGCGACCTGAACCGCTGTAAACAAAGGACGATGTGCCGATACCGAGTTGATTGCCTAAAGTGTATAATGCAGATGTATCAAGTGTTGCAGTGTCAGTGTACTGCGGGACATATCCGGTGATACCCTTTCCGGTGATATAACTGCCCGAACTGCCCGCCATGTCCGACCATTGAACCCTTACCGAATCCCAGTACAAGAACTTATTTTTCTGTACCGAAAATATCAGCAAGCCGTTACGCTTGTTTGCGTTCACGCTTGCCGTATCGCTAACAATCGGAGGCATGAACCCCTTGGTCGCTCCGTATCGTGGGCCGATCGAGAAGTACGCTGCCGTGTCCGTGACTGCATTCCGACCCACCGACATTTGATTGCGGAACACGTAGTCAGGTACGGGATTGACTTGCTGCGCTGATGCTTGAAGTGTTGCAAAAAATGCAACAAGTGAAAGTATGTGCTTCATATTTATTTTGATATAACGTTAATGATTTCCCCTGCGTTCAAAGGTAACTCAAAGTATATCCTTTGCCCGAACTCGTACACCACACATTCATTCGCCGGCACGTTGCCAATGACCGGCGCGCCGTTGATGTTCGCTGACCCCGCCACGCTTTCGCTGAATGATGTTATGTAAAGTGGTTCGTTGAGATATGCCTGAATCGTGGAAGGGATGACAGACAAAGATGTGAAGTTGTAAGATGCTGCCACCGCCGGAAGTGAAGGTTGCGATGTGGTGCTCTCCTGTTCAAGTACGATGTAATTTGTACCGCTTATGACCGTGTAATAGCCGTTCTTCCACTTTTCTTTGCCGACAAGATTTGTGAGCGTGGTGGTCAGGTCATTGACCACCACTTCAAGTTCGTTCGTACTCTGTGCCGTGGCCGTCACGGACACACCCCACGTCTGGGCATTCACAGCCGCTACAAGCCCGTCTCTCACATCGGTGGCAGTGTCACCCGCCTGCGAGGTGTAAACCGCAAGGATGGAGCCGTAATAGAGCGTGTACGTCCATCCCGTCGATGGTGACGGCCCGACCCTGAACACATAGGTGCGGTCGGTCGAGCCGATGACCTCTGATATCTCGATGAGGAACGTGCCAGGAGGCCGCGTCTGGGGTCTGACCCCATACCATTGGTATGCTTTTATATCCTCGCTGTTCGTTCCGGTGTTGAATGACGTCGAGTGCTTTACCCCGATGCCGTTGCGATCGACCACCATGACATCTGCTGCCACAATGCCGGTCGTGTCAACGTAAGCTTGCGCGGCGGGTGCTATGTATGTTTTAACACTTACCATCAGGACACATAAATGACTAAAATGTATTCATCAACTCCAAGAGCCATGCCGAACTCAAGTTGACCGCTGCCTGAAATAAATTTAACCTGACTGCCAGTCGGCGTTCCGGCGGTGATGACCTGCAGGCCGATGCCGTTCCTGCGAATATCAAGTACATCCACCCCGATGAGCACCGCATCGCTGATGGTGCTTTCGCCACCGGTGGCAGTGTAGTCCCAAGAGTCCACATCTGTCAGCGGGTCGTTGATCGGTGTCTGGTTAAACTCCGGATCGCCGGACATCGTGAGCGTGAAGGAGTAGGTGGCGAACTGCCCCACCGTGCCGGATAGCGTGACCTCGTCGATCAGACATGGCACATCGTATGTCTTCTGATTGCTTTGCGGGTCGGTGATTGTGTATCTTGTCAGAACGATGATATGATCGGTCTGGAAGTTCAGGAGGTCAAAGATGCTATATTTCCCTGCCCCCGCGTCAATTTTCACGATGCCGCTGCCGGTGATGGTGCCGGACGTGCGCCCATAGATATATGACCGCCATTTGCCGGTCGTATATGGTGCCAGCTCTATTTTGTCAGTCGTTTGGGTGATGGTGACCTCTTTAGCGCAAGCGAACGGGTAGTAACTCGTTCCAAGCTTCACATAAAAGACCACATTTTCCCCCTTTACCGGATCGGCCATGTGTTATTCGTAATAGTAGTCAAAGGTATGCACATCTGTCGCACCTGGCTCATTGTCGGCAATAGTCGTGTCCACAATCTCGATCAGCGTGGCCGACCATGTGCATGACATGAAGTCGATTTCTTTCAGGTTCGTGATGGCAAATATTTTTGTCGGCGCATCGTCCACAAATTTGATCGTGTTGATGATGCCTATTGGATACGTAACATCGAACTGATCCTTCCACTTCAAGCCAAACAGATTGACATCGAGCTTCGTCTTGTATCCTCTGTTCATGTACCACTTGGCAAGCGCGTGCTGCCGCTTGAATGTCAGCCGTTCGTCGGTTGTCACATCGCCATTGAAGTCGGTACGGCGGTACCACTCGTCATTGGTCAGCGTGATGCCATCGGATTCAAGGATTGCGCCACGATGTATCTGAAGTTGCGCATCGTCCAAAAATATTGTCTCGGTTTCCGTGTTGACTACATTCCTTTCAATCTCATATTGGTCATAATCGCCACGAATTTGTTGTCTCCGATCTGATTGTATTTGTGCCTCAATATTTAGATTCAGCCCTCTGAAATATTGATAGCCATCTAAAGTAATATCGCCAGCACCTAAAAGCAAATTCAAATAACCATCTTTAGGTATTACACCTGTCACCTCGAAATCTATCCAATCTGCGCCATCGCCGTTTTCGATCGTTATATCAAGTACTCTAAAATTTACTGACCATGTGGCATTTGATTGGTAGAATCTGCCATTCTCATCTAAAGTGTAATATGTGTTGTCAGAGCCGAAAAGTTGCAAAGCAGCAATACCTTGAGACTTTGTGTATGTCAAATTCTGCTTTAATGAATATTGCATCGACAATGTTATCTTACTTCCTGCAGAAACATAAACATTGCAAGACCGCGCATAACTGACGCTTGCTGTTGGATTGTCTTGTAGTGCTACAAACTCATCTGACAATCTATTCCCAGAAAAAACAACATGCCGCCGGAATGTCATCGCGCTTGGTGTAGGCGCACTAATTGGAGGCGAGTCTTGTACAAGCCATGAATCTACTGTATAGAGATCTGTCTCATTAGGTGCGGTACCAGTTGTTTCAATAAAAGTCCCATACTTAAATGATTGATTGCATATAACTTGATCAAACTGCTGCCAATCAAATTGAATGGTCGTTTCTTTCTTCGGCTTGATCACCGTCTTCAACATCTCCGGCACGATCGGCTTGACATCCTCCTGCACACCCACCTCGATGTCGTACCGTGTGTTCGCAGATGCACGGTTGCCCACCGTTGGCCGGTTAGTATTAAATCCAATGAGATTGCCCGTGCGGAATAGTTCTGGGATGCGTAAAATAACCCACAAACTATTCCATTGGAATAATGTTTGGCTCCACGCCCGATTGATCTTTTCAATGACCGTGTAGCCATTGTCGAAGACCCCCGGAGACTGCTCAAAAGTCCTTGCATCAATTAGACACTGGTCAATGCCCGTCTGGTTCGATGCCGATGACATCGAAGTGTGGAATAAATTTGAATAGATGCGTGTGTAAAAGAAATTGCCAATGACATCATCGGCAGCGTATTGGATAAAATTAAATGGCGTGTACGTTCCGATCAGTGCCGCGCCCGTGCCATCATTCAGTTGTTGCGTTTGAAGCCTCCCAAACCCCTCATCTGCCCGCAGCGTGAGGATATGGTTCGTGCTGATCCAAGTCTCTTCGATATCCTCTTGACTCAATATGCCTGACCAATAACTGCCGAAGTCACCGAAGTCAAAGCGCACCGTGATGTCGGTGTCATTGTCCGTCAGGAAGTCCTCCAGCGACACACCGCCGGCAGATGCCAGCACTTGTATTGTCGCTTGCTGCGGACGGATCGGTTTGAACAAATCGAAGTCCTGATTGAATTCGCCAAGGATGAACGGTTGCGGCCCGCCAAAAAGCCTGATCGGTTCGCCATCGTAATCGTCGAAAATAAAGTTCACCGTGCAGAGATCGCCCTGCACGTTCTCGAACTCCATGAAGAACTTGACTGCTGCCATTAGCCTACCCGATTTATGCGTGCGTTCGATGAGTTGAGTACCCCGACAAGGTCAGTGCCGCGTTGTGTGAAGACTACCTGACCGGCAAGTTGCAGACCGCCACCGAACCCGCCCACGCCACCGAAGGTCGGGGCTGCTGCGCCGCGCAGACCGCCAAAGCCGCCCCCCGTGCCGCCAAGTTGCAGCGCGCCACGGAAGGCAGTGCCGAAGTTGATGGTGCCGCCGGATGCCGCCGATATGACCAGTGCAAATGCAGCCGCCTTGACCGTTGCCTTGATAAGGTCGATGACCAGCCTCTTGAATGAATCTCCAAGCGACTTGATGACACTCTGCCCGTTTTCAATCGCAGAAAATACGCCATCAATGGCCGGTGATATTACCGAGCTGAATGCTGCGCCTGCTTGGATGCCTGCGTCACGAAGTCGGTTGACATTGTCTATGGCCGCTTGAATGGCTGCGGGTGGGATGATAGTAAAATCGCGCCCAAGCCTTCCTTGAGATGGCGCGAGAGCTTCCTGAAAAGCGCTCCCGACCGGTGCAAATATTTGCGCGTACTTCGAACGCGCTTGAGCAGGATCAAGGTCGAAGAACGATGTAAAGTCAAGCGTCTGACGCTGACCGGCTTCGGCAAGAATGGCCGCGAGTGACTTGCGTCTTGCTTCAGCCTGCTTATTTAATTCATCGGTTAATCTTGCAGCGGCCTCGGCTTCTTTTTTATCCTGCTCCGCTTTCTTTCTTTGCGCCTCATTAGCCGCGTTGATTGGTGCAGTGATTGAATTGTAAGAATTGACGGACTTGTTTAGTTCATCGTTCAATTCTTTAATCCTGCCCCTTAATTCAGTGACGGCGGTGTTCTGCTGAATGTATGCTTCAGTCGCGTTGATGGCGGCAGAGCCTGCCCGTGATTGCTCCGCTGCTTGTGCGAGACCTGGCAGCGTCTGCGATACTTTGTTTTGAGCAGCGGCAGTCTCGCCAAGTCTTGTGATTAATTTACCAAGAACGCGCTCTTGTTTAGATAGTTCAACGCTTGTGGCCGCTATCTCGCTTTCAAATGCTTTTGAGATGGCAGCCTGAACGTTTGCGCGAGTGTACTCTTCGACCTTCGTTGTTAGTGTTGAAAGCTTATCGCTCTCAAGATCAATGTCTCCAAAGTATGTCTTATTGATCTTCTGGAGTTCATTGAGCGCATTGTTCCGCTCGTTGTATGATCTGGTTTGATTTGAAACAATGCCAGCAAGTGCTTGCACCCTGCTGATCTCCCCTTGTGTACTTGCTGCTGCTTGACCTTGGATGCTTTCAGTCGTTTTGAGCTGCTCATTGAACTTCTCATAAGACTTCGCAGCATCAAGTACCTCTTTGTTTAGCGTGTCGGTTTTGCCGAAGATGGCATCAATAGCCCCGCCCAGACTGCCATATTTTTGTATGGCCACCGTGATGGCAGAGCTGACAAGCGTGAATCCGAGAAGCAGACCGCCCGATCCTGCGAGTGAACTGCCAAGTGCTTTGAGCGCACCGCCTACGCTGCCGGATTCTTTCCGTACAGATTGGAAAGATTGAATGAGTGGCTCAATGTTGTTGGCGATGGCAATGAATCCGAAGGGAGCGTCAGATGCTACGCGGCCAAGGTTGGTCAGTGCCAGCGTAGCCTTGCCGGAATTAGCAGTTGTCTGCTTGACACTTTTGTCAAATGTCTCAACGGCCGCAGTCGCACGCTGCAAGCCTTGCTCAAGGTTGCGCGTGTCTGCGCCTATATTTATCTGAAGTTGATTGTCAGCCACCTTGTTCCTTTGACCGCAATTTACGAAACATCTCGGCGATGTCTTGTTCCGTCACACCAGCATCCGCATCACCCGGCAATCTCCAGAGTGCTTCTGGGCTCTCCGGCACCTTCTTCGGATCGCCCCACATCTTCGCCATCATGAACATGACGAGCCGCGTGTTGCGGTAGTCGTGAATGAGCCGCTCCTGATATCCTTCGATGATGAGCGCGACCTCCTTAAAGGTCAGCGCATCGTAATCGCTGCGACCGATCTCACCGGTGACGTGCGCCCTTAATTTGTCCCACCCTTCGTGCGTTTCGAGGTCGAACTTTTTTTTTGCTCTTCCTGCGTGGGTTGTATGGTTGGCTGAAGGAATTTGCTATCGTAAAAGGCTTGCAGGATGGGAGTAAATATCTCTGGTGTGCTTATATTTTCATCAACGAAGTCAGAGACTTGCTCGAAAGTAAAGTCAGGGTCTTCTCTCTTGATGTAGCAGTTATTGAAGAGCCCCCAATAGATAATGACCGGCACGGCGGCAAGGTCAATGGAGTTGTCTCCAAAGACCTTGCCAAGCTTTTGCATCTCCATGCCTATACGCTGGACAGCCAGCATGCCGAACTTCAAACCCCTGGTACGGCCAAGGATGTCGGCTTGAATGTAACCGTTCATAATTGTGTGTGTTGTGTGATGCTATTATGCGGTAATATCAAGCGTTCCGGTGGATTGGATCGTACCGGAGAAGTTGATATAAGCACCGCCGGCAGCATCTTGGTTCAGCGTCAGGTCGGT
>VFQT010002863.1_pt1 | contig 16728 bp, 14 predicted proteins | sample 3512381 | NCBI WGS metagenome assembly VFQT01 (sample SAMN10412376, study PRJNA504923) | tailings metagenome | isolation source: Relicate 2 Philex TSF3 active mining site | place: Philippines: Tuba, Benguet | collected 2017-08-29
GGATTGACATTCTTTAAGTCATGAATGAGTTGCGCCAAATCCTCAATCGAATAAATGTCGTGATGCGGTGGTGGCGAGATCAGACCTACGCCTGGTACTGAGAATCGCAGACGCCCAATATAGTCCGAGACCTTACCACCGGGTAATTGACCACCTTCGCCAGGCTTTGCGCCTTGGGCCATCTTAATTTGAATCTGATCGGCTGAACGTAAATACTCAGTGGTCACTCCAAAACGTCCAGAGGCAACTTGCTTAATTTTTGAACGCAACGAGTCGCCATCTTGCAGCGGAATATCCGCTTCCACGACATCCTTGCCTAAGATGCTGGCAAGGGTCTCACCCTTCTTAATCGGAATCCCTTTAAGCTCATTGACATAGCGATTTGGATCTTCACCGCCCTCGCCCGTATTGGATTTGCCGCCAATGCGATTCATCGCAATTGCTAAGGTTGCATGCGCCTCGGTCGAAATGGAACCTAAGGACATCGCACCGGTTGCAAAGCGCTTCACGATCTCTTTGGCAGGCTCGACTTCATCGAGCGGAATGGCTTTATTGGGATCGATCTTGAACTCAAATAATCCGCGCAGGGTCATCAAACGCTTACTCTGATCATTAATCAGATTGGCATACTCTTTATAGGTTTGATAGCCCTTCTCTGGCCCCGTGCGAGTGGCATGCTGTAATTTGGCAATCGAATCGGGTGTCCACATATGCTTTTCACCACGCACCCGATACGCGTACTCTCCACCTGCATCCAACATATCAGCCAATACGGGATCATCTCCAAATGCAGCGTGGTGCATCCGCAGTGCTTCTTCTGCAACTTCAAACACACCGATACCCCCAACATTTGATGAGGTGCCTTTGAAATACTTATCAATCAGCTCATGATTAAGACCAATCGCCTCAAAGATTTGCGATCCGGTATAGGACATATAAGTCGAAATACCCATCTTCGACATCACCTTTTGCAAGCCCTTACCAATCGCTTTTACAAAATTCTTAATCGCTTTCTCAGGCGATAAGTCACCGGATAGACCTTTGGCCATTTCAGCCAAGGTCTCCATCGCCAAATAGGGATGAATTGCCTCGGCACCATACCCAGCAAGTAGTGCAAAGTGATGAACCTCACGAGCACTGCCAGTCTCCACCACTAAACCAGTACTGGTCCGTAAGCCCCGCTCCACCAAGTGCTGATGAATGGCCGAGGTTGCTAAGAGTGCTGGAATTGCCATATGGTCTCGATCCACTTGGCGATCACTCACAATCAAAATATTGAATCCACTGCGCACTGCATCGGTTGCCTCAGCGCACAAGGAGGCCAAGCGCGCCTCAATGCCTTCCTTGCCCCAGGCAACTGGATAACAAATATCTAATTCATACGAACGGAACTTACCACCGGTGTAGTGCTCAATATGGCGCACCTTGGTCATGTCATCCAAGTCCAAGACTGGCTGACTGATCTCCAAGCGCATCGGGGGATTGATATTGTTGGTATCCAATAGATTGGGTTTTGGTCCAACAAAGGACACCAAGGACATCACCAGATTCTCACGAATCGGATCAATTGGAGGATTGGTAACCTGAGCAAATAATTGCTTAAAGTAGTTGTAGAGGGACTTGCTGCGATCCGATAGAACTGCAAGCGGACTGTCATTACCCATCGACCCAATTGCCTCTTCCGCATTTTGTGCCATGGGCGCCATCAGGTATTTGAGATCTTCCTGACTATAGCCAAATGCTTGCTGACGATCGAGTAACTTTGCAGCAGGGCGAATATGTTTCGCATCGTCTTGGGTGTCTTTTTTGCTGACATCCAACTCATCAAGCTTTACACGCACCGCATCAATCCAGCTCTTATAAGGCTTTGCTTTAGAGACCGAGTTCTTTAACTCCACATCATCAATGATGCGACCTTGATCCATGTCGATCATAAACATCTTGCCAGGCTGTAAGCGCCACTTTTGCACAATCTTATTTTCTGAAATTGGCAACACACCGGCTTCAGAGGCCATGATGACCAAATCATCATCGGTCACGTAATAGCGCGCAGGTCGTAAGCCGTTACGATCCAAGGTGGCGCCAATCTGACGCCCATCGGTAAAGGCCATCGCAGCGGGGCCATCCCATGGTTCCATCATGGCAGCGTGGTATTCATAAAAGGCGCGGCGATTCTCATCCATGAGGGTATGCTGTTCCCACGCCTCAGGAATCATCATCATCATGGCTTGCGCAAGCGGGTAACCAGCCATCACCAAGAGCTCGAGGCAGTTGTCAAAGGATGCGGTATCGGATTGACCTGGATAAATCAGCGGCCACAGCTTTTGCAAATCATCGCCTAGTACAGGTGAGCTAATTGCGCCCGTGCGTGCATTAATCCAGTTCACGTTCCCCTTTACCGTATTGATCTCACCGTTATGGGCCAGCAAGCGGTATGGATGCGCTAGTTCCCACGCTGGGAAAGTATTGGTTGAGAAGCGCTGATGCACCAATGCCAAAGCAGATACTGCTTTGGGATCTTTAAGATCGCAATAATAGGCGCCCACTTGACTAGCTAATAAGAGTCCTTTGTAGACCACGGTTCGTGCAGACATCGATGCCACAAAATATTCTTTACCGTGTTTGAGGTGCAAATCTTGAATCGCATGACTTGCCGTTTTACGAATCACATAGAGTTTGCGCTCGAGTGCGTCAGTAGTCATGATGTCACGACCACGGCCAATAAATATTTGACGAATAATTGGTTCGGTTTTTTTCACGGTTGGCGACATCGGCATCGCGCGATCGATTGGCACATCGCGCCAACCCAACACAATTTGTCCTTCTTGACGTACCGTACGTTCTAACTCTTGCTCGCACGCTAATCGTGACGCATTCTCTTTCGGCAAAAAGATCATGCCAACGCCGTATTCACCAACTGGTGGTAACTCCACCCCTTGCTTTTTCATCTCGCTGCGATACAGCTCGTCAGGAATCTGTATCAATATTCCCGCGCCATCTCCCATGAGTGGGTCTGCACCCACTGCACCACGGTGATCAAGGTTCTCAAGGATTTTTAATCCCTGAGTGATGATGTCATGGGATTTTTTGCCCTTGATATGCGCCACAAAGCCTACGCCACAGGCATCGTGTTCATTTTGAGGGTCGTAAAGACCTTGAGCGGACGGACGTAACTCGAGATGATTCATATTTAATCCAAAATGGTCATGCGGCCGGCAATCCCCATGGATTGCTTCAAATAAAGGCCGGGAGGGTAAATATAGGGGAATCCACTAAGGGATGCAATAGAAATTTAATGACTCTGTCCCATTTAAATTATCTTAGGGGGAAAGTAATTAAATTAAATAGGGACAGACTTATTGCTTTTTAGGTCTGCCACGAGGCTTAAGCTGCCACTGGTCCAGACTCAATTTAGGATTTTGCCTGATAAATTCAGGACTTACCCAAGGTCTTGAGCGGATTAGGTGTTCAGTAATTGCCCGATCCTCGTGATGCGGTGCACCCTCCCTCACAAATGCAGCCCAGGCCAACTGCCTTTCAAAAGGCGTGTTGCCTAAACCCCAAAAGCTTGGATGATCGGTTAGCCAGGTCTCACCTTTACCGCCAATATGGCTTTGGTAGCTGGTGTTCTTACAATCCTCAGCTCGGGATTCCTGTCCGGCACGCACAGGGTTAAGTTCAATGTAGCGTTGTACTCGCAAGGCATAGATTGGATCAATCAGGGAAGAACAAAAGCGACCCTCCCAAATCGTGCCTGAAGTACCTTGTTGTCGATTGATGTATTGCGCGTAGCGGCGCCCCAAGGATTGCATCGTTTTGGATAAGGAATATTCAAAACGAGGTGTCACCAAGATATGCGCATGATTTGGCATCAAGGCATAGGCATGTATCGCACATCCAAACTCTTTGGCAGCATCGCGCAACCAATCCAAGTAGGTTCGAGGATCTTGATCGTTACCAAAAATAACTTGCCGATTATGGCCCCGAACTAAAAGATGCATCACCTGTCCAACAATGACCAAGCGTGCTTTGCGAGCCATACTTTACTTAATTAATTTGACGCACGCCGCCCAAGGGAGCGAACTCAGGAATGATCCAATCGCCATCAAATTCAGAAACGCCAGGCGGAGGCGTGCGGTTTATCTCGGGGACACCTCGAAGAGCCACCGACATAAAGTTAATCCAAACAGGCAATGCCAAGCCGCCACCCGTCTCGCGATCACCTAAGCTTCTGGGGTTATCAAAGCCAATCCAAGCGACTGCAGCAACCCGAGGGTTGTAACCAGCAAACCATGCATCGTGTGAATCATTGGTTGTGCCGGTTTTTCCAGCGATATCGTTACGACCTAGCGCAGGCCTTGCACGCGCTGCGGTTCCCGTCTTAGTAATTTCTTGCAACATGCTATCCATTACAAAGGTTGTTCGCTCATCCAAGACACGAATCGCGTTTTTCCCAACACGCACTGGGTTCGCCTCAAACAAGGTTTGACCTTTTGCGTCAGTAACCTTATCAATCAAATAGGGGTTAACAAAATAGCCGCCATTCGCAAACACGCTGTAAGCACTCGCCATTTGCAATGGCGTGACCGAACCTGCACCAAGGGCCATGGTGAGATAGGGAGGATGCTTGTCAGGCTCAAAACCAAAGCGCTGAATAAATTCTTGGGTATACGATGGGCCTATCTTGCGAATGACACGAACCGATACTAAATTTTTAGACTTCGACAATGCAGTCCGCAGCCGCATCATCCCATCAAACTTGCCATCGTAGTTCTTAGGTTGCCATACTTGGCTGCCGGTCTCCAAAGCCCCAATCGACAATGGTGCGTCATTGACCATAGTTGAAGGGCTCAAACCCTTTTCAAGAGCTGCCGCATAAACAAAGGGTTTAAATGCCGAGCCTGGCTGACGAAAGGCTTGCGTGACGTGATTAAATTTATTGCGACGAAAATCAAATCCGCCCACCAGGGCCAAAATTGCCCCATCATTTGGATCAAGGGCTACGAACGCAGCCTCGACTTGAGGTAATTGAGCTAACTTCCAAACCCCATCATCGTTAAGCAGTCGAACGACCGCCCCCGGACGAATCCGTCGTTTAGGCTGTGCGGATTCGGATAATGAGGCGCTCGCCAGCTTTAAAGCATCTCCTTTAATTGTGATTTGTTCTCCGGTTGCAATCATGACCTTTAATTCTTTAGGGCTTGCCTCCAATACCACTCCGGATTGCAATTCATCCAGCGCTGGATAATCAAGCAAGGCATCGTCAATCGTGCGTTGGCGCTTTACAGGGTCTTGGGGTAACTCAATAAAACCCTCTGGGCCCCGATACGCATGCCGCAAATCGTAGTCAAAGATACCTTTGCGAACCGCAGCATAGGCAGCGTCTTGATCTGCCTTTAAGACGGTGGTGTAAACATTAATGCCCTGCGAATAAATAATATCGCCGTACTGAGAAAAGAGCAGTTGTCTGGCCATCTCCGCAACAAAATCACCACGAGTATCAAACTCCTTTCCTAGGCCACGGATCTTGATGGTCTCTGCCATTGCCTTGTCATAATCAGCCGGCGTAATGTACGAGAGATCACGCATGCGCTGCAAAATATACTCTTGACGAATTTTGGCGCGCTTATAGTTACTCACGGGGTTATAGGCAGAAGGCGCCTTTGGTAAACCTGCTAGCATCGCTGCCTCAGCAACGCTGATATCTTTGAGTTCTTTACCAAAATAAATTTTGGAGGCGCTCGCAAATCCATAGGCGCGCTGACCCAAATAAATTTGATTCATGTAAATCTCAAGAATCTTATCCTTGGTTAATTGGGCTTCGATCTCCCAAGCAAGGAGTACCTCATAAAGCTTACGACTGAAGGTCTTCTCATTGCTTAAGAAAAAATTACGTGCCACCTGCATGGTAATCGTTGACGCGCCTTGCGAAAGGCTTCCTCGTAAATTAGCTAAAGTCGCTCGTAACACACCCCAGTAATCAACGCCGCCATGACTATAAAAACGATCGTCCTCAATCGCAATCACCGCATACTTCAGATAGACAGGAATTTCATTGAGAGGGACAACGCTACGCCGCTCCTCTCCAAACTCTCCAATTAATACCTTATCGGCGGTATAGATCCGCAGCGGCTCTTTGGGGTTGTAATCGACTAGCGCTGAAATGTTCGGTAAATTTGGCTTCGCAATAATGAATGCGTAGGCGACCAACATGGTAAATAACAGTCCAACCACGACCATCAAAATCAGTAAGGCTTTAATTAATGGGCTAGCACCTGACTTTTGAGAAAAATGCATTCCCGAACCCCGTTGAAAAGGCGGTTTTTTGCTCGGTGGATTAGCCATCCCCAAATTATATGGTCCTACAGCATTTGCAAGAATTACTGATCAATCAATCCGGATTTGCTGATTTCAAACAGTAGCGCTCGCCAGCACAATAGAGCATGGTCTATCGCAATATCAAACGAGAGGATTTTGACGAAACCTTGCAAAGTCTAGGCAACGATCCTGCCATTTTGGAGCATGAGACCCAGGCCGATCATTTGCAAAGTAAGCACCAGGCACCAAGGCGCAATCAAATGGGCCAAGCCTGGTCAGGCCTTAGTGCCCTTAAAGAATCCTCTCTCGCATCCCTTCATCCTGGCATGCTTATTGTTGGAATTGGTTTTATAGCGATTCTTTTGACTTTAGTCTATTTGACCATCCAAATTCAGGAGCTGGCTGAACGCAATCAGGATGGATCAAATCAGGCCGTGGTGAGGCGGGAGCTACTGGCACTTCAGAGCCAGATTGATGATCTTCATGGCCAGGCTGACGAAAACCTAGAGCAGATAATGGAATTTCTGGAGGAGACCCAGGCGAAGCGACATATTCTCACCAAAGAAACAAAACGATCAGCAATCCCCGATCCCGATGAAGTCGATTTAAAAAAATGGCGTCATTTGGGTGTTGGTAAGAATAAGGATGGCGCCTTCGTGATGCTCCATGATGGCCAACAAAGTCGACTCTTTGTAAAACATGCATTTGCTAAACCTTCTTGGCAGATTACCCAATTTGACCAGTCCCAGGCTACCTTACAAGGTCCCGGAGGAAAGCAAGTGGTGCTGATTTCGCAATGAAGCGTGTCGTATTGAAATGCTGCTGGCTTTGGCTTGGCATACAAAATGTATTTGCATTTCAACCAACCAGTGACAATGCCGCACCAAATACTCCCATTAGCATTTCAGCAAAAGAGATGCCGTTGGTGGATTTACTCCATGCATTGGGACGACTTGGCAACACGCATTTTGTATTGAGTCCCAGTATTCAAGGAACTATTAATGTCCAGCTTGTCGATGTTCCATGGCACACTGCCTTATCAACCATCTTGGCAAGCCGAGGCTTACGCTTCATTCGCAATCAGGGGGTCTATTGGATTGCTCCCCACCAAGAAATCAATGCCTTCCAAAAGCAACGTCGGGACGACTCAGCGCTCCCCTTTGGAGGGGAGCATCATGGCACACCCCGACAAATTCTGATTGAGGCCCGGATTGTAGAAGCAGACCACCGCTTTGCACGCAATCTAGGCGCCAAGCTTGGCTTGCGCTCACAACCCGAGAATGCGCCGAGGGGAAACGGTGGGGCTCAAAGTTCGTTTGCACTGGGATCACCGCTTGGCGCTGGTGGCCTGAGTGGATTTGAGCCGGTGACTGCCGCAGCAACTCTCCTTAGTAAAAACGCCACCCGTTTACTCGATATTGAATTAAGCGCCTTAGAGAGCGATGGGCAGGGCAAGATATTGTCCAATCCCCGCATCATGACCGCCGATATGGTGAAAGCAACGATCGAACAGGGTACCGAACTGCCATACCAAACCTCTTCTTCAAATGGCGGTAACAAAATTCAGTTTCGTAAAGCAAACTTACGTCTCGAGGTGATTCCCAAGATTCATCATGACGGCAAAGTCTCTTTATTGGTTGCCATTAATAAAGATAGTGTAGGTATGAAGACGGAACAAGGTTACGCCATCGATACTAAGAATCTGAGCTCCGAAGTCAGTGTTGAGAATGGCGGGACGGTCATCTTGGGTGGTATTTATCAAACGACGGAGCGTGATGACACCGTCAAAATCCCGCTCTTGGGCGATATTCCCTTGATCGGGCATCTGTTTAAACATCAATCAACCCTGCGAGACAAAACCGAACTTCTTGTCTTTTTAACACCCACTATCTTAGATAAACCCGAATAGAATGATGCTATGGACATTGAAAATTCCAATATCTTTCTTATTGGGCTAATGGGGGCTGGCAAATCAACGGTCGGGAAATTAATTGCCCGCAAACTCGAGCGACGCTTTATCGATTCTGACCACGCACTTGAAGAGCGCTGCGGGGTCAAGATACCAACCATTTTTGAGATGGAGGGCGAAGCAGGTTTTCGTAAACGTGAGGCACAAATCATTGACGAGCTAACCCGCGAGCAATCGATTGTGCTCGCCACCGGTGGTGGCGCAGTACTGCTCCCAGAGAACCGTAAGGTGCTAGCTGAACGTGGTACGGTCATTTACCTGCATGCCAACCCGATTGAGCTTTGGCATCGCACCAAGGGGGGTGAGGGTCGCCCCCTGTTGCAACATGGTGACTCAAAGGCGATCTTAGAAAACTTATATGCCATTCGCGATCCACTCTATCGCGAAATCGCAGACTTTATTATTGAAACTGGTAAACCAAGCGTCAATCAACTCGTAAGCTCTTTACTCATGCAACTTGAATTAGCCCCATGAAAACTCTGAATGTATCCCTCGGTGAGCGCAGCTATCCCATTTACATTGGCTCAGGGCTTCTCAAAAAGCCAGAGCTATTTAAGCCTTGGATTGCCGGCAAATCGGTATTCGTGGTGACCAACACAACCGTAGGGCCCCTCTATAGCAAAACTTTGATCCAAACCATTTCAAGCGACGCAAAGTCGGTTCATGAAATTGTCCTGCCCGATGGGGAGTCATACAAAGACTGGGCTACTCTACAGAAAATCTTCGATGCCTTATTAACCTATGGCGCTGACCGCAAATCGGTACTAATTGCTCTCGGTGGCGGCGTGATTGGCGATATGGTGGGTTTTGCAGCCGCTAGCTTTATGCGCGGCATTCGATTTATTCAAGTGCCCACTACTTTATTAGCTCAGGTTGACTCTTCGGTAGGCGGCAAGACCGGGATTAACCATCCGCTTGGTAAAAATATGATTGGCGCCTTTCATCAGCCGGTCGCCGTCATTGCTGATCTCGATACCCTCAAAACACTCCCACCAAGAGAGCTATCAGCTGGCTTGGCCGAGGTCATTAAACATGGAGCGATTGCAGATGCTGAATTTTTTGATTGGATTGAAGCGCACCGTCAAGAGCTATTAAGTTGCGACAGTAGCGCCATGAGTCATGCAGTCGAGCGCTCTTGCGAAATTAAATCAGCAGTAGTGGCTGCTGACGAGAAGGAGTCTGGTATTCGTGCCATCTTAAATTTTGGCCATACTTTTGGCCATGCCATCGAATCCGGCTTAGGCTATGGGGAATGGCTGCATGGCGAAGCAGTAGGATGTGGAATGGTGATGGCAGCCGACTTATCTTCTCGTCTGGGTTATTTAAATGCCGATGAGGTAAGTCGCATCAAAAAACTCATTGCGGCAATGGGTTTGCCCGATTGTGCACCCAAACTTGGAAATAGCCGCTTCTTTGATCTGATGCGAATTGATAAAAAATCCGAAGGCGGAGAAATTCGTTACATCACCCTTGAGAGAATTGGAAAAGCAAAAATTGAAGCGGTTGATGATGCGATGGTTGACCGGGTCTTAACGACTAATCAAGCAAGCTAATCTGAACCGCCTGCCCTGCTTGGTCACTCACAAAACGGGATAAATCGGCGAGCAACTCATTACCGGTTTTTGTATCAAGCCAACGTGGCTGGTTCATCATTCCGGCCCAACGGTAATGAAACCCTCCGGCTTTACAGGCTACCCAAATTTCATGCAGGGGCGGTTGGGTGTTGATCACGACTACACTGCGATCCCGAAAAACAATATTAATCACATTGCCCCCTTGACGTGCAATATCAAGGTCGAGATCGAAACGCTCATCGGCATTTTCCAGCGATAGTTCAATCGATTGCAATAGATGGCTGGCCAGTTGATGAAATTGCTTATCGTCAATTTTGTCAATCTGGGATGAAGGGGTGTTCTGCATGCTATATTCAAATTCCGGTGATTAAACAGATGATATTGATTGTAGTTAAGATTCCAGTTTGCGTTGCTTTCGTGTTCCTCGTTGGATGTGGGGTTAGAGGGCCTTTGTTTTTACCCAATCCACCGCCCGTTCCACCGGCACCCACCCAACCGGAACCCAAAGGCACCCTGTACCCACCTAAAGAATCAGGCATATCCAACCCCACCAATACGAACTCACCAAAGTAATGACGCACTCCATACCATCATTAACAGGCTTTACCGAACACCTTGGAGAATGGTTTGCTGAAGGTGTTTCGCTATCGGCTTTAGCGAGTCAATACGGTACCCCTCTATATGTCTATAGCAAGCATGCAATTTGCACGGCATACCGCGCCTATGATGTTGCCTGCATCCGAGCAAACGGCAGTCGGCGCGCCAGAATTCATTATGCGGTTAAGGCCAATAGTAATCTTGCCGTTTTGGATGAGTTGAAGCAATTAGGGGCTGGGTTTGATTTGGTCAGTGGCGGTGAACTCGCACGCGCCCTTCATATCGGCGCCGATCCCAAAAGTATGGTTTTTGCTGGGGTCGGCAAATCAGCCGATGAAATTAAGTTTGCTCTCTCAGTTGGCGTAAAGTGCATCAACGTTGAGTCCATCCCTGAACTGTATCGAATTAATTCTATTGCTAAGAGTTTGGGTCTTCGTGCCCCGGTTTCATTGCGCGTGAACCCTGACGTAGATGCTCAAACCCATCCCTATATTTCCACGGGTCTCAAAGATAATAAATTTGGGATTGCCTATTTTGAAGTTCTAAAAACGTATCGCGAGGCTGCGCTGCTGCCCCATATTGATATTGTTGGCATCGATTGCCATATTGGTTCTCAAATCACGAATGCCGCGCCCTACCTCGATGCCCTTGATAAGGTACTTGATTTAATTGAACAGCTCAAACGTGAAGGCATTCTCATTCATCATCTCGATCTAGGCGGCGGTCTGGGAATTGACTATGGCTCGGATACACCACCCGATATCACAGAATTTACGAACACCCTACTCAATCGCATCGATGAGCGTGGCTTTGGACATATGGATGTCATTTTAGAACCCGGTCGCTCCTTAGTCGGAAATGCGGGAGTGCTATTAACTCAAGTTGAATATCTTAAAACTGGTGCAGATAAAAACTTCTGCATTGTGAACGCTGCCATGAATGATTTAATGCGACCAGCCCTCTACGATGCCTATCATGCGATCGTTCCAATCAAAGCATCTACCGGTAAAGCAATTTCCTATGATGTCGTTGGGCCTGTTTGTGAATCAGGCGACTGGTTAGGCAAAGATCGCGCCTTAACAGTTCAAGAAGGTGATGTGCTGGCTATTTTGTCGGCAGGTGCTTATGGATTTGTGATGGCCTCAAACTACAACACCCGGGGACGACCAGCAGAAGTGATGGTTGATGGCAATCAAGCGCACCTGGTGAGAGAACGAGAGGCTGTAAATAGCCTCTTTGCTAATGAGCGAACGCTTGGGTCGAGCTAACTTGCCGAAGTAATTAGCTTAGCGCAACCCAGCCATGTAATCGGACACCGCTTTCATTTCAACGTCTGACATCTTGGCAGCAATCGTACTCATTTGCACACTATTCTTGCGCGTACCCTCTCTGAACGCAATTAATTGGGAGGTCGAGTAATCGGCCCATTGACCACTTAAACGGGGGTACTGGGCTGGAATACCAGCGCCATTGGGACTATGGCATCCTGAGCATGCTGGAATACCTTTCTCAGCAATACCTGAACGATAAATACGTTGGCCAAGAGCAATCGTGTCTTTATTCTGGGCTACACCCAACTTTGGCTCTTGCTTGTTTACATAAGCCGCTAGGTTGGCCATGTCTTGCTCGGTTAACGTTGCCACCATTCCCATCATGACGGGATTCATACGAGTACCATCTTTGTAATTTTTAAGTTGCTTGACCGTGTAGGAAATATGCTGAGCAGATAACTTTGGCCAAGTTGCGACTCCACTATTTCCGTTTGGACCATGGCAGCCAACACAGGCAACGACACCACGCTTTGGATCGCCATTGTTATAAAGAGCATCGCCAGCAGCAGCATCCGCCTTAATCACTGCCGGAGTTGGGGCGCTGGTGGTCATTGCAGGAGCATCTGCTTTTGCAGGCTCAGCCGCGTAAGCGAACGGTATAAAACCACCAACCAAAACAGCCATCAAGGCAGAGATATTTAATTTGGAGAATTTGCTGCTATAGCGCATTATGGGTACCTAGCCTACTTTGAAATGTTCAAACGAAATTCATGTGATTTTACAATAGCTTCCATTCATGTCTAAACTGCACCAAGCCCGCTTTTTTACCACGGTCAATGAGCTTCAAACGCTTCCCCAGGGTGACCTGCCTGAAATCGCCTTTGCGGGTCGCTCTAATGCCGGAAAATCCAGTGCAATCAATATCTTATGCAATCAAAAGCGCCTGGCTTTTGCAAGCAAAACCCCGGGCCGAACCCAGCACATTAACTATTTTGGGATCTACGCCAAAGATGAGCTGCTCGCGTATTTAGTCGACCTGCCAGGCTATGGCTATGCCGCAGTTGGTGAGGCTACCCGCTCGCACTGGAACGAGATCTTGAGCCGCTACCTCCAAACCCGCAAAAATTTGGTTGGCTTGATCCTAATTGTGGATGCGCGACGGGGCCTAACAGAACTTGATGAACAAATGATTGCTTGGTTTAGCGTGACCCAAAAACCCATTCATATTTTGCTAAGTAAGTCAGATAAACAAACCTTCTCCGAGAACCGCGCCCTATTGCAAGCCATCTCTGAACAAATTAAGCAATTTGCCCCCGCCCAGATTACAGCCCAACTGTTCTCCAGCACAAAACGGGTCGGCCTTCTAGAAAGCGATACACTTATTCAGCAATGGCTTTTTCCAGAGCGCAACGTCGTCTAACCCTATCCTGATTAGAGAGTATTTGCATGTCTCAATACCCCGCCTATCGCCCCCGTCGCATGCGTCGTGATGATTGGTCGCGTCGCCTCATTCAAGAAAATCATTTGCGGGTTGACGATCTAATCTATCCCGTTTTCTTATTACCTGGAAGCTATCAAACCCAAGCGGTCAACTCGATGCCAGGTATTGAACGCATGTCGCTCGATCGCTTGTTTCATGTGGCTGAAGAATGCGTAGCCCTAGGCATCCCAGTAATGGCCCTCTTCCCTGTAATCGATGCATCACTAAAGTCCAACGACGGTGCCGAAGCGTTTAATCCGAAGGGCCTTGTTCCAAGCGCAGTGATGGAACTCAAAAAACGTTTCCCCACCCTTGGCATCATGACCGATATCGCGCTCGATCCTTATACGAGCCATGGTCAAGATGGCGTACTCGATGAACAGCAGCGGATTTTGAATGATGAGACCGTCGCAATCCTCATGAAGCAGGCACTCTGCCATGCCCAAGCAGGTGTGGATATGGTTGCCCCATCGGACATGATGGATGGCCGAATTGGAGCGATTCGTACCGCCCTTGAAAATCAAGGATTAATTCATACGCGCATCATGGCCTATGCCGCCAAATACGCTTCGTCGTTTTATGGCCCCTTCCGAGATGCAGTTGGATCAGCAAGCAATCTTGGCAAGGCGGACAAAAAATCCTATCAAATGGATCCCGCTAATGGCGATGAGGCCATCCGTGAAGTTGGCTTAGATATTAGCGAGGGCGCTGATTTAGTGATGGTGAAACCTGGTATGCCCTACCTCGACATCGTATATCGCATCAAAGAAGCCTTCGGTTACCCGACCTATGCCTATCAAGTCAGTGGCGAATTCGCCATGATTAAGGCTGCCGCCCAAAATGGCTGGCTTGATCATGATGCGGTCATGATGGAGTCACTGCTCGGATTTAAACGTGCCGGAGCAGATGGTATCTTGACCTATTTTGCGCTTGAGGCCGCACGTTTACTCAAACGCTAGGATTATTTAGCACCTAACTCGTGCAAGCGCTCAAGAAAACGACTGGGCGCCATAAAACCCACCACTCGCAAAGACTTTTGTTCTTCACCAGCCCCATTGAAAAACAAAATTGCGGGCGGGCCGAATAAACCAAATTGCTTCAATAATGCTTGGCTTTGTTGATTGTTAATGGTGACATCAACTTGTACTAATACAAAACGGCTCATCGCTTTTCCAACTTCTGCATTGGTGAAGGTAATGGCTTCCATTTCTTTGCAAGAGATACACCAATCGGCGTAGTAATCGAGCATGACGGGTTTATTGTCAGCCTTTGCCTTTTGCAAAATACGCTCAAGCTCTTCACTCGAACGCACAACCTGAAATACCAAATTCGGCGGAATTCGTTTTTCAGTGCGAGTACTTGTTTGAGTTTGATTACCAGTTACGACGGACATTGCTGGCCACACAATCCAAATGGCTAAAGCAACCAACACCAAACCAAGACCACGCTGCAACCACATCATCCAGGCGCCCGTTTGCGGCAAGAAACTTCTAGCACCCAATGCGATGAGCAATAACGGTAATCCCATTCCTAAGGCCATCACAAATAGTAGGCCCCCACCAAGCGCCATCGATCCGGTTTGTGCCACAAACCCTAAAACACTTGCTAAGGGTGCTGTAATGCAAGGACTTGCAACCAGAGTCGAAATGGCGCCAAGGCTAAAAGCGCCGGCAATACTTCCGCCCTTTTGTCGTCCCGCCAATTGATCCACTTTGCTCTGCCACGTTTGGGGCATCTTTAGCTCATATAAACCAAATAAGCTACCAGCCAAAAACAATAGAAGGAGAGCAAACAAAATAAGGGCAATAGGGCTTTGTAAGGCGCGCTGCACGCCGCTTCCTAATGCGGCCGTAAGAATCCCCGCTAACGCATACAACAAGGCCATACCCAAAATGTAAGCCAAGGCAAGATAAGCCGATCGGGTCTTGCTAATTGGGCTTCCATCTTGGCGACCCAAAACAATGCTGCTCAAAATCGGGAGCATCGGCAATACGCAGGGCGTAAAGGCAAGCGCAATTCCAAGAATAAAAAATCCGATCAATAGATAAGACGGTTTGGCATTCTCTAAATAGCTTTTAATCGAGGTGACATCATCGCGCCCGCTCCATAAATCAGCGAGGCTAAATGGTTCTGCATTTCTATCCACAGCCCGTGTTGGTGCTGCATCACCCTCGGGGATGGGCGCAACTCGAACGCCTGGAGCTGCAATAACGTATTGATAGGTCATCGGCGGATAGCAAATGCCACCATCAGCACAACCCTGCAAATCGATCTCTAGGCGAATACCGTTTTGTGGGGCTTGTGCCAACCCAAGAAGAACTTCGAATGGTTTTGGAAAAATCTCCATTTTTTTTCCAAAGGTCTCATCAAACTTTTCAACCCCTTTAGGGATTTGAATTGTCTTGGGAGCACTTGGCTTGTCATTGATGAAGAGCCGATACTGCAAGGACTCCTGGTAAATGTAGTAACCCGAAACCGGCCGGTACTCAATGGCAATTTCATTAGTATTAGCAAGCCATGTCGCCTCCACCATAAATGCCTTTTCTGGAGGTAGAAATTCTTTAGCGCTTACTAAACCAGATAATGCAACGTTCGATAGCAGAAACAATAAGAGTTGAACTAAGCCATACTGAATTCGCCTCATGACTTTGTCTCCTCATTCACCCAACGACCATATGCTTGGGAATATTCAGCTGGTTTTAAAGCGATGATCTCTGGTAACTGATAAGGGTGATGGGCCCTAATAAATGCCTCAATATCCTTCCATTGAGTTGATGCTATTTTGGCGCTTAATAAAACTTCGGTGTCATTACAAACCTTTCCATCCCATCGATAAATCGATTGCACGCCCCCCTGAATCTGCACACAGGCCGCGAGACGCTCGTCAATTAATTGCTGTGCCAATAATTTAGCTGCCTCCATCGTTGGCAAAGTCGTGGTCACGATCAGTATCGAATCCATACAAAGGGATGGTTCAAGCGGTGGGTTAAATGAAAAAGCCAGACCGAAGCCTGGCTTTAACTATACCTGATGCTAATTTATGCTGCTGCAGGCTCTTGCTGAGGGGCCTCTTCGACTTCGGGGCGATCGACTAACTCAACCAATGCCATTGGCGCATTGTCGCCGTGCCGAAAACCAAATTTCAGAATACGAAGATAACCACCTGGTCGAGTTGCATAACGTGGGCCGAGCTCGGTAAACAGTTTGCTCACCATTTCACGATCGCGCAGACGATTGAATGCCAAACGGCGATTGGCCAAATTGTCTTTCTTACCTAAGGTAATCAAAGGCTCAACCACCATCCGCAATTCTTTTGCCTTTGGCAGGGTTGTTTTGATGACCTCGTGCTCAATCAGCGAGTTCGACATATTGCGCAACATCGCCAAACGATGCGATGAGGTGCGATTTAGTTTGCGTAAGCCATTACCATGACGCATGATGCTTCCTTTCTAATTATTGCCCGAGGGTCGCTGGAGGCCAGCTGTCGAGCTTCATCCCAAGACTTAAACCACGGGCTGC
>VFQT010002865.1_pt1 | contig 16724 bp, 15 predicted proteins | sample 3512381 | NCBI WGS metagenome assembly VFQT01 (sample SAMN10412376, study PRJNA504923) | tailings metagenome | isolation source: Relicate 2 Philex TSF3 active mining site | place: Philippines: Tuba, Benguet | collected 2017-08-29
AGGCGGAGTTCCAACATCATTTACAGTAACATCCTCACCTGGATCATATACTGCATCAGGTTCATCATCACCATTAACAATTACAGGACTTCAATCAAATACATCTTATACTTTTACTGCCACAGCCACAAATGCTTTTGGAACAAGTTCTGCTTCATCTGCGTCTAGCGCAATAACTGCAACTACTGTGCCACAGGCACCAACAATTACATCAGCTGCTGCAGTGTCAGAACAGGTAAATGTAACATTTACTACTAACGGAACAGGTGGTTCTGCAATTACTTCATATACAGTTAATGCTTCGCCAGGTAATTTCACAGCCTCTGGTTCATCATCTCCAATAAGTGTAACTGGTTTAACAAATGGAACCCAATATACATTTACGGTCACAGCAACAAATGCTAATGGTACTTCTGCTGAATCATCTGGAGTTTCAGCAACACCAAACAATTCAGTTATAGTTGAAGCATTAGTAATTGCTGGTGCAGGCGCTGGAGGAAGCGGAACAGCTGGCGGCGGCGGAGCAGGAGGAGTTTTATATAGATCAGTATCTTCATGTAATGTTGGACAATCTTATACTGTAACAGTTGGCGGTGGAGGGTCTCAATCTGTTTATGGTCAAAGAGGAGGAAGTGGTAGCAATTCAGTATTTGGTGATGGAGTAGCTGGATTTGAATTAATTGCAATTGGCGGCGGAGGCGGCGGCTCTGGTGTAAGTAGTGGACCTACATATGGACCTGGCGCATCTGGAGGTTCTGGCGGAGGCGGCGGCAGCGGCAGTGGAAATTGGTCTGGGGGTTCTACAACTCAAGGATCTACAAATGGAGGAACTGGTTATGGAAATAATGGTGGGGCTGGAACTAGTGCTGGAACGTCAGGTTCGGGCGGCGGCGGAGGAGCTTCTGGTGCAGGCGCTGGAGGAACTTCAAGTAATGGAGGTAACGGAGGCTCAGCAATAAATACTTGGTCAACTTGGGCTTCAGCAACATCATCTGGAGTTAGTGGTTCGTATGCAGGCGGCGGAGGTGGAGGAATTGAAAGCGTAGCAACTGCAGGTTCGGGCGGCGGCGGCGGAGCAGGTGCAGGGAGAGGATCATCTGGTAATGCTACTAACGGAACTGCAAATACAGGTTCTGGTGGCGGAGGAAGTACAAATATTAGTGGCAGTCTTGGCGGAACAGGTGGCTCAGGTATAGTAATCATTAAATATCCAGATACTATTGCAGATCCAGTATCATATCCAAATGCTACTAAATATACTTCTGGTGGATATAAATATTTTAAATGGAATGCTAGTGGAAGTATTACTTTCTAATGTCTAGAATCAGAGATATAGCAAATCTATTTAGCGCAAATACAGATGCGGCTACTGATGCTGAAGTTACCGCCGCAATTTCTGCACATAATACATCTGCTAATGGACATGTAAAGAGGGGAGATACTGCTTCTCGTCCTGATCCCGCCTCAAATGGTGATGTTTATATGAATACACAATTAGGATATCCAGAGTTTTATGATGGATCTGCATGGATTCCAATTGGAGCTGAACCAACTTCTCCATCTGCTATTGTAGCAACAGATCAAGGATCTGGGCGGGCATATAATAATGGTCAAGCATCTATTGCATTTACAGCAGGAACAATTCCAGGATCTACTTATACTGTTACATCTTCTCCAGGATCTTACTATAATACTGGATCATCATCTCCAATTGTTGTAACTGGATTACAATCAAATACATCATATACTTTTACTGCTACTGCATCTAGTGTTTATGGCACATCTGCTGCCTCATCTGCGAGTAGCGCAATTACTGCAACAACTATTCCACAAGCACCTAGCATATCTGCTACATCTGGAGATGCCCAAGCAACAATTACCATTACCCCAGGTGCAACTGGTGGATCTGCAATTACCGAATATACAATTGTTTCAAATCCTGCAACAACAACTCAAACTACTTCAAATACAGAATATACATTTGCTGGTCTTACAAATGATACTGCATATACATTTACAGCAACGGCAACAAATGCAAACGGAACATCTGCTGCGTCAGCAGCAAGTAATAGCGTTACTCCATCAAATTCTTTAATTGTTGATTTTCTTGTAGTTGGAGGAGGAGCTGGCGGCTCAGGATTTCTAGGCGGTGGTGGAGGTGCTGGTGGTGTACGCTCTTCTATTTCATCAACGGGAGGAGGCGGTTCTGTTGAACCACCTCTATCTTTAAATTTAACAAGAGAGTATCCTGTTACAGTTGGCGCAGGCGGCTACGGAGGACAATATGGAGGTGGTCAAGGTGGAGCTTCTTCAATTGCAAATATTATTTCTCTTGGCGGTGGTTTAGCGAATGGAGAACAGCCTGGTAGATCTGGTGGATCTGGCGGCGGTGGCGCAAAGTATACATATTACGTTGGCGGTTCTGGAACTGTTGGTCAAGGTTACAAAGGTGGAGATGGTAATGGACGGCTTTGGCATCAACCATACATTTTTCCGATGGGCGGTGGCGGTGGCGGCGCTGGAGCACCTGGCGCAAATGCTACAACTGAAGGTGGTGGCGCTGGCGGCAATGGAGTTCAAAATTCAATTTCTGGAACTGCTATTTATTACGGCGGCGGCGGAGGTGGTGGTAGATATGGCGCAGGAACCGCAGGTGCAGGTGGTTTAGGAGGCGGCGGAAACGCAAATACTCCATCAGGCACATCAACAAGCGGAAATCCTGGAGCTGCTAACACAGGCGGCGGCGGAGGTGCTGCATCGCATCAAGAAAATACACCGACAACTGGTGGCGGGGAAGGAGGTTCAGGAATTGTTATTGTTCGTTATGCTGGTGCTCAAAAAGCAACTGGTGGAACTATAACTTCTAATGGTGGTTATACAATTCATACATTTACTTCATCTGGAACTTTTATACCAACTATTGCTACAAATGCAGCTAAGGCAACTGGCGGCTCTATCCATACAGATGGATCATACTGGTATCACACCTTTACATCTTCAGGAACATTTACTCCAACACAAAGCATTACGGCTGACTGTTTAGTAATTGCAGGTGGTGGAGGAGGAGGATACGGAAGTAATGCTGGTGGCGCTGGACCTGGCGGTGGAGGTGGAGCAGGAGGTTTATTAGGTTTTGTATCTGAATCCTTAACAGCGCAATCATACACAATAACTGTAGGCGCAGGTGGAAGTACTTCAAGATCAGATGGTAATAAAGGAACAAATGGTGGGGATTCACAATTTGGATCTCTTACACTTGTTAAAGGTGGCGGTGGTGGTGGAAGCTTTAGTGTTGGCACAAGAGATGGTGCTAATGGTGGTTCAGGCGGAGGAGGTGCAACTTATAGCGGCGGAGGTACTGGTGGTTCTCCAACAAGTAGTCAAGGATACGCAGGTGGAAATGGATATGAAGCAGGTCCAGCAGCAGGTGGCGGTGGTGGTGCTGGTTCAGCTGGCACTTCTGCAATAGACATCAATGGCGGTGCTGGCGGTACAGGTTCAAGCGTTTATTCATCTTGGGGCTATGCAACTGGTACTGGACAAAATATAAATGGAACTTATTACTATGCTGGCGGAGGTGGTGGTGCATCTCGAAATGCAACATCGCAATCCGCTGGTGGATTTGGCGGTGGAGGTAAAGGAACTTATAGTGGAAACGGAAGCGATATGCATGCATTAACAAATACAGGCGGTGGCGGTGGTGGTGGTTCTAACTACGTACTTGGCGGTAATGGTGGTTCAGGTATAATCATCATAAGGTATCCAGTATAATGGCTAAAATAATTAAAGTATGGGATGGAACAGAATGGCAAACTGTTGGTGTTGCTGCTGCTCTTCCTTCCGCTTTTAATGTAGTTCAATCAGCAAATGGAACTATGTTGGCTGGCCGTAATTATTTTGTAGATACTACTGCTGCTAGAACTCTTACTCTTCCCGCCTCGCCTTCTGTTGGCGATACAATTACAATTTACGATGCATCTGGGGCGGCGGCAACAAACAATATAACAGTAGCCAGAAATGGCTCTAATATTAATGGAGTAGCAGATGATGCTATAATAGATGTAAATCAAGCAAGCTCAGTATTTGTATATACAGGGGCGACGGTAGGATGGAGGTTTGACTAATGGCAATTAGAAAATCATCTATGTCAGGAACACCTTCAGGCAATACCGCCAGTCGTCCATCAAATCCAGAAATTGGAGCAACATATAACAACGGTACGTTGGGTGTTGAGGAAATTTATACTGCATCTGGTTGGGTGGCTAAATCTGCACCTGCCGCAATTCCTGTAAATATTGTCGCTACTAACCAAGGATCAGGACGAGCATACAATGATGGTCAAGCATCTGTAGCATTTTCGGCGGGAGAAGGTGGAGGATTAGTAGCAGATTATATTGTTACTCCATCTCCTGCGACATCTCCAGCTACATTTACTGGTTCATCAAGTCCAATTACAGTAACTGGTTTACAATCATCACAAGAATATACATATACGGTTCAGGCACGTAATAATTTTGGTACATCATTATCGTCTGCTGCATCAACAGGAGTTACTGCAACTACTGTGCCACAAGCTCCAACAATTGGAACTGCAACAGGTGGAAATGCACAAGCCTCTGTGACTTTCACAGCACCTGCTTTAAACGGTGGCTCTGCAATTACTTCCTATACAGTTACCTCATCACCAGACAACATTACAGCATCTGGTGCATCATCACCAATAACTGTAACAGGTTTGACAAATGATACTGCATATACATTTACAGCAACTGCAACAAATGCAAATGGAACATCCGCTGCGTCAGCAGCAAGTAATAGCGTTACTCCAAGCAATAGTATTACTGTAGAATACCTTGTTATTGCTGGCGGCGGCGGAGGTGGTTATGGCCATTACGGTGGCGGCGGCGGAGCTGGTGGATATAGAACATCTGCTGGCACATCTGGAGCTAATTCATCAGCAGAATCATCACTTATACTAAATTATCAAACTAATTATACAGTACAAGTTGGCGCAGGTGGAAATGGTTCTACTAGTGATGCTGTAAGAGCATCTAATGGAGGAAATTCATATATTTCAGGAAATGGAATAAGTACGATAACATCAACTGGTGGCGGCGGCGGCGGAAGTCGTGGTGATAGCAATTCATCGCCAGAAGCAACAACTAGAGGAGGTAATGGTGGCTCTGGTGGTGGAACAGCTGCATTGTGGAGTCCCAATAATTCAGGTGCCGTAGGAATAGGCACTTCAAGTCAAGGAAACGACGGTGGATCAGCTTACGGCGGTGGCGGCGGCGGAGCATCATCAGCTGGCGGGACAATATCTGCTCCGCCTTATGGAGGTGCTGGAGGTTCGGGACTATCAAGCACTATAACAGGTTCAAGTATAACCAGAGCAGGCGGCGGCGCAGGAGGTCAATCTCTTTCAGGTGGACCTTCGGATAAAGGTGGTTCTGGAGGCGGCGGTCATGGAGCAAGAGGTGATCAATTGGGAGCAACATCTGGAACAATCAATACAGGTAGCGGCGGCGGAGGAGGAGGTACTCCTGGTGGCGGCTATGCATCAGGTGCATCAGGTGGATCTGGCATAGTAATCCTTCGTTATCCGACAATAGCAAATATTGTTTTAGGAGCGGGACTAACAGGATCAACTTCAACTGATGGATCTTTTAAGGTTACACAAATCACAGCAGGTACTGGAACTATATCGTTCTCATAAAATTATGACATACCAACTAAAGGTAATCAAAGATTATCCTGTCGGGTTCTGGCTTCTTGATGAGACTTCTGGAACTACCGCCGAGGATAATTCAGGCTGTGGAAATAATGGTACATATACAGGCGGCATAACAACAGGATTACTTCCTTTAGTTGCTGGCGGAACACATGGAACTCCAATTACCACAACAAAATATATCACCTTTCCAATTACAAAAGATTATAATGGATCAACTGCTGGCGGAAGCATAGGAGATAAATATTCTTTAGATAATGATTTCTCAATAGAGGCATGGTTCTACCCTAAAATTACTACAACTAATCGTAATACGATATTTGGCGACGGCACAAATCAAGTCGGAATATTTTACGAAAAAGGCGATGCTATATTTAGATTCGGAAATAAAGAAGCCAGATATACTTTACCATATGTATCAAAAGCTCACCATATTGTAGGCACATATAATGGTTCAACTTTAAGCTTATATCATGATGGATATCTAAGAGATTCAATATCAGTTGTGCCAGAGAATTTGGGCATTACACATACGGGAATGACCCTTTCTGCGGGTCCCGCCGCAAATGTATCCGATTCGTTTATTATCGACGCTCCAGCAGTTTACCGATACACATTAAATGCAAAACAAATATTAGATCACTTTATTGACGCAGCTCCTATTAAAGGAATCCAAGTAGCATACCCAGATCAAGGAATATTCTTTCCTCTTAGCGATGAAAATTTAAAATCACAGTTTAATTATTCTTATCCTTTTAGTAAGTCTTGGTCTAGCTTTGTAACAGATAATACATTTCATGATAAAACAGATGAGTCGCTTTCATTAAAAGAAAATTCGGCAGGCGGTAGTGTAACAGAAGTATTTACAGACTATATTACAATACCAACAAATATTGGACTTACTACATCTAAAATAGAATGGTCTGGAACCGTTGGCGTAACAGTAGAAACAAGTCTTGATGGATCAACTTATAGCACCTGCACAAATGGAGCGGCAATTCCAGGATATACACAATCTTCATTTAGCAGTAATGGAAGGCTATATATTAAATTCACTCTAGCCAGCACAGACATTAGTAAACATATTCCTAAACTAAAATATGTTGCATTTAATTTCTACAAGACCAAAGACATATACGCCGATAACTTTGGCGACAAATTAACATATGCCGAGAACGAATATAATTTGGGCGGGAAGAATTATAATATCCTATCCAGAGATTACCGTAATGGTTTAAGATGTTCAACAGATTCTGGATTTACTATAGCCTCATCTATTGGGGTTAATACTATTGAGTTTTTCTACACCCCTACCGCCCTCACAGATTCTGGCCTAATTTCGTCGACCTCGACAAACGGCTATCAGGCCTCAAATTATTCATGGCGGAATACAGGGACAGTCTCTAAGACAAATGTAGCCGCAATTTATGTAAATGGGGTAGACAAGACTTCTCAGACAGATATAGCCAATGTATTCACCCCTGGAGAATTGCACCATGTAGTAATTGATTACAATACCCCAATTGGCGGGGATATAAAGTTTAATTATTCATTATATGGAGCTACCCCATCCTTATATCAGAATGTAACTTTATACGAAATTGACTTCGATCAGGCAAAAGCTACCGAACATTATAATCTATATATTCAAAAAGCCAGCATTACTTCCAGCGATTCGTCATTTACCGTGACAGAAAATACCCCAGTAGCCTATAATAATGACTGGATTGTTATCCAAAGTATTTAATTTTGTCACATTGCATGACAAAAAGCTGGACTTTGGCGGGATAGAGTGGTAAAATAATAATCTATGGTAATGGACTTAGGCAAATTAAAGAATACAGAGATCGTAGAGGATACGATCTTGGGGATATATGTTTGGGAAACTTATGATGGAAGATGGGTTGGAGACGATGAGGGCAACTTCTTGTCAATAACTTCTAAAAAGGGCAATAAGGCAAATATAGATGCTCTTGCTAGAGTAGTCAGATCTTACGGAATTGACCATGGCAAACCATTATTTTTAGCAGGACGTAGAAAAATTGATGATGAAGAGTACGAATATCAGCAACAGAGATTAAATTTGGGTTTAGTTCCAGATCCTTATGATATTGGAAACTATAAAGATGAAATGAAAAAGTTGAGAATGGGCGATGGAAGAATTAGATAGTCTATTGTGTTTAAGCCTAGTAAAAGAAAATGGAAGCCCTAGGAAAAGCAGTGCAGCATATAAAAATCATTCCTGTAGATGTGATAATTGTGTAAGTTGGAGCAGGTTGTATGATAAAGTCCGACTTAAAACAAATCCTAAAAGAAAAGAGCAGGTTAAGTCTTCTATTAAAAAATGGGCAAATGAAAATATAGAAAAAAAGAGATTGGCTAAGGCTCTATGGCGTATCAATAATAGAGAGCGTCATTTAGAGCAAGATAGAGAACAAAAAAGGCGACGTAGGGCTAAAAAAAGAAATGGTAGATTTGAAAAATATACAGAAGAGCAGGTTTTATCATCCTACGGCTCTTGTTGCTATATTTGTAATAAAAAAATAGATTTTTCTGCCCCTAGGTCAGCGGTAGAAAATGGGTGGGAATACGGCTTACATATAGATCATCTGGTTCCAATTTCAAAAGGCGGCCCAGACATTCTGGAAAACGTAAGGCCAACACATGGAATTTGCAATGTTAAAAAAGGAGATAGATTAATATGATTTATGAAGATAGCAACGAAGAGATCGATACAAGCGTACAGGCATTTACTGCCTCAGATTTTCATATCCCATCAACCAGCGTTGTAAAAACAAATGACGTGTTCATGGTGTCTGGAGAAGAACTACAAAAGGTATCTGGCCTTGGCGCTTCATTCCGTCGCAAAATGAACCGTAATATTCAAAAGAGATTTACTGGTATCGATGGTGCAGAAACACAACAAAACCTACTTGCACAAGCTATTACTGGCTATGCCATGTTTGATCTTATTGAGCCCCCATATAACCTTGAATATCTATCACATATTTATGAAATTTCTCCATACAACTATGCAGCAGTAAATGCTAAAGTTTCTAACGTTGTTGGTTTAGGATTTAATTTTATTGAGACTCGTAAAACAATAGATGCAATTGATGAGATTGATAATGATATGCAACTAGAGCGGGCACGTAGAAAGCTTGATAGAATTCGCCAAGACCTAAATGATTGGCTAGAAGATTGCAACGAAGAAGAGACATTCAAAGAGACACTAATCAAGTTCTATACAGACGTAGAAGCAACAGGAAATGGCTATCTAGAAATTAGCAGAACAACTTCTGGCAAGATCGGATATATCGGCCATATCCCATCAAAGACAATGCGTGTGCGTCGACTCCGTGACGGCTTCATTCAATTGCTATATGGTAAGGCTGTATTCTTCCGTAATTTTGGAGACCAAGAAACTCCTAATCCGATTGCGGACGGAAGCGATAGACCTAACGAAATTATTCATCTAAAGAAATATACCCCACGCAATAACTATTACGGAATCCCAGATATCGTAGCGGCATCAAATGCTATGGCTGGAAATGAGTTTGCTGGAAAATATAACTTAGATTACTTTGAAAACAAGGCGGTCCCAAGATATATTATTACAGTCAAAGGCGCTAAGTTATCTACAGAGTCAGAAAGAAAACTATTGGAATTCTTCCAGGTGGGACTAAGGGGGAAGAATCATAGGTCTCTCTATATTCCACTCCCAGCAGATACCTCAGACTCCAAGGTTGAATTTAAGATGGAGCCAATTGAGGCGGGAGCACAAGAATCTTCATTTAATGTTTATCGTCAAGCAAATAGAGATGAAATATTAATGGCACACCGTGTTCCTATTTCTAAAATTGGTAGCCCACAAGGAATTTCATTGGCAAATGCTCGTGATGCAGATAAAACATTTAAAGAGCAGGTATGCAAGCCAATGCAGGAAATTATGGAAAAGAAATTAAATAAATTAATTGAAGAAATGACCGATGCCCTTCATATTAAATTTAATGAACTTAGCCTTACAGACGAAGACACTCAGTCAAAGATTGATGAGAGATATTTAAGAATGCAGGTAATTACCCCTAACGAAGTTCGAATTCGCAAGGGTATGGTCCCAATGGATGGTGGAGATGAGGTCGTACAATTAAAGCCTCAACAGCAGGCGGAAGTAAGAGCCCAGGCTGGAAATACCAGAACCAGAGATCAGGAAAGAGAAAATAATTCACCTGATATTTCGGGGGAATCTAGAAATCCTCAGGGCGAAGGCAGACAAGTCGAGTAATACTACTCAACTGATTATTTGCCTTATATATAATACCGTTATAAAATTAAGCATATGAATATTGAGAAATCTCTATGGTCATCAAATGGCGATAATATCAACCTATCTGTGCCATTCACGAAAGTCAATCGTGAAAAGCGCACAGTTTCTGGTTTTGCTACGCTAGATAATCTTGATCAAACTGGAGATGTTGTCACACAGGAAGCATCATTAAAAGCATTTGAATCTTTCCGTGGAAATATCCGTGAGATGCATGGAAGCAATGCTGTTGGCAAAATGGTTTCATTTAAGCCAGAAACATATTATGATCCAAAGACAAAAGAATTTTATAATGGCGTTTATGTAGACGCATACATTTCAAAAGGCGCACAAGATACATGGGAAAAGATTTTGGACGGAACCTTACAAGGATTTTCAATCGGCGGTAAGATTATAGATTCAGAAAACGAAGTTAATAAATCTACGGGTAAGCCAGTAAGATTTATCAAAGAGTATTCGTTAGTAGAACTATCAGTTGTAGATTCCCCAGCAAATGAATTATGCAGCATTTTGTCAATTCAGAAGATGAACGGACAATTGTTATTTAAGGGCATTGCAGCAGAGACACAAGTAGAAAATATTTTTTATTGCCAAGAGAGTGATTCAGTGTTTATGTCGACAGAGTCGGAATACACATCACCAGTTTCTGGCAAGCCTGCAACTTTAATTGGTTGGGTTGAATCAAATGATACAAACAAAGCAAAGGAAATAGATAGAATTCTTGATTTACATAAGTCAAGATTAACGTTGCCTGATACAAACAAAATTGCAAAACAGGCAAACGCAGAAGGAGGTAATGAAGTGTCAGAAAACACAGAAACAGTAGCAGCAGTCGAAGAGACTCCTGTCGTTGATGCAGCACCTGCTGAAGAAGCAGCTCCTGCTGAAGAAGCAGCTCCTGCCGAAGAGGCAGCACCAGCTGAAGACGCTTCTGCCGAAACTCTGGAAAAAGCAGCCGACGTATCAGAAGTTGAGGTTGATGAACCTGATTTTGCAAAGATGCTTGGCGATCTAAAAGGCTTTTTCTCAGAAACTCTAAATAAGGCATCAGAAGCAAATGCTGCTCAGGTTTCCGCAATCAAAGAAACTGTAGAAACTTTCAGCAAGAGCGTTGATGGACGAATTTCAGAATTGGCAGAACAACATGCAGCACTTTCAAAGGCTGTAGAAGATATCAAGAGCACGATTGATGGCGTAGAAAAGCGTGTCGGTGCGGTAGAATCAGAGACCGCAGTTAAGAAGTCCTCTGACCTTGGCGGGTCACAGGAAGTAACAATAAAGAAATCAAAATGGAACGGTTCTTTCCTCGGTTCCGTGAATGAACTTATTAAATAAAGGTAGGTGAAAAATAAACAATGAGCAATGAAATGTTAGAAAAAGCAGTTGCAGCAAACACAACAGTAACTGGAAACATGACAGGTTCAGCCACAGCAACAACTGGTATCCACGTTGGAGCTGAGGGCGAGGGTGGTCTTCTAAACCCAGAGCAATCTGCACGTTTCCTCGATTACATGTTCGATGCAACAGTAATTGGTAAGGTGGCTCGTACTGTTCGCATGCGAGCAGACACCACTGAGATCGATCGTATTGGCGTTGGTGAGAAACTTATGGTTCTTGCTACAGAAGCTGATGACACAGGTTCAAACTCTGCTGTCACATTCTCCAAGATCTCTCTCACAACAAAGAAGCTTCGCTTGGATTGGGAGCTTTCAACAGAATCTCTTGAGGACAATATCGAAGGTCCAGATCTAGAAGATCATATTGCAAGAATGATGGCTACTCAGGCAGGTAATGACATTGAGGATGTACTCCTAAATGGTAATACCTCGCTAACATCTGATGCCCTTTATAAGGCATTTGATGGTGTTGTCAAGAAGGCAAAGACCTACGGTCACGTTGTAGATGCTGCAGGTGCTGGAATCAGCCGTGCACTCTTCAACTCCGCTCTCAAGGAGCTTCCACGTAAGTATAAGCAGCGTCGTTCCGACCTTCGCTTCCTTGCAGGTTCCAATTTGATTCAGGACTTCCTATATGCAAACAGCATTGGAACCAATCAAACAATCCCACAAGATATCGCTTCAAGCGTTATCCGCGGAGAAGGCGTTCAGCCTCTTGGAGGCCCAGCAGGTTATGTGGCACCATTCGCATTCGGTATTCCGATTGTCGAAGTACCACTTCTACCAGAAGCACAAACTGGAGATTATTCAGGTGCAACTGGCAGCCATGGAGACGTCCACTTGACATTCCCAAATAACGTAGTTATTGGTATCAAGCGTGATGTAACCGTATATCGCTTCTTCTGGCCAAAGAAGGATGCTATCGAGTACACAATGTATACTCGTGTTGGCGTTCAAATTGAGCAAGCAGACGCATGGGTTGTCGTAAAGAATGCTAAAGTCGCTTCCTAATTAGGAATTAGACTTGCTGAAAAGCCCCCATTAATTTGGGGGCTTTTCCTTTTAATCTAACAATGCTATAATTAAATGACCTATAAAAGGAGAAATTAATGTCATTTGATACATTAAAAGTTGCAGAGTTAAAGCAGATTGCAGAAGACTTTGCAGTTGATCTTAAAGAAGCTAGCGGCAAAAAAGATATTATTGCTGCCCTCGCAGAAGAAGGCGTAACCTGGGCTATTTATCAGAAGGCCAAGGGCATAGAGGAAGAAGAAAAAGAAATGAATGAAACATTAACAAAGGCGGCACCAAAAGCAGTAAATAAAGAAGATATGGTTCTTGTAAAAATGGTTCGTCCAAATTTCAGCTATGAAACCAATGGACATCGTTTTACAAAGGAACACCCATTCGTTGCTATGGACAAAGATACAGCCCAAGCAATTTTTGATAAGGAGGAAGGCTTTGTTATGGCTACTCCAGCAGAAGTGCAGGAGTTCTACAGCTAAGCCAACAAAATGGCAGAGATATTAAAAAATACTAATTCACCAGTTTACCATCAAGTTTTTTGGAAAGGTAATGTGGTAGATGCAGATGCTCTGCCTACTGTAAAAGTTTATGATATTACAGATATCCCAGAAGAAGAAGATCCTGGACTAAGCCTACTTCTTACAACTCTTACAGCAGAAAGAGATGAGACAAACATTGGCACATACGTTATATATATGCCACTTTTGTATACAGCCTCAAACGCTACCCTGAGACTTATTTGGGAATACGATGTAGAATCTAATCCTGTAACATATGAGCATGACGTTTTTGTTGTAACTCCATATACTGATTTATATCAAGCTTGTGGGTGCTTAGGAATTAGTACAGATCCTTCTGATCCAAATTATAAATCATATAGGGAATTGGCGGCAGCAGAAAGATATGCTCGTAAGCGTATAGAAGAATACACAGGACAAGCATTTTATCTTTATAGAGATGTAATTAGAGTTATGGGTTCCGATTCAGATACTCTTACTTTACCAGACAGAATACAGGTTTTAAATAAGTTATATTTAAATGATCTTTTAATGGTAGATAACACAGTAACTCCAGTTGTAAATAATTGGGGCTACAGCATTCAAATCTCAGAAACAGGTTTTGGAGTTAGAGTTAATAGGGCCAATATGCTTGATAATACAGTGTATATTGCAAATGGAATGATTCCTCCTACAATTCATGACGGTGAGGGTGTTTTTAGAAATGGTGTAATGTATGAAGTTCAAGGACAATTTGGCTGGAAAAAAGTTCCAGATGAGGTAGACCTAGCGGCAATAGAACTCATGAAAGATTTCTTTGCTAAAGATATTGCATGGAAGAATCAGTATGTACAAAATATTCAAGCCTTTGACTGGCAAATTGAATATAACGGCGAAGTATTTACGGGGACAGGCAATGCTTACGCAGATCGACTATTGTCGGATTTTGTTGTAAATAAAGCCTCTTTGATCTAATGTCATCGGTTATCAATGCCATCTTGTCTATGAAGATGGACATATATCGACAGGTAGATACTCAAGATGCAGATACAGGGGCTCTTGTAAAAGAATGGATTTATTATAAGACCGTAGACTGTTCGGCAAAAGGAGTAATCAGTAATTCTTCTTCTACCCGCACAAATAGCATACAGTCATTTGGTACAAAATATACTAACGAAGAAATTTTACAGGTAAGGACCTCAGAAAGATTAACCTTTAGAGAAAAGATAACAAATGTCAGGGATTCTAAAAACAATATAATCTGGAAAGAATTAAACTACCCTACAGAAACTCCGACTGTTTTTGAAGTAATTGGGAGCACCCCTTTGACAGATGCATTTGGAAACGTTATTGCTTACAACTCAGTAATTAAGAGATCGGAGAACCAGAAGATTGGACTATAGCATTCCCCTAATTCAAGCCTCCAGCGGACTCCGCAATTTAATGGTCAAGCCGCAGGGCGGCGGCATAATGAAAGAATCTTTAGTAGCACAAGTATCAGCCTATATGTATTACAATGTACAGGTAATTAGTAAGCTTACCTCAAATATAGCATTTAAAAATAGATTTAATGAAGTTATATTTAATCAAATACAAAAAGATTTTGGAGAATATGTAGATGCTCAGGCTAGAATAAAGCCTAAAAGCCTACATCATGTTTACGAATGGGATCAGGTAGGAAATGCAGGCTCTAGATTATTTAAATTAAATAAATTTAATTCAGCAGGACTTGGGTTTTCTATGACCTATGAATTTCTGCCATCTAAGACTTTTGCTTCCGCCGAAGGTAATCGTAGGCATGTATTTGTTAGCAAGGCTTCTGTGATGGAAGCTGGAATGCCCCTTAAAATTGCTCCACGCCATTCTAAGCGCCTTGTATTTGAGACCAATGGTTATACCGTGTTCATGCCAGAAGGTGCCTCTGTGACGGTCCAGAGGCCTGGAGGAAAGGGTGTAAAGAATTCCTTTATGATGACATATTCTAAATTCTTTAAATCTAATCTAGTTAATCTTTCTATTAAGCGTTCTGGATTCCAACAATTATTTAATAGATCAATGAGTAGGGCCTTAAGGGTTCCCGCCGATATTAAAACAGTTAAATATTCTTTTAATCCTAATACAATATCAATTCAGGCAGACGCAGCATTAACTGCCGCCTTTGGAGCAGCCCTATGACCGTAAATTATAAATTAGACGCAATGCTTGAACTTCGTAAATATATCTGGACCAAGTTGCAGGCGGCAGAGATATTTGATGTAGATGATTATTATAGTGACAATATAGGAGAGACTTTAGTCCCCATTATTCCTGTACAGCAGATTCCAGACATGAATCAATTTTTGAGCGGGAAGGATCATATAGTCTACGATAAGATTGGAGTCTCATATGACACTCTATGGCTTATCTGTAATGAGCAAATCCTATTTACCGTATATTCAACAGACGTCTCTAAGATAAATGAGATTAGGAACTTTATGATTGACGAGTTCCGTCGCATGGACGAATCGGCAAGAGACGTAAATTTGTCATCAGGATTTAATTCAGACAAGTTTAAATTTCATAGCATATATGTGGACGATATGTCCCCTACAGAGCCTTCAGAAGAGCTTCAGGGCTTCTATTCGGCAGATATTATTCTTGAGATCAAATACTCTCGCATAACAAACACCTCTGGTAGATATATTTAGTTAGGTTTGCCTTATGACCCTTTATGGCCTAAAATTGGACATAGAGGAAAGAGGAAAGGGCCTAGCCAGCCTAACAATTTAATTTTTAAAAATTAGGAGGTAGAAAAGATGGCATTTAATAATGCTAAAAACATCATCGTCGGTGCAGCTCCAGTTTACATTTCTGTGAAGGATTCGACAGACCCAACGTATACCGAAAATCTTCTTGATGGCGGTACCATTACGTTGACTGCTCGTACAGCCGCAGCAACAACTCTAAACGCAGCAGCATCAGTTCGTAACGTTGGTTTTACTAATAATGGTCTTCAGATCACTTATAACCCAACATACGAAGATGTAACTGTAGACCAGTTGCTAGACGCCGCAAAGCTTTTCAAGTCTGCTATGCAGGTCATGATTATGACTGAAATGACAGAAGGAACTTTGCAGAACGTTCTAACAGTATTTGGTCAGGGTACATCAACTCTCACAAAGAGTGGTTCAGCATCAACTGATAATTACCCAACAAAGGGTGCAACATCAGCAGCAGATGAAGATTTGACTCTTGGTCTTGAGGCAGGTGCGCTTGGCGTTGCTCCAACAGAGCGTCAGCTATTTGCAGTTGGACAAGCTCCAACATTCGCAAAGTCAAACTCAAGCGAAGTAAGCGCAACTACAGAGCGTGTGTATTATGCTCGTCGTGTTCTTTCTGTTCAACAGAGCCAGTTCACACTAGCCCGTAATACCCCAACCACGTTCCCAGTAACCTTCCGTCTTCTTCCAGACGCTAACTACGTCGGTGCGGAGTATGGTAAGATTATTGACCGAGTATTGGCTTAATTAATTTAGGCTATAAGCAAAACCCCCATAAAATATGGGGGTTTTGTGCTTGTATTAATAAAATGTATTTGTTATAATGTTTATAACTATCCATAGGAGGATAAATTGGCTACTACAGTATACGACGTAGAAGAAATTAAATTACAAGATGGCTCAACCGTACAATTGAAGCCACTATCAATTAAACAGCTGCGTAAATTTATGGCAGCAATGAATAAGGCCCAAGAGGCCACGACAGAAGAT
>VFQT010002867.1_pt1 | contig 16714 bp, 16 predicted proteins | sample 3512381 | NCBI WGS metagenome assembly VFQT01 (sample SAMN10412376, study PRJNA504923) | tailings metagenome | isolation source: Relicate 2 Philex TSF3 active mining site | place: Philippines: Tuba, Benguet | collected 2017-08-29
AAAGCAGCTTTGAAGGCTAATAATCGTGTCTTAAGGGTGACAGGGATTTGGTAGAATGTGTTCATAGGTATACAATTTGGCATAATAAGTCAATTTGTGTGCAAAGAAAAGAGAGCCTGAACAATAAATATATACGAAGATGTAAAGATATACAATTAGGCAGAAAATCACAAGCCGACTAGCCGAGGTCAGACCACTGCTTGACAACGGAAAAAACTCATGAAGAATCAGTCAATAAGTTTATCCATCAAACGGAAATCACCGAAAATTGAACACAATGACTAATTTTGCGCAAAAAATTGTGCTCAAGCGCATCGGAACAAAACAATGAGCGTCGGAACCGAACAATGATTTATTTATTTGCGACATCAACAGGACAAAATTCTATCAAAAATTTACAATTTAATCACATAGCTCTTTCCCTTTTGCTGTGCATCAACGCAGCATGTGGACAAACGCGACCGGTGAAAAACCTTGATGAACAATTGTCAAAAATCCCTGTGCACATGACCGAAGAACAATGGAAGGAAATTTTAACGCCAGAGGCCTTTAGGGTACTGCGCCAACAGGGAACCGAGCGACCCTACACAGGCCAATACGAACAACACTGGGAGGCCGGGCAATACAATTGTGTCGGCTGTGGGAACCCCTTGTTTCAATCAGATACCAAATTCGATGCCGGTTGTGGCTGGCCCAGTTTTAGTGATAAAATCAAGCCAGAATCGATTATTGAGCGCACGGATCGTAATTTCGGCATGGTCCGCACCGAAGTTTTATGCGCCCGCTGTCACGGCCACCTCGGGCATGTGTTCACCGACGGTCCCCGACCTACTGGCCTTCGCTATTGCATTAATTCAGTATGCTTGAGCTTTGAGCCAGAAAGCAAGAAAGACAATCAAAAATCCCCAGATTCAGCTCTACCGCATTAACCCCAAGGAACGAGCCCACTCGTGAACAGGGAGCGTTGCTTCCAAGGCCTGTAGGTTGGGCCATTTTTTCAACAGCGACCCCCCATCGCCCCCTGAATGACCAGTCGATTTACTCAATTTTTGTTGCGCGGCATTCAACAAAAGGTCATGGTGTACGAAACGTACTGTCATAAATGTTATGAGATCCAAACGATAGGCCAACCACAACTGCATTAGGCTGCTGTCGAATAAATCCACCCCCCTGACGATTAAAGAAGTGCCATACAAAACATCATCGGCCACGGATGCGAGCTGATAAGAAGGCAGACACCGGCCGGAAGCGGATTCACGTCGTCGCCTGACCACAAAATCCCCGATTCCCCGATCCAACAAACTATACCTTAGGACGCTGCCTGAGTGATCATGCACCGTGGCCTCAAAGCCGGGATCGATACGACAGAGCCAAACGAGGTCGGGGTCATCGAGTGATAATCGACGCTGAGCGCAATCAGACGCACAAAACGACCCTGCATTTCCCCGGGCACTTCTTGTGCACCGGCAGGCATAGACCAGCCCCCGTCTGCGCAGCTCCGATAAATACTGCTCGTAGAGGTTCAAGCGTAAATGTTGGCTGTACCCACCCAGAAAGTCGGCAGGATCGCGTGGCCCTTCGTCCCAAACAAGCCCAACCCCATGCAAAACATCGAAAATATCGTGCAGATAGGCCTCGCGGAACCGACTGCGGTCGAGGTCGTCGATCCTCAGCCGAATGCGCAAGCCCTCCGACTTCGCCAGCAAAGCAACCAACATAAAGTTGGCCAAATTGCCCTCATGCAAAAAGCCACTCGGGGTTGGGGCGAATCGCGTGCATCCCATCAATCAGGCTCCTCGTCGCCCTCCCCAGACGGCGGATCGTAGGGCATATAGATGAACGCGCATTTGGAGGGAGTATACACAAATACGCACATAAAAAACTCCGGGTCTTTCCAGCTCTTGCGAAATTCGGGAAAGGCAGCGCGGGTTACAATACCGCGCGACACAAAATCCTCCATCACCGTCAAATTCACACTCCAGTGGGTATCGAGGTGCTGGTGGATGAGAATGGGTCGTCCTAGAGGGGATGGCATAGGCTCGTGGTGGGCCACAAACACAGGGTACTTACTCATCCCCGTATCGAGCAACTCACGCGATAATCCCCTCAGATAATCGGCATAATAACGCAAATCCGACTCTACTGATTCCAACCAATGGTGCGCCTCTAACATATTTTACAAAAACATAATTTAAATTATTTGCCCTTTCTGATTGTCCTGGCTGAATGTACGTCCAATTACAAATTTAACAACTAGAGGCATGTCAACAGCACAACGTTTTCCACATGATGCGTTTGTGGGAACATATCAACGGGTTGATAGCGTTCAACGCGGTAGGTATCGCGCATGAGGTCTAGGTCGCGGGCTTGCGTAGCGGGGTTGCAACTCACATAAACCAATCGAGGCACCCGCATGCGGCACAGCATGGCCACCACATCGGGATGCATACCCGATCGGGGCGGGTCGGTAATGAGCACCGACGGCCGGCCAAATTGACCAATAAACTCCTCCGTCAATAAATCCTTCAGATCACCGGCTATAAATTGTGCGTTGTGAATACCGTTGCGTTCCGCATTCCTGCGCGCATCGTCTACCGCCGCTTCGGTGTATTCTAATCCTACCACCCAAGCCGCTTTTCGCGACAAAAACAACCCAATTGTACCCGTTCCACTATACAAATCATATACACCATCTGTTGATGAAGGGGCCGCCCATTCGGCCACCACATCATACAGCCGCTGCGCCTGTCGGCTGTTGGTTTGAAAAAACGACGCCGGCGAAATGTGGAAATGGAGGTCACCCAAACGCTCCTCGATGTAGGCCGGTCCTGACCATACCTGGGGTTCCAACCCCTGTAGGGTGTCGTTTTTCTTCGGGTTGACGACATACTGCAGGCTGGTGATCCAAGGGAAGTGTTTTGCCAAGGCCGACATGACCCCAGCGATCGCCTCTTGCTGTTCTTCGGCCACCATCAACAACACCATCCATTGACCAAGACTGCTGTTGCGTAGGGTTAAGGTACGCAGAAAACCCTCATGGCTGCGCTGGTTGTAGCGCGTCCATCCCTGCTCCTCGGCATATCGATGAATGAAATTCCGTATGTCGTTGGCCTTTTGGTCCATTAAATGACATTCCTGAACATGCATCACCTTGTCGAACCGTCCGGGCAAATGAAAGCCCAAACCTGTCCGTGGTTCTTCTGTGTCGGGTTTGTTCATTTCCTCAACAGTAAGCCAGCGTTGGCCTGTAGCCGTAAACTCCAGCTTATTTCTGTAGGCAAAGGGCTCGGGTGCTGCCAAAGCAGGCTGAACCTCCGTAACTTCCACCTTTCCCAACCGAACCAAGGCATCGCGGACCTGCTTTCCCTTCCAATACAATTGAGCTGGGTAGTCGAGGTGCTGCCATTTGCAACCGCCACATAGTCCGAAGTGTACACACTTGGGGGTTATTCGGGATGGGGATGCCGAATGAATATGCACCACACGCGCATTCATATACCGATGCTTGTTGCGGTACACCTCCACATCCACCACATCGCCGGGTACAGCCCCCTCCACAAAGCAAACCTGATCGCCGGCGCGCCCCAAAGCCCGACCCTCGTCGGCCATGTCCGTAATCACCAGCCGTTCAATCCGCATCAGCGGCGCTCTTTGCTTTTTATCCCTCATGTGTCATTTATTGATGGAGTGTCTTTAGTTCATGAACAATCATTTCCCACTCAAAAATGAGCAGACTTGGTCGCTGAGTGCATCGGGGGCCTCGCTGTGCACCCAATGCCCGGCGCCCGGAATTCGAACCACTTGGGCCCTTGGAAACAGCGCCCGAATGATGGCCTCATCCGAATCGCGGATGTAGGTTGATGCGCCTCCGGCGATAAACAACGCGGGCAGTTGTACAGAACGACCCTCCACAAAGGGCGAATCATCGCCCACCGAATGGAGGTTGGCTAACAGCCCTTGAACATTCATGCGCCAAGCAAATAGCCCCTCATCGGATCGATAAATATTCTTGAGGATGAACTGACGGGTATCTGTTCGGGTGATTTTGGGAGCGAGGTAGGCGTCCAATTGGGTGCGGTTTTCAAAGGCGGTGAGGTCAACGGCGGCCAGGGTAGTGAGCAACTGTTGGTGTTCGTGGAGTTGGTAGATTCTTGGGGCGATATCGACCACCAGCAGGGTCGAAACTCGCTCTGATGACTGTAACGCCATCGTCATGGCCACTTTGCCACCCATAGAATGGCCCAGGAGGTTGGCGGTTGGCAAGCCACAATGGTCCATCAGTCTCCATACATCCTCAGCCATCGAACGATAATCATGGGTTTTGGTCCACGCCGATCGACCGTGGTTTCTGAGATCGGGCAGGTAAATCGTGTAGTGGGTCGACCACTGCCGAGCGAGGGTCAACCAATTGTCGCCTGAGCCAAATAAACCGTGCAATAGAATGAGGGGGGGGCCGCTTCCAAAAGTCCGAAAGTGTAGATCAACACCCTGATAATGCTCCATGTTTATCTTTTTTTCCAAGCAATTGGACAGCCCACTGGGGGAGTCGATTCTTGCCGCACAAAACTACCCCTCAAAAGGGATTCCAAGGCATCCTCCACAAAATGTACGGTCACCTGTTCAGGGAATTCGGTATTGTCGTCGATCGCCCCCGAATAGCGCACCATCCATCCTTCCTTTTCCTTGCACAGGATAAAAACGTGTGGGGTGCGCACGGCGCCATAGTCGCGGGCTACATCCTGCTGCTCATCGAACAAATAGGGGAAGGGAAATCCTTGTTCTCGGGCTGCACGCTGCATGTCCTCGGGCGAATCGGCCGCGACTTGATTGGGGTCGTTGGGATTGATCAACAATACGGGATACCCCAAAGGGCGGTAACGGCGGTCGATTCGGATGAGCCGATCCCAATAAGCCTTCGACCACGGACAATGAAGTCCACTAAACACCAACACATAGCCCGCCGCCGAGCGATCGGTATTGAGGGAGACGAATGTTCGTCCAATTCCCATGTTCTTTAATCGAAAATCGCGGGCGCGGTCGCCGACCTTGTATTGGGCGAGGGCAGGTCGACTTTCCATCCCTGAAAAGAACAATAGGGTCAAAATGAGTGACCGGAAGGTAATCCTGCTGTACTGAACGGTGTTCATGTGTTGCGGGTTGATTGAACGCATTCCATTTATTCTACCCTTAAATAGGCCGCCAAATCCAAGGCCACCTGCTCGGGCGACACCCATTCTGTTAATTTTCCCTCACGGGCCACAGAGAGGGATCCTTCCTCTTCGGAAACCACCAAGGCCACTACATCGGCCAGCTCCGACACCCCCAAGGCGGCCCGATGCCGCAGTCCAAGCCCGCTCCGCAATTCTGGGCTCTCCGAAACCGGGAGCACACAGGCCACCGATTGCACCCTTCCGTCCATGATCCATGCTGCACCGTCGTGAATGGGCGATTCGCGGTGAAACACCGACAGCAGCAAAGCACGACCGACCCGCGCATCGATGGGGGTCCCGCGCGACAAGACAGGCGGCTGCAATTCTTGCCGGCTCACTACAATCAACATCCCCAGTCTCTGATTCATCGCGTCCCTGAGAAGAGGCAATAATTCTGTCGTAACATAATCCTCATCGGCGCGTTGGTCGTTGCCCCTCATCATTTTGCGGAACCACCTCTGTGGGCCTACACCCGTATTGCCACCCAATTGCAACAAAAACTGCCTGATTTCGGGTTGAAACAACACGATCAGCAGCACCACACCCATGCCCAGAAACTGCCCCAGCAGGGTGCTGAGCAGTACGAGTCCGGCCCAATTCACCAGTAAGTACACCATATAGAGTATGCCCAATCCCAACAAGATTGCGGGGGCCAGACTTCCGCGAACCAAAACGAATACGAGGTACAAAAACAGCAGGACGAGCAATAAATCGAGCCCAAACAGCCACGGAACAGGGTAACCCATGGCTTCGATCAGTTCTTTCATAATTGGGGATGCTTTGATGAGGAAGAACGTACAGAAGCCGCATTTAATTCAGCACCGCGGACTTTTTCCCACAGGCGTACCGCCTGAACGGCAGGGGCCACGTCATGCACCCGTAAAATATGTGCGCCACGCTCTAAGGCAATGGTATTCAGGACCAATGTCCCCCAAAGCGCGTCGTGCGATTCGACTGCCACCGATAAAGTTCGGGTGATCATCGATTTGCGTGAGACCCCCACCAGCACCGGAAATCCCATATTCACCAGCACATCGAGCTGATTCAACAACTGAAATCCCTGCTCGGGTGTTTTGGCAAAGCCGAATCCTGGGTCTATGATGAGGTCTGAACAGCCCGCGTCGAGCAATACCTTCACCCGATCGGCGAGCTCAAGCACCACCTCAGTCGACACATCCCCGTATTGCGCCAAAGAAGCCATGCTTTCGGGTGTTCCTCTGCTGTGCATCAGCACATAAGGTACCTTCAACCGTATGACCGTTTCGAACATATGGGGGTCGAGGCGCCCCCCCGAAACGTCATTGATGAGGTCGGCACCTTCACTGATGGCCTGTTCGGCCACCGAAGCGCGCCAGGTATCGACCGAAACCAATTGATCGGTAAAAGCTCTTTTCACCGAGCGAATGACGGGCAAGACGCGATCCAGCTCCTCCTGTTCTGAAACTGCTGCGGCTCCGGGGCGTGTACTGCATCCCCCAATGTCAAGTATATCGGCGCCTTCTGCCATCATTTGCCGTGCTTGCTCAACCACATCCAAGAAAGAGGGATGCCCGGCACTTTGGGCGGATAAGGCCACTCGACTGCCCGGAAAAAATGAATCTGGGGTTGCGTTGAGTATGCCCATCACCAACGGACGATCCACAAACCGCAGTTTGCCCTGAAACCGAAGACTAGATTTGAAGGGGAATAGCGTATTTTTGGACATTCCTATTGGGGTACAACTATTGGGGTACAACAAAATAAAGCAAAATACGTAATTATTGTGCCGTGACAGAAACTTTGCCTGCTTTTGATGCGATTTTGGCCCAATGCCGCTCACTTTTTGAGGCGAAAAACCGCGACTATGGCCTTTCATGGCGCATTCTTCGGGTCCCATCCCTCACCGATCAAATCTTCATTAAAGCAGCCCGAATCCGCAGCATCCAGGAAAAAAAGACGCAAAAAATCAGTGATGGCATTGGTGAAGAATACCTCGGCATCATTAATTATTGTTTGATGGCTCTCATCCAACTGGACGGTGAAGTCAGCGGTTCCGCCCTGAAACCGGCAGTTGTTGACAACGGCCCAACGCGTGATCAGCCCCAGCCCCTGGCTTCGAACGATTTGTTGGAAAGCAGTCTTTTTTATGAGGCCCAAACCCCATTGGCTGAACTTTTGAAGGCCTATGACCATCATATTGCGCTCAACAGGAAGCTGCTGTCCGATAAAAACCACGACTATGGGGAGGCCTGGCGCAGCATGCGCGACACCTCTTTCACGGATTTGATCCTCATGAAGCTATTGCGCATCAAGCAAATTGAAGACAATGGAGGCCATACGTCCATCTCCGAGGGGGTGGGATCGGGCTACCGAGACATCATCAACTATTCCGTTTTCGCACGAATCCAAATGGGTCTGGTATAAGCAAACACATCATCAACATCCTAAATGGGTTTAGTATAAGCAAACACATCATCAACATCCTAAATGGGTCTACAAAACAAACAAATCATCAACATCCTTTAAATGCTTATGAAGTCATTCATCGAATCGGTTATCATCCTCAAAACCCATGTTTTTAGGGTTCTCACTTCCTTTTTGTTTATATTCTCAGGCTTTATTAAGGTCAATGACCCCAAGGGCTTTGGCTATAAACTTGAGGAGTACTTCGGCGTATTCGGGATTGATTTCTTAAATCCGATCGCCACGGGGTTGGCCATCTTTATTTGTGTGGCTGAAATGGCCCTGGGAATCGCCTTGTTGTTGGGCTGGCAAAAGCGCTTCACCCTTTGGTCACTTTTGTTGATGATGGTGTTTTTCACCTTCCTCACTTTTTATTCGGCTTGGTTTAATAAGGTCACGGATTGCGGGTGTTTTGGCGATTTCCTCAAGCTCACCCCCTGGCAGTCCTTCTCGAAAGATGTGGTGCTGCTCGTGCTCATTGGCTGGTTGTTTTGGCGCCAACACAATCTGCTGCCTTTGGGGCCAAGTAGGGTAATTACCCCCATTTTTACTGTGTTCAGCCTGTTGAGCTTGGGTATAGGGGTGTATACCTACCAAAACTTGCCCCTGTTCGATTTTCTTCCGTATGCTGTCGGCAAAAGCATCCCGGAAGGCATGAAGGTGCCCGATGGAGCCCCTCAGGATGTGTACCGCGACACCTGGTATTATAAAGTGAATGGAACGGTACAAGAATTCACCACCGAACAGGCCCCCTGGGACATTGAAGGCGCTGAATATGTGGACCGCAAATCGGTATTGGTGAGCAAGGGCTATCAGCCCCCGGTGCACGACTTCAGCATTTCCAATTTGGACGGCGAAGACTATACGGAGGACTTTATTCTGGCCGACCGCTGCTTGCTGGTGACTGCCCGCGTTTTGAGTGATGGTCCGGCCGATGCATGGCCTGCATTGCGTGCGATGCGTTCGACGGCTGACTCGCTTGGTATTCGGTTTGCCATTCTCACCGCTTCTACACCCGAAGAAATTCAATCGTTCGAAACGACTTATGGCTCGGGTTGGCCATTGTTCATCACCGATGGAACCACCCTCAAGACCATGCTTCGCTCGAGTCCGGGCCTGATGTACCTGAAGAAAGGAGTGATTATGAACAAGTGGCCGGCATCTTCCTTGCCTGACCCCAACTTCCTGCACGCATCAGATCCGAGCCCTTTTTAAGATGGCGGGATTTATCCTGAGTCGGCTCTTCAACGGCCTGGCCGTTTTGCTGGGGGTCGTTAGTTTGGTTTTTTACCTTTTTCAGGTGCTGCCCGGAGATGGGGCCCAAATGACCCTCGGGCAGCGATCGGATTTGGCTTCTCTACAGTCGGTTCGTCGCGAGCTGGGGCTCGATCTGCCTCCCTGGCAGCGCTATCTGCGCTATATGAACGACTTATCTCCTGTTTCTGTCCACCCAACTAAGGAGGGCCATGATTATGCCCAAGAACACGGCGGAATCGTGCTTTTAAGTACCCAAGAGAGCATCTTGCTGCTGAAATACCCCAACCTCCGGAGATCCTATCAGACCCGTCAACCCGTAACGGAGGTGTTGGCATCGGCCTTACCGGGCACTCTTCTGTTGTCGCTGAGCGCCATGCTGATGGCCGCTTTGCTGGGGGTACTTCTGGGAAGCCTGGCGGCAAAATATGTGGGCACATCCATCGACCAAGGCATTCAAACGGTGTCGGTACTCGGCATTTCGGTGCCTTCCTTTTTCGCGGCCATCCTCATTTCGTTTCTGTTTGGTTACTTGTGGCGGGGGTGGACCGGCCTGCCCATGACGGGCAGCTGGTTGCTGACCGACCCTTTCGCGGGCCCACGTCCGGCGCCCTCCCACCTCATCCTACCGGCCATTACCCTCGGCATCAGACCCCTGGCCATTATTGTGCAACTCACCCGCAGCTCTGTGCTCGACATCTTAGATCGCGACTTCATCCGAACCGCCCGGGCCAAGGGCCTGCGCGAGCGTGAGGTATACCTTCATCATGTATTACCCAATGCCATGCCACCGGTGGTGACCGCCATTTCAGGCTGGCTGGCCTCCCTTCTTGCGGGCTCTGTGTTTGTCGAATATGTATTTGGTTGGCACGGCCTGGGAAAAGTTACGGTTGATGCCTTGATGAACTTTGATATGCCCGTTGTTATGGGGTGCGTTTTGTTGGTTGCCTTCTTTTTTGTGTTTATTAATGTGCTGGTCGACCTAATCCATGCTTGGCTTGACCCCCGCATCCGATTACAGTGAGTCGTCGACTTGCTCAACAGATGCGGGTAAGGTGTGCGGATCTGGTCAAAATGCAGGCCGATCTGGGGATGGGACTGCCGATCTGCTGGGGATGGGACTGCCGATCTGGGGACGGGACTGCCGATCTGGGGACGGGACTGCCGATCTGGGGACTTGGCCTCGGTTAATCGCCATGAGCATGATCAGAAATTCTATTGGAATCACGACATTCTAGCCAAAGGAATCGATGACTGAAAGCGAATGAAGGACTCAAAAGAAATCGATGTCTCAAATCGAATGAAGTTGCACAAAATCGCGTTGGTGGGCATGCCAGGATCGGGGAAGAGTACTGTGGGACGCTCCCTAGCCCGCTTAATGGGATGGGCATTCCACGACCTCGACGCCTTCTTGGTGGCTCGTTGGTCGATGTCGATTTCTGAGCAGTTTAAGGCATGGGGCGAAGAACAGTTCAGGTTGCATGAACGGGATGCTTTAGAACAGCTCTTGGCACAACCCGCCTCATTGGTATTGGCCACCGGCGGCGGAACCCCCGTTTGGCACAACCAAATGAACAAATTACAGGAAAGCGCCACGGTCGTATGGCTCGATGTGGACCCCGATGCAATCGCCCAACGATTGGCCCAAAATACTGAGCCTCGTCCGCTTCTTGCCTCCCCAACAACGACAACATCCGCTGTCTCCTCCCAAGAAACGCTCAAACGAATACAAAATCTATATGAAGTACGGCGTTCCATCTACGCCCAAGCACACATCCACCTAAAAGCCATAGGGCCGCCCGAACAGCTTGCCGATGAACTCTTAACGGTCATTAAAAAGTACACCCCATGATCTTCCGATTTTTTTGGTGGTTGCTTACTATTTCTTCATTACTTTAGCATTCGTAAAATGCTGCCTTTTGTACAGTCCCAATCAAACGAGCACTTCGGTCCTTATCAAACGAGCACTTCGGTCCTTATCAAACGATCACACTCCTCAAAGGTCACCTCTACGATAGTTTATCAAACCAAAAAATCTTTTGCAAACATTGATTAAAAGCCCATTATGAAAAACATCCATCTCCTTGCCCTCCTGTTACTGTTTAGCTTTGTGGCCTGCAAAAAAGACCCCGAAAAGACGCCAGAAGAAATCTATGCCGATCGCCTCAACGGCAACTGGTCGGTGAGTACCCTCACCTACTCTGCCAATGTTACTGTGCCTATTATCGGTACCATCCCTGTAAACGGTACGGCCAACAACGCCGGAACCATTTCGTTCAATACCCCCGCCCGTACCGCAGTGTACGATATTCGCTTCTTACCCAATATATCAATTCCTGGCGTTCCAGTTGATTCGGTTAAGTTTTTCGGAACAGGCACCTTCACCAACACCACCAACCAAATTACGCTTACCGACTCCGCGGGTACGCTTACTTTTAACGTGGTGAAAAACGAAGAGAATTTCCAGCAGGTTACCACTGTTGTTAATTATTCCCTTCAGGGACAGAATGTACCGGTGAACCTCAACTTAAGCCTCACGCGCCGTTAGAAGAAACTGCCGATTTAGAAATCGCTGATCAAGAAACCGCCGAACCGGCATGTCGTTTGATTTTGTTTCCTATTTCTCTCCAGTCGACACTGATTGGTTGGAAGAACGGTATTTTTCGACCCATTCCAATTTCCTGGCGTCGGTCATCGACATTCACCGCACCCAATTCCCGGAATTAGAGGGCAAAACTTTGGCGCTTTTGGGGGTGCCTGAGAGCCCTCACTTTCCGCAAACCGGCATACACACAGCCCCGGATGCCCTCAGAAGCTGCCTCTACAGGCTTTATCGCACGACAGCTGAACTACAAGCGGTAGATCTCGGCAATCTAATACCTGGGGAAACACCTGAAGACACCTATTCGGCATTGGCAGAGGTTTGCCGTGAATTGCAATCCATGGGGCTCACCCCGGTTGTCTTGGGCGGTAGCCGCGACCTCCTCTTCGGCCAGTTCCGCGCCTTCGAAAAGAATCTTCATCCGATTGAATTACTCGGTATTGATGCTCGATTTCATTTGGGCGAGGCCCCTGCCCATTTGGGCGAGACCCCTGCCGAAGATGAAGATGCTATTGACCCACGGAATGTCCTCATGCGCATCGTTACTCATAAGCCTTCGCATCTGTTTAATTACACCAACCTCGGCTACCAAACCTATCTGAACAATCCCGATGAGGTTCAGATGATTGGGCGGCTGTTGTTTGATGCAATGCGTTTGGGCGACTTGCGTGCTGCCCCAGAAGAAGCGGAGCCCGCTATTCGTATGGCCGACCTGATGTATGTCGATGCTTCTTGCATCCGTTTAAGTGATATGCCGGGAAATCCCGATTCCACTCCGAGTGGCCTCTTCGGCCATGAACTTTGTCAGCTTACCCGCTACGCAGGATTGAATGAAAAGCTCCAATCGATCGGTTTTTTTAGCTACGACCCGGCGCGCGATAAACAACTATTGGGTGCCGAAACGCTTGCACAGGCGATCTGGTATTTTTTGGAGGGTCATGCCCATCGATCCTTCGATGTGCCACGAAAGAATCAAATGCACCACATCCGGTATGTAACCAGCCTCAATTCGGGTAACCACACCATTGTGTTCTATAAAAGCCGAAAGACGGGCCGATGGTGGATGGAAATCGCGTCTCCCGCGCAACCTGGTAGCAATAGAGAAAGGGGAATGCTCATTCCTTGTTCATATGCTGATTACCGAACCGCCACACGGGGTGAAATGCCTGACCGTTGGTGGCGCTACCACCAGAAACATGGGAAGGTCGATTAGATGCCCACAACATGAGATGGGTCCAATATAGAAGTTGGTAGTCTACTTTGATGGACCTACTTATTGGGCAATAGGCTCCCATTTGCGCGTTTTCTTGTTATAATATACTTGATTGTCTGGAAACTCGATGTAGTCGGTTCCTCGGTTCATGCGATAAAATGGCTCCAAGGCCTCTCCACGCGTGTATAAATTGAAAAGATATAGGGATTTAACCTGGAGTTCCTCCTCGGGCATTTTGAACATCCAAAACGCTTCTTCATAGCTTTCGATGAAAAAGTCCTTTTTTCGAAACGCTAAATGACCGGCAATGGCGGTCCGGCTTTGGTCAAAACTGGCCGCGGGTCGGTCAATCATCCAATACCAGCCCCCCTTTTCATCGGGCTTTATGTAGCGCCATCGGTAGGTTTCTCCTGCTGTCCGGTAGAACTCGGCATATCGCTCGTCAAATTTATTCTCGTGTGTTGCCCCGGGTGCCAACCGATGAAGGTAGGGCATGATTTGCTTCTTGATGGCATTTCTGGTCGCCTCATCCCAATACTCTTCGGGTAGCCAGCCTTGCTCTACCGATTTTTTGGCCGGGGAGGTAGCCTCCGCCTGAATCGCAACCGGATCATTTGATGATTCATTTGAATTGCTTGGGGTTGATGACTGACAAGAAAGCAGTCCAACAAATATTAAAGAAAGAAACATACGGATGGGTTCATTCATAGCGAGTGCAAAAATAGAAATTCAATATTAAAGGCTTGTTAAGTGACCCTTTGTTCAGCCAGGCTCCCTATGTTCAGCCAGGCTCCTGGTTGGACTTAACCTTGAATGGCGACATAATCCTACTCAAAAAAAAAAGCGCCCCCAAACGGAGGCGCTTTTCCAATCACGAAAACTTATTAGTAGCGTAAGACAAACCAATTAGTAGCGTACGATGCGCTCTGTTTGTATACCTGAATCTGTAGTCACCCGAACCAAATACTGACCGGCTGGGATTGCACTCAGGTCAATCGAAACACTCATCGATGAAGCTGCTGTGGTGTAAAGCGCACGTCCGGTAACATCCAATACTTCAACCAAACTGATGTTGGTTTCGGAGGTTACCAATGCACGGTCACGAATAGGGTTTGGATATACCGAAACACCATCGAAGCTCGACTTCACGAAACGTGGGGCGCGTAGGCCATGTTGAGCCAATGGCTCGGCCCAATCGTTGGCCAATTCCGTTTGACTGCTCACCATCAACACGCCTTCCCCTTCGCCCTGAGCCTCAACACGGAATACAGGTGATCCGGCCGAAACTTGACAATCGGCCAGTGTAAACCAACTGATGAACAAAGTAGTGCCCTGTTGTGTGAATTGAACCGCGTCGGAAGCCAGAAGGCTGGATACATTACGAACCACAACACCCTCGGGCAAACGAACCACTACCGTAGCTGCACCCAAACGCGTCTCCAATCCAGATACGATATTGAACGAGTAGGAGCCATTATTCGTGCGAACAACACCCATCTCATCCATCGAAGTGAACTCCTCGCGCAGGCTCAGATTGGGTGTGCCACTGCCATTGGCATCACCCGAACAAAGCGCCTTTATGTTCTGCGTCACCTGATTGTTGCTGACTGTAATGCTTGGGTTCTCGAAGCGCCAGTCGCCCGCTGTGAAGGATGAACGCTGCTGGGATGTGCGCTGAGAGATTTGCAAGGCGTCGGTGTTGTTTACTGTATTTGAATTATTCACGTCGGCTGCCAGGAAGCGAATCGGTGAAAGTGTAACCTGTTGGGCCGCAAACTGCGCCACACGCAAGGCATCGGTAGCGTTTACACCAACCCAAGGTTTGGTGGTCACAAACGACAAGGTGTAGCTTCCGTTGGGCACATTGTTGAATGTGTAGCTGCCCGTACTTCCCGTATTGGCTGTGGCAACAACCGTTGAACCACTGCGCAAACTCACCGAAGTGTTGGTCATCGCTGTTGCAGCTGTATTGTCGTAGCTCACCATACCGGAAATCGCTCCAGGAGCTACTGTCGCACAGGTGCCAAAGTAATACGCCGGAAGTGTGGTGTCGCTTGTGATCGTAGCCGCGCGGTTGTAGCCGCCAAATCCGTCTGTTACACCGCAGGCCGCAGGTACCTGCTCCACCGTAGCGAATGTATTGCCGTTGATGTACTTGTACTCGATGGTTACGCCATCTGGAATATTTGTGGTGTAGGTGTACACACCGGGCGTCGAAGAAAGCATCATCATGGTCGAGCCGGGGTTGAAGCCCTGGAACGATCCAGCAATGTGAATACCGTTGGCTGAAATGGTCTGACCACTCATGTTCACTTGGAAAGTAACACTGCGGCTCACCGATGGAGGGGTTAATCCGCAACTTCCGTACACAAAAGCTGGTAAAACCGTGTCATTCACCACGGTGAGGAAGCGATTGCCATTTAAGGCACAAGTGGCAGGAACTGATTCCCAAACGCCGCTGTTCACAAACTTGTACTCGATGTTTGTGTTGGCATTCACCAAGGCGGTGAATTGATAGATGTTGGGGTTGCCCGCATCTACAACCATGGGTGAACCGGTTGGATTCCATCCTTGGAAGTTACCGACAACATACATTCCATTAGCACCGACCGTTTGGTTGGTCATATTCACACGGAACACCACCGAACGCTGGACGGGAACCGCAGCAGCACGGTAGAAACCACTGCAGGTCCAGTACATGGCACCCATCACGCGGCTACCTCCTTGCACTTCCCACATACCGGCCGACAAATTCAAAGTGGCTGGAAGTTGTGCTACAGGCTCGATGGTCCAGCTGCCCATACCCATGCGGTAGCGAACAAAGTGAGCATCGCTGCCCATGCCTGGATTGTAGTTCACGCGCACTTGTGTCACTCCTGAAGAAACACCGGTAGAATCCATGCTCAATCCCCTTGGCTCGTGGCGGATTGCCGCTACTGCGTTGAGGTCGTAGCGCGTCACTTGTGGATCAAAGTTACTCCAATTGGCCGACCAATCGGTGGTTCCGAAAGCACCGCGGTGGTTCACCGGCATGAAGAACGGATCGGCAAGGCGCGTGTTGGTGAATGAAGCGCCCGACAACAATATACTGCCTGAAGTAGGCAAAAGCGCAGGGTTGGTGAGGCTGTTGTAGCCCGGTGCCAAGCCCAACGATGATGTCGAAGCGAACGTCTGGTTGCCCCTTGATGCGCTGTTGAAATACGCATCCATACCCGTCCAGGTATTGGCACCCGATGTCTGCTCAAAGTTGTTCGTCATATTGGCCAATACCACATTCTCCAATTGCATGAGGTTATTGGTGGCGTTGCCCTGGGCCGCTGATCCATCGATGTGTAAGCCCGTGGGGTATCCCATGAATACAGAATTGTAGACCGATGTACGGGTGTTGCGGCGAAGATGCATCGCGCGGCGGTACAAGGCAGCGGGTGTGCCGTTCTCCTTAGGGCCTATGATGGTGACGTTCGAAAACAGGGGCGCAGTGATCGGCGTGTTGCCCGTGCCCGTTCCGTCGTTGTCTGACTCAAAACCGTTCGACTGCGACTGGTCGGCAATGGCCGCATCGCGAATCGACAAAGCAAACTGGATCTTACCACTGTATCCGAAATCGGTGTCGAAATCATCATCCCAAGCGCGGTGGGTAATCAAGTACTTACCGTTTACAGTTCCTCCAAACCACTCGAAGGCATCGTCGCCCGAGAATGAAACCTGAATGTTCTCTGTGATGGTGCGACGTCCTACACCACCCATGGTGAGGCCATTGATCTCGCTGTTGGGCTGATAGGCGATACCCGGAAACTCAATGCGCACATAGCGTAATACACCCGAACTATCGTCGTCGTTGGTTCCACCGTAAACCGCGTCTGGACCCAATAAACCACCTTCAATTTGTGCTGTTCCACCCGGTACGTTGATCAAGGCACTGCCCAAGATCACAACACCACCCCAGTCGCCATAGGTACGGCTGCCTACTGGTTCGTTGGATGTGAATACGAT
>VFQT010002869.1_pt1 | contig 16712 bp, 14 predicted proteins | sample 3512381 | NCBI WGS metagenome assembly VFQT01 (sample SAMN10412376, study PRJNA504923) | tailings metagenome | isolation source: Relicate 2 Philex TSF3 active mining site | place: Philippines: Tuba, Benguet | collected 2017-08-29
TCATGGCCGAGCACGTGCGCTGGCACGCGGAGCTGATGAAAGACGCATAAGGCCCGTCAGGCTCCCGAACGTTGCGCCGGGCCTCCACTGTCGTCTAGAGCCACCGGCCAGCCTGGGAACGATGATGGACAATCGGAAGCAAGAGAGAAACGCGCGCTTGATCAACGCCGCGCTGGCGGCGCTGCTGGTGCTGCCGTTCTGCGCGGACATGCTTTTCCCGATGGGGACCGCGGTGTGGATCGCCTACCTTCTGCCCGTCGTGCTTGCCTTCGCGGTTTCGCGGCCGCAGGGGCCGCTGATCGTCGCCGCGATCGTTACGTTGCTTACCATTGCCGGATTCGCGCTCGCCCCGACAGGGATCGATCCGCAAGTCGCGCTCGCCAATCGCACGCTGGCGCTGGTCGTCATCTGGATTCTGGCGGGCATCGGGTACCAGTTCATCCGTGTGCGGCTGGCCGTGCGGCATGAAAGCTGGTTGCATGAGGGGCAGGTCGGCCTCGCCGACGCGCTTGCCGGGGAGCAGCCGCTGGACGAACTGACAAACAGCGGGCTGCGCTTCCTTGCGGAATATCTCGGCGCCAATGCGGGCGCGATCTTCGTCCGTAACGGAGACGGTTTCATCCGTCGCGCCACGTATGGTGTGCCCGCGACTGCCGACATCCCGGCGCGCATCGTCGCCTCGGACGGGCTGCTGGGTCAGGCGATCGCCGATCGTCACGGCTTCGCGATCGAAGACGTGCCTGACGGCTATCTCTACTACGGGTCGGCGCTGGGTCAGGCGAAGCCGCAGGCGCTGCTGATCGCCACGACGCTGGCGGACGGCACGGTCAACGCCGTGATCGAACTCGGTCTGCCGCGCGAAGGCCTTGCCGATGCCCGGGCGTTGACCGGGCGGATCGCGGGCCAGCTCGGCGTCGCGATCCGTTCCGGCAAGTACCGCGAGCGGCTGCGCGAACTGCTGGAGGAAACCCAGCAGCAGGCGGAAGAGCTGCAGGCGCAGAGCGAGGAACTGCGCACCAGCAACGAGGAACTGGAAGCCCAGAGCCGGGACTTGCAGGCGTCCGCCACTCGGCTCGAGGCGCAGCAGGCCGAGCTTGAGCAGACCAACGCCCAGCTTGAGGAGCAGGCGCGGCAGCTCGAAATCCAGCGCGACGATCTCACCCGCGCGCAGGTCTCGCTCGAGGCGCAGACGAGCGAGCTGGAGACGGCCAGCCGCTACAAATCCGAATTCCTCGCCAACATGAGCCACGAGCTGCGCACGCCGCTCAACTCGCTGCTGATCATGGCGCGGCTGCTGGCGGAAAATCGCGCCGGCAATCTCACCGCCGACCAAGTCCGCCATGCCCAGACGATCGAGACTTCGGGCAATGACCTGCTGACCCTGATCAACGACATCCTCGACATTTCCAAGATCGAAGCGGGCAAGCTGGAGCTTCAGCCGCGACGCGTGCGTCTGGAGCCGCTGGTCGACAAGCTGCGCGCGATATTCGCGCCGTCTGCCGAGGCCAAGGGTCTGGCGCTGTTGGCCGTCCAACCCGGCGGGGGCGCCGAGATCGAGACCGATCCGCAGCGGCTGGAGCAGGTGCTGAAGAATTTCCTCTCCAATGCCATCAAGTTCACCGCGAAAGGCGAGGTGAAGCTGGAGATATCGCGCCGCGACGACGGCCGCTTCGCCTTTACCGTCCGCGATACGGGTGTCGGCATCGCGCCCGAGCAGCAGCAGGTGATCTTCGAAGCGTTCCGCCAGGCCGACGGCACGATCAATCGGAAGTACGGGGGGACCGGCCTGGGCCTGTCGATCTCTCGCGAGCTGGCGCGGCTGCTGGGCGGCGAGGTTTCGGTCGAGAGTACGCCCGGCGAGGGCAGCGCATTCACGTTGATTCTTCCGGAGGCTTACGAGGCAGGCACGCTGCGGACCTCGCCGCCGGCGGCGGAAGCGCGTGCGCCGACCAAGCCCGGCCCGTCCAACCCCAAACCCCAGCTCCGCCGCGCGGCGGAAATACCCGAGGACGATCGTGAGCGGCTGGCGGGCGATCAGCGCGTGATCTTGATCGTCGAGGATGACCCCGTCTTCGCGCGCATCCTCTGCGAGCTGGCCCACGAGCAGGGGTTCCAATGCCTGATCGCCGGGACGGCGGACGAAGGCGCGCTGCTGGCGCGGCAATATGTGCCCAGCGCGGTGATCCTGGACATGAACCTGCCCGATCACACCGGGCTTTCGGTGCTCGACCGGATCAAGCGCGATGTGCGCACCCGGCACATTCCGGTCCACGTGGTCTCCGTCGATGACGATAGCCAGGCCGCCTTGGCGAGCGGCGCCATCGGCTACCTGTTCAAGCCGGTGAAGCGCGAGGCGCTCGTCGAAATGCTCGAAAGCCTGGAAGCGCGCATGGCGCAGCGCCTGCGGCGGGTGCTGGTGGTGGAGGATGACGCGCAGCAGGCCGAAAGCGTGCGGCTCCTGCTCGCTTCGCGCGAGGTGGAGACCGTGGAGGCGCATTCGGCCGCGCAGAGTTTCGAGCTGCTCGGCCGCGAAACCTTCGATTGCATGGTGCTCGACTTGAACCTTCCGGACGCCTCCGGGCTCGACCTGCTGGAGCGTTTGAGCGCCGACGAGAGCGTCTCGTTCCCGCCGGTGATCGTCTACACCGGACGCGAGCTGTCGCAGGAGGAGGAGCTGCGGCTGCGCCGTTACTCCAAGTCGATCATCGTCAAGGGTGCCAAGTCGCCCGAGCGGCTGCTCGACGAGGTGACGCTGTTCCTGCATCAGGTCGTGTCCGATCTGCCCGAACCGCAGCAGCAGCTCATCGCTCGCTCGCTCAACCGCGACGCGATGCTGGAAGGCCGCAACGTCCTCGTCGTCGAGGACGACATCCGGAACATTTATGCGCTCACCAGCGTTCTCGAGCCCCATGGGGTCAATGTGCGGATCGCAAGGAACGGGCTGGAGGCGCTTCAGGCGCTGGACGAGAGCGCCCGCGCGCTCTCCGACCCGGTCGATCTCGTGCTGATGGATGTGATGATGCCCGAGATGGACGGGCTGACCGCCACCCGCGAAATCCGCACCCGCGACTGGGGCAAGGACCTGCCGGTGATCGCGCTCACCGCCAAGGCCATGGCTCGCGATCAGCAGGAATGCTTGAACGCGGGCGCCAACGACTATCTCGCCAAGCCGCTCGATGTGGACAAGCTGCTCAGCCTGGTGCGGGTATGGATGCCGCGCTGACCGACGAGCACGGCGTTGAGGACGACCTCGAGCTGGATCTGCTGCTCGAGGCGATCTGGCGCCGCTACCACTATGACTTCCGGGGCTATTCGCGCGCGTCGCTGCATCGGCGGATGACACGCGCGCGCCAGCGTTTCGGTTGCTCCAGCATTTCGGAGCTACAGCACCGCATCCTGCATCATCCCCGTTCCTTTCCCGAACTGATGGGCTATCTCACCATCCAGGTCAGCGAGATGTTCCGCGACCCGGCTTACTTCCGCGCGCTGCGGGAGAAGGTCGTGCCGCATTTGCGGACTTATCCTTCGCTCAAGGTCTGGATTGCCGGCTGCGCCAATGGCGAGGAGTTCTATTCGCTGGCGATCCTGTTCCGCGAGGAAGGGCTGGAGGATCGCACGATCTTCTATTGCACCGACATCAGCCCGGCCGCTCTGGAGAAGGCGGAGGCGGGCATCTACGATCTGGAGCGCATTCCCCAGTTCACCGAAAATCACCGGCGCTCGGGCGGGCTGGCATCGCTGTCGGATTACTACACGGCGGCTTATGGCGCGGCGGTGTTCGACAAGTCGCTGCGCCGCCGCGCCGTCTTTGCCGAGCACAACCTGGCGAGCGACGAGGTCTTCTCCGAAGTGCATCTCGTCTCCAGCCGCAACGTGCTGATCTATTTCGACCGGGCGCTGCAGGATCGCGCGCTGGGGCTGTTCCATGGGTCGCTCGTGCGCGGTGGTTTCCTGGGCCTGGGTTCCAAGGAAACGCTGCGCTTCTCCAGCCACGCGAACGACTTTGCCGATTTCGACGAGCACGAGAAGATTTACCGTCGTACCTCGTCCGCCGCGCCTCCGGAGGCGGCTCATGCTGGCTGAGCCGGTAAAGATCCTCGCCGTCGACGACGTGCCGGAGAACCTAGCCGCGCTCGACGCCTTGCTAAGCCAGGAGGGGGTGCACCTCTTGCAGGCGCGCTCCGGCGACGAGGCGCTGGAGCTGCTGCTGGTTCACGACGTCGCGCTGGCGCTGCTCGACGTCCAGATGCCGGGGATGGACGGCTTCGAGCTGGCCGAGCTGATGCGCGGGACCGAGCGGACGCGGCGGGTGCCGATCATTTTTCTCACCGCCGTGGCCACCGATGAGCGGCGCCGCTTTCGTGGTTACGAGGCGGGAGCGGTCGATTACCTGCTGAAGCCGGTCGAACCGCAGATCGTGCGCGGCAAAGTGGAGATATTCGTCGAGCTGTTCCGCCAGCGGCAGGAATTGGCGCGCCAGCGTGACGAGCATGCGGCGGCGCTCGCACGGCTGACGGCGCATAGCGACAACTCGCCGCTCGCGATCGTCGAACTCGATCCACAGCAGTGCATCGTCGCCTGGTCGAAAGGCGCGGAGCGCCTGTTCGGCTGGCGCAACGCCGAAGTGGCCGGCTTCCGCGCCGCCGATGTCAAGTGGCTGCACATCGACGATGCCGATGCGTTCGCGTCGCTGGTGGACGAACTACTTTCGGGGGCGATACACCGTGCCACCCGCCTGCTCAGGTTCCGCACCGCCGAAGGGCTGGCGCTCGATTGCGAGTGTTATTGCTCGGCGCTGCTCGATGGTGCCGGACGGCTGATCTCGGTGAATTTGCAGCTGCTGAACGTCACCGACCGCAAGCGCGCGGAAGAAACCCAGCGGCTGCTGGTCGGCGAGCTCAATCACCGGGTAAAGAACACGCTCGCCTCGGTGCAGGCGATCGCCCGCCAGACCTTGCGCTACTCATCGGGGCCGTCCGACTTCGCGCCCACTTTCATCGGCCGCATCCATTCGCTCGCCGCCGCGCATTCGCTTCTCAGCGGGGCGACATGGCAGGGCGCGCGGTTGAAAGACCTTGTCGAAGGCCAGCTGGAAATCGGCGCCCTGGGCGCGGACCGGTTCGAAACCTCCGGCCCCGACCTGGAACTCGCGCCCGAGCCGGCGCTACACTTGGCGCTCGTGCTGCACGAGCTGGTCACCAATGCCCACAAATATGGCGCGCTATCGGTTCCGGGGGGCCGGGTCGCGCTGACCTGGGGACTGTCCGACGCGCTCCTCTCGATGCAGTGGATCGAGCGCGGCGGGCCGGCGGTGCAGGTTCCGGCCCGCAAAGGGTTCGGCACCGCCCTGATCGAACGCAGCCTCATGGCCGATGGCGGCAAAGCCGTGGCCAGCTATGATCCCGAAGGGATCACCTGGTCGCTCACTTTGCCCCATGCCGCCGCATCGCAGCCGCTGGCGTCAACCGCCCCGCGCGAGACGGAGCTGCGCCGGCCGATAGACGGAGCCGACGTCAGCCCGCTCAAAGGGGCAAAAGTCCTGGTGGTGGAAGACGAGCCGCTGGTCGCACTCGAACTCATGACGATGCTGGAAGACGCCGGCGCGGACGTGGTCGGTCCCGCTGCCGACTGCCCGCGCGCTCGGTCCTTGATTGCGGGCGGCGGGTTCGACGCGGCGGTGCTCGACGGCAACTTGCAGGGGGAGCCTGTCGACGATCTTGCTGATCTGCTGGCCGGGCTGGGCGTCCCGTTCGCCTTCGTCAGCGGCTACGGTCGTGAGAATTTGCCGCCCGACCATCAAAACGTTCCGCTGCTCGGGAAGCCGGTGGACAGCCCCCAGCTGATCGAGGCGCTGCGCGCGATGGTCCGCGCGGCCGCGTAGGCTGCGCGTTTACGCCGCCGCTTCCAGCTTCTCGCTCCAGGCGAGCCATTCGGCCTCGGTGCTTTCCAGTTCCACGCAGAGTTGCGCCCGGCGTTTTCCGAGCTCTCCGGCGTTGAGCTTGGCCAGCGCAGGAATACCGTTGCCAACCAGAGCCGCGTCCACGTCCTCGATCTGCGCCTGCAGCTTCTTTATCGCCGTCTCCGCGCGGGTGAGGCGCTTCTTCAGCTCGCGCTGTTCTTCCCAGCCGATCGCGGCGGGTTGCGGCCTGGCCGCTGGCTGGGGCTTGGCTTCGGTCTTTGGCTGGCCTTTGCCGAGCACGAAGGCGATGTAGTCTTCCATGTTGCCGGCATAGTCGGCGGCGGTGCCGTCATCGACCAGCACCAGCCGGTCGGCGGTGAGTTCCACCATGTGGCGGTCGTGGCTGATCAGGATCACCGCGCCTTCGTAGTCGTTGAGCGCCTGCACCAGCGCCTCGCGGGCATCGACGTCGAGGTGGTTGGTCGGCTCGTCCAGAATCAGCAGGTGCGGAGCGTCGCGCGTCAGCAGCGCCAGCGCCAGGCGCGCGCGTTCTCCACCCGAGAGCCTTGACACCGCGGTGTTCGCCTTGTCGCCCGAGAAGCCGAAGCGGCCGAGCTGTGCGCGCACCGCTTGCGGCGGCTTGCCGTTCATCGCGCGCGTCATGTGGAGCAGCGGGGTGTCGCCGCCCGCCAGCTCTTCCACCTGATACTGGGTGAAGTAGCCAATCTGGAGCTTTCCGGCGGTCCGCATGTCGCCGTCCATCGCCGGCAGTTGGCCCGCAAGCAGCCGCGCCAGCGTGGTCTTGCCGTTGCCGTTGCGGCCGAGCAAGGCGATTCGCTCATCGGGATCGATCCGCAGATTGAGCCGGCGCAGCACCGGCGTGCCGCCATAGCCCACCGCCGCCTGATCGAGCGTGATCAGCGGCGGGCGCAGCTCATCTGGGTTCGGGAAGCCGAAGCTGAGCGACGGGTCTTCCATCATCGCCACCACCGGCTGCATCTTCGCCAGCATCTTGGCGCGCGACTGGGCCTGCTTGGCGGTGGAGGCGCGGGCGCTGTTGCGGCGCACGTAGTCTTCCAGCTTGGCGCGCTGCGCGTCCTGGGAGGCTTTGGCGGCGGCAAGCTGCGCCGCGCGCTCGGCACGCTGGCGCTCGAAGCTGTCGTAGCCGCCGGGATAAAGGGTCAGCTTGCCGGCCTGCAGGTGCAGGATGTTGTCGACCACGTTGTTGAGCAAGTCGCGCTCGTGGCTGATCACGATCAGCGTGCCGGGATAGGCGCGCAGGAACGTCTCCAGCCACAGCGTTGCTTCGAGGTCGAGGTGGTTCGACGGCTCGTCGAGCAGCAGCAGGTCGGGCCGCGAGAACAGCAGCGCGGCAAGCGCGACGCGCATCTTCCACCCGCCCGAAAAGCTGTCGAGCGGTTGGGCCTGCATTTCTTCGTCGAAGCCGAGCCCGATCAGGATGCGCGCCGCTCGGGCGGGGGCGGTGTAGGCGTCGATCGCGATCAGGCGATCGTGCACATCGCCCAGCCGGTCAGGGTCGGCGCAAGTCTCCGCCTCGTCGAGCAGCGCGGCGCGCTCGGTGTCGGCGGCGAGCACGGTTTCGAACGGCGTCGCGGTGCCGGCGGGCGCTTCCTGCGCGATATAGCCCAGGCGCGCGCGGCGCGGCATCTCCACCGCCCCGTCGTCGGGCTCGATCTCGCCGATCATCGCCTTCATCAGCGTGGACTTGCCCGCGCCGTTGCGCCCGATCAGGCCCACGCGCGCGCCGGTGGGAATCGACGCACTGGCGCGATCGAGTATGGTGCGTCCGCCCAGGCGCACAGTGATGCCGGATATGGTGAGCATGGGGGCGGCCCCTAGCAGCTTCGGGGGCACGCGTGCTAGGGGCTGCCGATGATACCCCGCGAACATCTCGGCAGCGCGCAAGTCCCCGGCGGAGAGGAACTGCGGCTCTACCGCCACGGTCGCGACTTCATCATCGTGCTCGACCGCAACGAATTGATGAACACGCGCATGAGCGGTTCGGAAGAGGCGCTGGCGACGATGACGATCGAGCGCCTAAAGGGGATGAAGGCCCCGCACCTGCTGATCGGCGGTTATGGTATGGGCTTCACCTTGCGCGCGGCGCTGGCGAAGCTCGGGCCTGACGCGGTGATTACCGTGGCCGAGCTAGTGCCCGAGATCGTCGAATGGGCGAGGGGGCCGATGGCGGACCTGACCGCCGGCTGCCTGGACGATCCGCGCGTGCGGCTGGTCGATGCCGACGTGGGAGACCTGATCGCCGTGGGAGACGGCCTCTATGACGCGATCCTGCTCGATGTGGACAATGGCCCCGACGGACTGGTGCGGCCGGAGAACAACCGCATCTATTCGATGCGCGGCCTGCGCGCGGCGATGCGCTCGCTGGCACCGGGAGGCGTGCTGGCGGTGTGGTCGGCGGGGAAGGACCCCGCGTTCGCCAAGCGGCTCAAGGACACGGGCTTCATGGTGGACGAGGTCAAGGTGAGGGCGCGCAGCAATGGCAAGGGCGCGCATCATGTGATCTGGTTCGGGATGAGGTGATGGTGCGGGGCCTTCGACAAGCTCAGGCTGAACGGATTATTCAGCGACCAGGTTCGGCAACTCATAGAAATGCAAACCCGCTCAGCCTGAGCTTGTCGAAGGCCCTGCCGCCCGAGCTGCTGAATTTCGCGCCAGCCATGAAATCGCAGCCCAATCTCCCGCGATGAGTGCTTCCTTTTTGGCGCGGCTCCACCCTTTCAGTTTGCGTTCGGTGGCGAAAGCATCGTCGCGCGTCTGGAAGCTGTCGGACCACACAATTGTCACGGGTCTGCGCCGCGCGGTGTATCCACCAAGTAAGCCGCTCTGGTGCTGAGCGATGCGCAACTCCAGATCATCGGTGTGACCTGCATAATAGCTGCCGTCCTGACACCGCAGGAGATAAGCGTAGAAAGCCATCCTCGGAAGTTACGGTCGGAACCTGCCTCCGACAAGCTCAGGCTGAGCGGGAATGGAGCAGGTCGACTTTCAAAGCAGCCTTCGAAAAGCAGGCTGAGCGGGAATGAAGCAAGTCGACCCCAACATCCGCTCGGCCTGAGCTTGTCGAAGGCCTTGCGCCATACTCACCCCAACATGCTCTTCGCCACTGCTTCCGCCACCTTGATCCCGTCGATCGCCGCCGAGAGGATGCCGCCGGCATAGCCCGCTCCTTCGCCTGCCGGGAACAGGCGCGGGGTGTTGAGGCTCTGGAAGTCCTTGCCGCGCGTGATCCGCAATGGCGAGGAGGTGCGCGTCTCTACGCCGGTCATCACCACGTCGGGGTGGTCATAGCGGGCGATCTGGCGGCCGAAGATCGGCAGCGCCTCGCGCATCGCTTCGATGGCGAAATCGGGCAGGCATTGCGAGAGATCGGTCATCGTCACGCCGGGCTTGTACGAGGGCGTGACTTCGCCCAGCTCCGTGGACGCGCGGCCGGCGAGGAAATCGCCGACCTTCTGCCCCGGCGCCCAATAGGAGGAGCCGCCCGCCGTGAAGGCAAGATCTTCCCAGTGCCGCTGGAAATCGATGCCGGCGAGCGGTCCGCCCGGATAGTCGCGCTCGGGCTCGATGGCGACGACGAGGCCGGAGTTGGCGTTGAACTCGGCGCGCGAATATTGGCTCATGCCGTTGGTGACGACGCGGCCTTCCTCGGAAGTGGCGGCGACCACGCGCCCGCCCGGGCACATGCAGAAGCTGTAGACGGTGCGCCCGTTCGAGGCGTGATGGGTCAGGCTGTAGGCGGCAGTGCCGAGCACCGGATGCCGCGCGAACTTGCCGTAGCGCGCCTCGTCGATCCAGCTTTGGGGATGCTCGATGCGCACGCCGATCGAGAACGGCTTTGCCTCCATGTGCACGCCGCTGGCGTGCAGCGTCTCGAAGGTCGGTCGGGCGCTGTGGCCGATGGCGAGGACGACATGATCGGCCTCCAGGAAGCTGCCGTCGTGCAAGCGCAGGCCGCGCATCGCTCGCGCGCCGTCCAGCTCGATGCCGTCGACGCGAGTCTGCCAACGGTATTCGCCGCCCAGATCCTCGATCGTGCGGCGCATCGATTCGACCATCGTGACGAGGCGGAAGGTGCCGATGTGCGGATGCGCCTCGTAGAGGATATCGTCGGGCGCGCCGGCCTTGACGAACTCCTCCAGCACCTTGCGACCCAGGAAGCGCGGGTCCTTGACCCGGCAATAGAGCTTGCCGTCCGAGAACGTGCCCGCGCCGCCTTCGCCGAACTGCACGTTGCTGTCAGGGTTGAGCTCGGCCCGCCGCCACAGGCCCCAGGTGTCGCGGGTGCGCTCGCGCACGACTTTGCCGCGATCCACGATGATCGGGCGCAGCCCCATCTGGGAGAGGATCAGGCCCGCGAACAGGCCGCACGGCCCGGCGCCGACGACGACCGGGCGCAATCCGTTCCAGCCTGATGGCGCGATCACGGGAAAGCGGTAGGCGGTATCGCGTGCGGGCCGCACGTTTGGATCGTCGGCGAAGCGCGCCAGCACTTCGGCCTCGTCCCGCACTTCGATGTCGAGCGTGTAGACGAGGAGGATGGCGCTCTTGCGCCGGGCGTCGTTGCCGCGCCGAACCATCGTGTGGCTGAGGAGATCGTGCTCCGGGATGGCGATGCGCGCGCAGATCGCGGGGCGCATGGCCTCCGGCGCGTGGTCCAGCGGCAAAGTCAGTCCGGTAAGGCGCAACATCGCGCCGCCCTAGGGACTATCGCCGCTCACCGCAAATGCGGCGGCTGATACGGGAACTGTCGGGGGAAGGTCCGGCGCTCCCCGAAAGGGAAGCGCCGGTCGTCCGGTAGATCAGCCGTTCAGCATGTCCTTGATCGCCTTGGCGGGCGAGAAGGTCAGCTTCTTGGAAGCGGCGATCTGCATCACGGCGCCGGTGGCCGGGTTGCGGCCTTCGCGGGCCGGCGAATCCTTGACCTTGAACTTGCCGAAGCCGCTCAGCGACACTTCGTCGCCCTTGCTGGCTGCGGTGGCGATCGCGCTCAGCACGCTGTCGACGACCTTGCGTGCGTCGGCCTTGGTGAGGCCGTGCTCGGAAGCGAGGGTATCAGCGAGATCGCTGTTGTTCATTGTTCAGGACTCCCATTTGGTTGAGGCGTCGCCGTAGACGATGCGAAGCCCCGATTCCAGCGGGTTATATGTGGTTTCAAGCTCAATACCGGCATTTTTGAGCCAGTTGTCCCCAGCTAAGGCGTGCGGACCCTCAGCGAACGCCGTCGGCGTCCAGCTTGTTCGCCCATTCGTGCAGCGTCTGTTCCCTCGTGGGTGCCGTGCACGCGCCCAGGCTCTCGCGCATGATCTCCAGCGCCCAGGCGCCGCGATCATCGTCCGCAGCCGCGACGGCATCCTGCGGCACCCACAGCGCATAATCGCGCATATGGGCGTCCGCCGCGGTGAAGAGGACGCAGATGTCGGTGGCGATGCCCGCGATGATCAGCCGGCTCACTCCCAGCTTCGGCAGCAGGACGGGAAGGTTGGTGGCATAGAAGCCCGAGAACTGCGGCTTGATGATGAAATAGTCCTCATCGCGCGGCCTCAGTCGGGAAAGCGCGCTGGCCGGGCCATCATCGGGCATCGCGCGTTCGACCAGGCGGCTTTTTTCCGAATGCCATTCCCCGAAATTGTCGTTCACGTAGATGACCGGCATCCCGGCCCGGCTCATTTGCTCGCGCAGCGCCAGCATTGCCGCCGCCGCTGCTTCCGCTCTCGGCCGCAACTGTTCGCCGCCATTGAAATCAAAGCAGTTGATCATGTCCACGATCAGCAGGGCCGAGCCACCGCGCGACCGGTCCCGAGCCGGTGCGGTTGGCGTCGCGATGCGGTTTTCATCCTCGCCGGGCATGCGCCGAAAACGCCCTCACGCGGGCGCCGTTCCGGGCGGGTCATGGTAAACAGAACTTATAATCTATGTTGTGGTCATTTCAGCCGGTCCCCGGCAGGTATGGGCCATGACCTCATGCACCCACTTTCGTCCAGCCCACCCGGCTCGGCGCGGGGCAATCGGGCGGTCCGCCTAAATGGTGTACAGCTATCTTGCCGCCGGCGGCATGGGCGCGATCATCGTCGCCTTCGCGATCTTGTTCGACGGCCGTTCCCCCCAGTCCCGTGTGGCGATAGCGTCGCTGGGGGCGCTGCTCATGATTGCATTCTGGCTGGTGCTGCCGTGAGGTGAGCGGGCGCGCCGCCGCGCGCCCGCCTCGGTGTTCAGCGAAAGTTGCCGGCGAAGGCGATTTCGTTCACCTGCTTGCGGTCGCTCGGCTTCTCCCGCTCGCGCAATTTTTCGGGCAGCCGCTCGGGCGTGTCGCGCGTGCCGATCACGGCGGCCGCCTCGAGGCGGAAGCCTTCGGGGATACTCAGTTCTTCCCTGGCGCGATCGTAATCGATCCCTGCCATGCCATGCGCGTGATAACCCAGCGCGGTCGCCTGGAGCGCCATCTGAGCCCAGGCCGCGCCCGCATCAAAGCTGTGGCTGTGCGACGGGTGGGTCTTGTCCTCGATCTGCATCGCCGTGTCGGAAACGATGTAGATGAGCACGCCGGCGTCCTTGGCCCAGCTGGCGTTGAACGGGAGCAGCAGCGACAGGAAGCGCTCCCAGTTCTCGTCGCCGCGCCTCGCGTAAAGGAACCGCCAGGGCTGGTAGTTGAATGCCGAAGGCGCGAGCCCCGCCGCCTCGAAAATCGTTTCGAGGTCGGCATCGGGGATCTCGCTTTCGTCGAAGGCGCGCGGCGACCAGCGCTCGACGAAAAGCGGAAGCACGCCGGAGTTGCGGACGATACGGTCGGTCATTGGGATATTCCTTCGGTTTTATAGAGTCAGGCGGCGTCGACGAGGACGATTTCGCTGTCCTCGATCGCAGTTACGGTGATGGCGTCAACCCCGGTGATCGCCGCGCCATCGCGAGCGTTCACCTCCACGCCGTCGATCCGAACCTTGCCGCTGGCTGGCACGAGGTAGGCGTGCCGGTCTTCGGTCAGCGAATAAGTCACCGTGTCGCCGGCCTTGATCGTGGCCCCGGCGACGCGGGCATTTGTGCGGATGGGCAGCGCATCTTCGTCGCCCGCCATGCCGGAGGCGAGGGTGACGAAGCGGCCGGCGCGGTCATTCTTCGGAAATGGGCGAGCGCCCCAGCTCGGCTGGCCGCCGCTGCCATCGGGCAGGATCCAGATCTGGAACAGCGTCGTCTCCTCGTCTTCCAGGTTGTACTCGGAGTGCTGGATGCCGCTGCCCGCGCTCATCACCTGCACGTCGCCCGCTTCGGTGCGGCCTTCATTGCCCAGGCTGTCGCGGTGCGTGATCGCCCCTTTGCGCACGTAAGTGATGATTTCCATATCGCGATGCGGGTGCGGCGGGAAGCCGGTCCGGGGAGCGATGGTGTCATCGTTCCACACGCGCAGGTTTCCCCAGTGGACGCGGGCCGGATCGTGATAGCCCGCGAACGAGAAGTGGTGGTGGGCATCGAGCCAGCCATGGTTGGCGGCGCCGAGGCTGGAAAATGGACGGACTTCGATCATCGGATGTCTCCTGACGGCTTCGTTCGGATGCCCCCTATCTAGCCATTGCCGGGCGTCGACGAAATTGTGATAAAGCCGTCCGATATGTTCAAGAAAGTGGAACGATGGACGTCGGCCAGCCCAGTCTCGATCAACTCCGCATTTTCCTCGCGGTAGCGGAAGAAGGCAGCTTCAACCGCGCCGCGCAACGGCTCGGAAGGGCAATCTCGGTCGTGAGCTATGGCGTCTCCGGGCTGGAAGCACAGCTGGGCGCGCCGCTGTTCGAGCGGGAAGGATCGCGCCGCCCCAAACTTACCGACGCCGGCCGGGCGGTGCTGGCCGAGGCGCGGGCGGTGATCGATGACGTCGACGGGCTGATAGCGAAAGTGCGCGGCATGCGGCAGGGGCTTGAGGCCGAGCTGACGCTTGCGGTCGATGTCATGATGCCGAGCGACGCGCTGGCGCGGGTCCTGCGCGAGTTTCAGCGCAATTTTCCCACCGTTGCGCTGCGTCTGCATGTCGAAGCGCTGGGCGCGGTGGCGGCGCTGGTGCTGGAAAGGCGCGCGAACCTCGGCATCGGCGGGCCGGTGTTCGCCGATCATCCGCAGCTCGAACGTCAGGCCGTGGGCGTGGTGGAACTGGTGCCGGTGGCAGCGCCCACGCACCCGCTCGCGACTCCTGGACAGATGCTGCCGGGGGAGACGCGCAAGCACCTGCAACTCGTGCTTACCGACCGCTCGCCGATGACCGAAGGGCGCGACTTCTCGGTGGTCAGCGCGCGCAGCTGGCGCCTCGCCGATCTTGGCGCCAAGCATGCCTTGCTGCGGGAGGGGATCGGCTGGGGCAACATGCCGCGCCATATGGTGGCCGACGACCTTGCGCGCGGCATTTTGGTGGAGCTGGCGCTGCCCGAGAAGCCGGGCGTCGATTACCAACTCGGGGCGCTGTGGCTGCGCGATGTCGTGCTCGGCCCGGCGGCGAAGTGGCTGCTTGGCGCCTGCGAGCTGCAGATGGCGCAGTGTCCGCGCTGATCGGCACCGCTGGTGCGGCTTTCATAGAAGCGCCCCTAGCTGATCCACCAGCGGATCAGGAGAGACACCGCTCCCAGCGCCGCCACGCTCGCGGCCCAGAGGCCCAAGAACCAGCCCAGCCGCGCCAGCATCAGTGATAACCCTCGTGGCCCACCTTGCCCCGAAATACCCAATAGGACCACGCGGTATAGGCCAGGATCACCGGGATGATCACCGCCGCGCCCGCGAGCATGAAGGCCTGGCTGCGTTCTGGCGCGGCCGCCTGCCAGATCGAGACGCGGGCGGGGATGACGTCGGGCCAGATCGAGACACCCAGCCCGGCCAGGCACAGGCCGAAGATCGCCAGCGCCCAGAAGAACGGCTGCGCGTGGCGCCGCGCCGCCAGGCTGCGGTAGAACAGCACGGTGACGATGAGCATCGCGAGCGGGACCTGGGCGGTGGCGAGCACGCCGGGAAAGGCCAGCCAGCGGCGCTGGTACTGCGCTTCCAGCGTCAGCGTCGCCAGGCTCACCGCGCCGATCACCAGCAGTAGCGCCGCGCCCAGCCGCCGGGCATAGCGCACGGCCTGTTCCTGGAGCGGGCCTTCGGTCTTCCAGTTCAGCCAGCAGGCGCCCAGCAGGGCATAGCCGACCACCAGCCCGGCGCCGGTAAGCAGGCTGAACGGGGACAGCCATTCCCACCATCCGCCTGCGTAGGCCCGACCTTCCACGCTGATTCCCTGAAGCAGCGCGCCGAGCGCGACCCCTTGCGCGAACGTCGCGGTCAGCGAGCCCAGGTGGAACGCCGCGTCCCAAACCGCCCGGTGCGCCGGGTCGCGCCAGCGGAACTCGAAGGCGACGCCGCGCAGGACCAGGCCGAGCAGCATGGCGATCAGCGGCGCGTAAAGCGCAGGCAGAACGATCGCATAGGCGAGCGGAAACGCGGCCATCAGCCCGCCGCCGCCCAGCACCAGCCAGGTCTCGTTACCGTCCCACACCGGGGCGATGCTGTTCATCGCCGCATCCCGCTCACGCCCGACTTTGAAGGTGGGAAAGAGGATGCCGATGCCCAGGTCGAACCCGTCCATGACCACGTAGGCGGCGATCGCAAAGGCGATGATGAAGGCCCATACCACGGTGAGGTCGATCATGGCTCGCCTCCTTCCGCCACCGCAATCGCGGGCGTGATCCCGGCGGAGCGGATCGGCTTCCCGTCCAATCCGGATTCATGCGCGTGCGGAGGTTTCTTCATAAGTTGGATGAGATACCACACGCCCGCACCGAAGACGGCGAAGTAGACTAGCACGAACGCCGCGAGGGACATCGCCACAGCCGGCGCATCGAGCGGAGAGGCGCTGTCGGCGGTGCGGAGCAGGCCGTAGACGGTGAAAGGCTGGCGCCCCACTTCTGTCGTCACCCAGCCGGCCAGCACCGCTACGAAGCCGGACGGACCCATGACCAGCGCCGCGCGATGCAGCAGCGGCCAATCGTAGAGCCGCCGCCGCCAGCGGGCAAACAGGCTCCACATGCCCAGGCCCACCATCGCGAAGCCAAGGCCGACCATGATGCGGAACGACCAGAAGAGGATCGATACGGGCGGTTCGTCGTGGTCGGGAATCGTGTCCAGCCCTGCCAGCGGAGCGTTGAGATCGTGCTTGAGAATTAGCGACGAAGCCTTTGGAATTTCTATCGCATGGTCGATCCGCTTCCGCTCGGGGTTGGGAATGCCGAACAGGATCAGCGGGGCGCCGTCAGGGTGGCTCTGGTAGTGGCCCTCCATCGCCATGACCTTGGCCGGCTGGTGCTCCAGCGTGTTGAGGCCGTGGAAATCGCCCGCGACGATCTGCAAGGGCGCGACCAGCGCCGCCATCCACATCGCCATCGAAAACATCTTCCGCGCGCCGGGGTTTTCGCGGTCGCGCAGCAAATGCCAGGCGCCGACCGCACCCACCGCAAAGGCTGTCGTCAGATAAGCAGCGAGCACGGTGTGGACCAGCCGGTAGGGAAAGCTGGGGTTGAAGATGATGGCGAGCCAGCTCTCGCCGGGCACGAACTGGCCGTTGGGCGCGATCTCGTATCCGGTGGGCGTGTGCATCCAGCTGTTGACCGACAGGATCCAGAACGCCGAGATGAACGTGCCGATCGCGACGGCAGCGGTCGCCAAGAAATGAAGACGCGGGCCGACCTTGCTGATGCCGAACAGCATGACGCCCAGAAACCCCGCTTCCAGAAAGAACGCGGTCAGCACTTCGTAGGACATCAGCGGG
>VFQT010002870.1_pt1 | contig 16702 bp, 4 predicted proteins | sample 3512381 | NCBI WGS metagenome assembly VFQT01 (sample SAMN10412376, study PRJNA504923) | tailings metagenome | isolation source: Relicate 2 Philex TSF3 active mining site | place: Philippines: Tuba, Benguet | collected 2017-08-29
CCCTACCGGGAGCGCCCACTCGGGGTAGGGATGACCTCCGTGTCGTCCCTGACATTCCCGCGAGGATGTAGAACACCAGGGGGTACAGCCGGGATCCGTGGACGCCTGAGATCCGTCACGCCTAGGGTGAGTGGCCGCTGGGAAGCGGCCAAGTTCCGCAGGGCACTGCTGAACCCACCGGTGCCCTCCCGCAGGCGCAGGCCGCCGTTCTGGATCTCTCAACACTCAACTCTCAGCTCTCAGCTCTCAACTTTCCTCCCCCCCAATAGCCCGAAAATAGCCCGATGCCGGTCTGGAACCGACCGCAGGGTGAGGAGTAGTCTGCGTGTTGAGTGCGGGATCGGGCGGCCGTCCAACCGGTTCCTCCTCTGAAGATCCGACCATGACCCCTCTTCGCCTCCCCCTGAACGGCGGGCTCTCCCCGAGCCTCCATCGGCTTTCCTGGTTCCGGGCGATCGTCGCCGCCGTCCTCACCTGTCTGGTCACCGGTTCCGCGTCGGCCGCCACCCTCACCCAGACCCTCACCCTTCAACAGGGTTGGAATGCCGTCTGGCTCGAGGTGGAGCCACGCGACGCCCAGGGCCAGCTCCAGACGGCGGACCAGGTCTTCAATTCTCCCGACTTCAACATCGACCAGGTCGCGGTCCAGACCCTGCCCGTGGGCACCGCGGAATTCTCCACGGATCCCAGCAAGCTCTACGGCCAGGCCGGTTGGACCATTTGGTCGCGGACCCCGGCCTCCGGGGAGTCCGGAACGGTCACCGTCATCGGCTACCGGGCCTATCTCCTCCACGTCAGTGCCGCCTCGGGCGCCACGACCCCGGGAGCGCCGGCCGGTACCCTGGCCCTCACCGGGAACGTCCGCTTCCATCGTCCCACCTGGGTCCGTGGCGGCTACAACTTCACTGGATTCAGCGTCCAGGGGCGTCCGACCTTCGGGTCGCTGCTCCGCGCCGGGGTGGCTGACTTCGTGCCGACGACGATTGGCTCCCCGATCCAGAAGATGAATCCGGCGACCGGGCTCTGGGAGGATGTGGCGCCCAGTGATCCGGTGGAGTCCGGCCGTGCCTACTGGATCTCGGTGCCGTTCGACCTCGTGGCGCTCCACTATGGCGGTCCGGTCTCGGTCGACTTCCCCGGGGCCACCCTCGGGGGGCTCGACTTCGGGGCGACCCCGCCGAGCGTCGTTGTGCCCAACCCGTTGGCCCAGACCGGTACCCTGTCGCTCAATCCCGCCGAACTCACCCTGTCGAGCCTGGAGCCGTCGGGACGTCCGTCGCGGACCGTGACGTTGACCAAGGTGACCGACGCGTCGGACCAGGACCTCCGGTTGTTCCGGGTGGAACGGGTGCCGGACCAGCTGGCCTGGCGCACGGATGGCCAGGGGGTCCTGACCTCCTGGACGATCGGCGCGCTGGCCCCGGGCGAGTCCCGCACGGTGACCCTGGGGCTGGATCGGAACTGGACATCGGGCGGCAACTTCCGGGAGCAGCTCTATCGGATCGACGTGGCGCTCGACGGCGGATCGGTCTCCTACCACCTGCCGGTGTCGGCCGTGAATGCCGACGTCCCCCCGGTCGATCAGCCGGTCGCGAACGCCGCGAGCTTCTCAGGACTCTGGCTCGGGACGGTGACGGTCACCGATGTGATCAGTCTGACCGAAACCAACCGCCCCATCCGCCCGGTCAGTTCCTCGGCCCAGCTGCGGCTGCTGATCCATGTGGGCACGAACGGAAGCCCGGTGCTGCTGGCGCAGGCGATGCGGATGCAGACCAAGACGGCGGATCCATCGGTGCTCCCGCAGGAGGTGCTGATCCTCGACGAGTCGCAGATCCCGTATTTCGAGGGAATCGAACAGCGGGGCGGAAAGAAGGTGGGTATCCGGTATGAGACCGTCACCTTCGACATGCCCCGGAACAACAGCACCAACGCCCAGTCGGCCACCTTCCTGCAGTCTGTGGCGACCTGGAAGGGCTACGGCAGCGACCTCTCGCGGGTGACGGATGCCGATGTGGCGGGCTATCTCGAGATCCAGGAGACGCGTCCGACGACGCTCAACGAGGTGTACCACCGATCGTGGCCGCTGAGCGGGACGATGGGTCCAGCGAGCACGGTGTCGACCCCCGCCGGGGCGCCGCTCCGGCTCGACGCGTACCACCGCACGAATCCCTTCCGGCACGCCTACCATCCGCAGCACGGGGCGGGGTACAGCCTCACCCGGGCGCTCACCCTCCGGTTCGACCCTGACTATCGTCCGGGCTCGGGCCAGCTCTCCGGCACCTACGAGGAGGTCACAACGGGGCTGGCGAACAGGAGTCTCATGGCCCGGGGACGGATCGTCCTGCAACGCGTGAGCCGTGTGGAGGCCCTGCAATGAATCCCTTTTCGGTTCTTCGTCGTTTTCGCCGGGAATCTCTCCAGGTCCGAGCAGGCCTCGATGCCGGAGGCATCCCAGCATGTAGCCGGTGGTTGAGCGCAGCGATACCACCGGTCACAGGATACAGATGCCGCGCATCCCGGCAGGGATGCCAGTCACCCCGGGATCCAGACCGGACCTCGTTGGGGTTCCGCGACGGAGGTTGTCTCGACGGTGCTGGCACCCCTCCAGGGTGCAGGACCATTTCGAGACGTCGGATTCCGGTGGTGTCGCTGCGCTTAACCACCGGCTACTGGCTTGGATCCCTCTGGGATCCGGCAGCTCGACCCTGCGAGATCCATCCCCCCAGCACCGTACCGAAAGCAGCGAAGGCTCCCTTTATCCCGTCCACTCCGAAGAAGATGAACTGCATGACTGCCGTCCACTGGATCCATCGACTGGCGCTTTGGGCTCTCCTGGCCCTTGTCGGAGCGACCCCCCTCCGGGCGTTCGAGCTGGACTATTCCCCGACCAATGAGCCGCCGGGCGAAATCTACTTCAATGGTGCGGCTGCGAGGACCAACGGGCTGTTCCTTCTGACCCCGGACGTGCCGTGGACCAATGGCAGCATCGTGATCGACACCCTGCCCAAGACGCCGATCACGGGGTTCACGGCCCGGTTTGGTCTCCGGATGCGGAACAGTGGAGGCACGCTGGCCGATGGGGTGAGCTTCAACTTCGGGCCCAACATCGACAACGGGGATCTGCCCGACGAGAAAGGCATCACCAACGGACTGGCGGTCGCGTTCGACACCTACCGGAACACGAGTCCGGCGGATCCGGACTGGATTCCGGGCATCGGCATCTACTGGTACGGAAAGCTTCTGAGGTCAATCAACCTGAACGACACGTTCAACACCCTCGCCAGACAGACCAATTTCAACGAGGTGGTCATCACCCTGGCACCTCCGGCTTCGGGCGATCCGGGCGGGCTGTCCACGTTGATGTTCCAGTTCCTTGGGAGTGCCTACACCAACACCATCCCCTACACGCCGGGCACCAACTGGCGGATGATCCTGGGGGGGCGGACCGGGCAGTACCATTCCGAGCAGGCGATCAACCACCTCCATATCAGCGGCACCGCGTCGCGATTGCAGGTCCTCAGCGCCTATGGTGGCTCCCAGGTGTCGCCGCCGGCCGGAACCCAGGAGGTCCTGAGCCAGACCCAGTTCGTCCTCCAGGCGCCCCAGTATGTCTACCTGGACCGCTATCGACGCGAGCTGGACCCAACGCCAGACAATATCAACTCCATCGCCCACTATCGCGCGCGCCTGGCGGATCCTCCCGTCACTGTAAACCCGGCCCCAGGATCCACCGTCGTCAACGGGAGCTCCATTACGGTCGACAGTGACACCACCGTGACGTGGCACTGGGTGCTGGAGAACCTGGCCGAGGTCAATTCCGGTACCGCTGGCGTCACCAATCTCTCTCCGACCGACATCACCGACCCCGCACATGCCGTCACCCTGGGCCGACGGTATCTCTCGCCTGGGGACACGAGTTTCGATTCGGTCGTCTACCAATCGGTCCAGGCGGCGACCCAGCCGGTCGTCCGCTTCGGAGCCCGCGGCTACGTGATGGAAAACGCCCCAGGCTCACCCGAGCGGTTCCTCGAGCTCTCGGGCGAGGGGGACCATCTCCGCGCGGATTCCGGGGCCAACCCGGTGCTGGCACCGTCCACCACGACCTACAGCGTCGAGTTCTGGGCGCGCCGGAATCTGTCGTCGTCCACCAACGACCAGGTCGTCCTCGGGCTCGGCTCTCAGGACGGGGCCGGAAAGCGTCTTCTGGCGGGATTCGGCGGGGACGGGGCGTTCTTCGCGAGTGATGGGGCTGTCCGGGTCGCGGCCTTGCCGCAATGGACCGATGACTCCTGGCACCATTGGACGGTAGTGAACCAGGTCCTGAGCAATCGGGTATTGATCTACCGGGATGGGGTGTTGGTGCAGCAGGGTTCGGCTTTCGGGGCCTTCACCGGGGACGGCGTGGCGGTGATCGGAGCCCAGGCGGCCGGCACCAACCGTGCCGCTTTGTATTCCGGCGGTGTCAACAACGTCCGGGTGTGGGACCAGGCCCTTGACCGCCCTGGGATCTACAAGGCGCTTTCGACCGCACAGTTGGGGCAAACCAATTCCCATGTCCTCCTTGAAATGCCCTTCGACTCAGCCCCAACCAACACCTTCAACGGGGTTCATGTCGACCACCTCACGGGGCCTCCGGGCGTCATCAACTTCAATGACCTCGGTAGCACCTATTCCGTCCGGGACAGTTACCAGACGGACAATTTCAATCTTCCCGACCCCAGGTTGGTGCCACTCAAGGCGCCAGGACAGGGAACCGACGCCTGGCATTACCGGACGAGGTGGTCGGTGCCTCAGGGGGGGCGGTGGCTTTTCTCGATCGCCTCCCGTGGAGGCGCCCAGTTGTGGATCGATGGAGAACTTCGGCTGGAGAAGCCCGTGGGCAGCGTCGACAGCACGAACACCATGGTCAATGTCACACCGGGGAATCATCTGGTCGAAGTGTGGATGCTGGATCCTGGAGGCACCCGGACGCTCTCCGTCACCTATTCCACGAGTTGGCCTGTGTCGACCCAAACCCTGAAACCCCTGCCGGCCAACCAACTCTTCCTCACCGCCTCCGATCTGCTCGCTCTGGACCGCTTGACGCTTCCCTCAACTGAGGGACGAGGGCTGGTCTTCGTGGCCAAAGGCTTTGGGGATCTGTTCCCGGTCTACACCTCCGCGGCAACGATGCAGGCCGCCATCCTCCCTGGCTTCCGCTTCGGCCTGGCCCGCGATGCCGGCAGGACCACGGTCAGCATTGATCCCATCGGCAAGGCGCCGCTGGACGACTGGCGCCGAGTGTTCTGGGGCTGGGACAAGCAGTTCCAATTCAAGCTCAGTGTCTCCTGCACGGACGCCGACGGAATCGGTCCGGTCAGTCAGCTCCCCTACTTCCGTGGGGAAGTCGATGAGGCGAATGTCGACGGACAGACCAGCCCGACCTCCGGAACGCTCGGCAGCGGCGTCGTGGACGTCCTGGAGGTCTGGCTGAAGGAGGGGGAACCCCTGACGCTCGGCACGATCTACCGCACCGCCGATCGTCGATTCACGCTATCCGGCATCTCCGGCAACCTGAACAGCTTTGGAGAGATCACCCTCGACATGCTGGATGACGGACTCCATCGGGATGCAGCGGCGCGGGAATACGGGTTCCCCGGGGTGTTCAGTCCCGGGAGCCTGGTGTTCAACTACAGCCGGACGATCCATCGTGCGACGCTGCCGATCGGGACCGGGCTCGACGTCTCCACACTCGCCGCGATCAACGCCCAGCTGGTGCCCCCGTTGCCGGACGGCGTGGTGGATCTCGCCATCAGCCTCGCCGGCCCGACGGCGTCACGGAACGACAGCGGTGCCGACGGCACGGTGCACGGTGGCAGCGGGTTGGATTCGATCTGGGACTTTGTGGGGCATCGCTGGCAGGCAACCCGACCGGGCGTCTTCACCATCCCCTGGCCCGATCGCAAGGGCTACACGAACACCATCGAGGTATCGGCCTCGTTTCCGAACGACACCGAGGTGCGCTCGGGGTTCTTTGGATGGGAAGGAGCGAACGGTCTGCGCCTCGGCAACCCGTCTCAGAACTATCGCTACACCAATGCCTACCCGGCCGTGGCCTCGGCCTATCCGGGTGCCCCGGGGGCGCACTACACCTACGCGGTGTCCCCCAACATCTCCCGTCCCTATCCGGCCGACCTCGATGTGGCCCAGGATGACGGCTGGTTCATCAAAGACCTGGCCTATGCCGACCGCAACTCCGCAACCTTCACGAAGGGACGCCTCTACCAGGAGACATCGGCAGCCAACCGATCGGTGCTGGTTTTCACGACCCGTCCGACCGGCGTGGCGACGGGCAACCTCGAGCAGGAGAGCGTCGTGGTTCGCGTCGTGCAGTCCACCGGCACCACCAACACCGCGTCGGCCGTTGTGAGCCAGCGGCTCGGGTCGGCGGACGATCGCGCGGGGCTGGGATCGGGCTACATCACCGAGACCGTCGCCAACTACAATGCGGGGGTCTATAACCCGGCTGCCGACGTGGGGTCCTGGGGTCCGATCTTTCCGGTGAACGCCAACGTGGGGACAAAACCCGTCTGGCAACTGTCGGTGGGCTGGTACTACGACGTAGCCCGGCTCGGCCTGTCTGGTGAGCCCCCGGCCCGACTCCCCTCAGTCACCACCGCATATACGATCGACTATCCGGACCCGGCCACGGCGCCAGTGATCTACATCTCCAGCCAGATGGGCAGCGAGGGTGTCGGACAGGACATCGCCACGAACCAGCCGAACTACCAGCTGATTTTCGACCCCGCCCGCCACGGCAGCCTTACGGTCTACAATCAGCCCGACGACACGGCGGCCGGATACAACCCAAACGAGGAACACGCCTTCGTGGCGCCATCCAAGGCGTATGCGCTCACGGGGGATCCCCGGTTCAATCGGGGCCAGAACGCCGCCTTTGCCCTGCAGCAACGGATCAATATAAAGGACCGATCTAGTTCGTCTTACACGTCCGATCCGTGGGTGCTCGTGCAGTACAAGGATCTGACTGCCACCAACGTCAACGACACCTATAGAATGGCGGCCTATCAGGTGAAGGATGTCCGCATCAATGCCACCTCCCAGCCGTTCCCGGCCCTGGATCCGACCACCCAGACACTCTTCACCAGCGATGGCACCCCGGTCGTCCAGCCCGCTAATCCCACCTATCAATTCCAGTACACGGCCTTCGCCGGGGACGTCGTGGTCCCGCCCTATCCGCTCAATCTCATCATCGGGAACGTCGCGCTGACCAACACCGTGGGTGGCAATCTGTTGCCATTGGACGCCACACTCCCCCCACAACGGACCCTGTGGCAGGACCGGACGGGAGTGCATTGGGTGGTTTCTGGCGGGACCCATGCGGAGTTCTTCGAGCGCTACTGGTATCCCCTACGATCGGACTTCTCGATGGGCAGCGTGGTAAAGTCCACCGGCACGCCAATTGCCTGGGCGCCTCCTTCGTCGGGGCAGGGGGTTCCCGATGATTTCACCGCCTCGACCGCTCTTCCGGTCGCCTCGATCTATACTGCACAGTGGCGTACGGGGTATCCGGGCCTCAAGCGGGGTGAGACCTTGACCTATCCCGGCGGAGAATATCGGTCGGATCATCCATCCAACCCCGGTCTCCCAGGTATCCTCAGTTGGGCCTCGGCGGAGCTCGTGTTCGACTCCAGCACGCCGTCCATGCTTCTGACCATTCTGACCACGAATGCCCCCGCGGCCGGGGTCTACCCCTTCACAGACCTCTCGACCCGGGTGACCCGTCCTCTCGACCGGTTTGCGGCACCGATCGCGAACGCTCAGATCCCCGGGGACCTCCAACCCTCCAACCCCGACAACGTCATGGTTGTCGGCTCCCGCTGGTACTTCCGGAATCTGACCGGCTCCCTTTCCAAGCGGTTCTACTACGACAGCCTTGCCGGGGAACTCGTTCTGCGCGGTCGGCTGAACGGACTGGAGAGCGGCGCGCCCAACCTCACCCAGACGCCAGTACAGCCCTACGTGCTGGAGCCAAATGTCCTGACCGACGCGGATGTGACAGCGCTGCAAGGGTTGCCCGACAAGCCGAGTAACCCCTGGAGTTCGGCCATCAACGTCCTCGTTGCCGCAACCCAGACCCCCTTCACGACGGCCAGCGAAACCGGTCAGGGAGTAGTGGCGACGAGTACCCAGAAGGCGATCCGTTTCTACGACCGGACGGACAGCGATCCTGATACAGCTCCATCGATCATCGGGGGATTCACGAACGGTGTTGGATCTGTTGTCCCGATCAGCAGTTTCGGGATCGGCTCTGCCCTGGTGTCCTCCCCAACTTCGCTGGAGAAGGAGGTCTCGGATCCAGTCTACATCACCGTCGTCGAGAACAACGACCCCAAGGCCACCGGGGCCGTCGCGGTTCACATCCTTCAGCTGGTCTCGGACCGCTACCGGGGATCGGTCCAGGTCATCACCCCTCAGGATGCCTTCAGCGAGAAGATCGATCTGCGTCACACGGGCGATTTCGGCGGCAACTCGGCAAAGATCTATTACCAATGGTGGGTCCATGAGGTTACGCCTTTGGACCAGATCTCGTCGCCCGACGACACCAGCGTCCCGACCGTTGGAGGATGGCAGATCTACCAGCAGGGGCTTGGGCTCAACGCGATCACCTTCTCCGGGCGTCCCGACCTCACGCTCGCCGACACGTTCTTCTTTGTCCGCTATGGATCCAGCAATGAGCTGGCGCAGGCCGTCGCTGGCAACGATCCCAGCAAGAGGATGATCGCGGACAGCAGTTGGCGCCTTGTCTCGCCGGTGGCCACGAACCCCGACTGGAGCCCGAAGACGAATCAGCCCGTGCCCTACCAGTGGGCGGGTGCGGCGAACTCGCCCCAGCTGCAGGCCGATGGCAGCCGACGATTTCTCCCGCAGCTCGTGATGGGTTGGGTAAAGCGGGTGCTCGACCAGATCAACCTGTACGAGGCCCGGTACTCGGCCACGTTCAGCGGTTCGGCGCCGGCGACCTACAGCAGCCTGCTCCAGGCGGCGGGCGCCCCCTACAACGGGGCCGTCGCCCTCAACTCCGACAAGGACGCCATCGAGAACGTCGGGCTCATCCAGCTCTACGAGACCGTGCTCCAGCGGGCCAAGGATCTGACGGCCAACAACAACAACACCGCCGGCACCGACCAGGCCGTCCTGCTCGCCGCCACGCGGCTGGCGTTCCTGTATGAGCTGCTCGGCAGCGAGGCGTTCACCGATGCCCAGAACTGGGTCGTGCCGCAGTCGGCCGACGACTCCACACCGCTGCCGTCCTCCCTCTTCGCCTTCAAGAACGCCGTCGCCAATCCGCTCCAGGAGGAGCTCGCCTTGCTGCGGGGCACCGACTTCCTCAAGGCCTACCCGGTCTACAACCGGCTGTTCTGGAACTACTTCAAGGCCGATGGCGAGGCCGCCTACAACGCCAACTACAACATCCAGGACGCCAACAACGACGGGCTCATCGACGAGTCCGACGCCGCATTGCTCTATCCCATGGGCCATGGCGACGCCTGGGGTCACTACCTGTCGTCGGTGAAGATGCACTACGAGCTGCTGCGACGTCCGGGCTACCAGTGGCTGGCCCGGTCGGAGCTCTACTCGCTGCTCGGCAACGTACTGCCGGTGGACTACCTCGACGAGAAGTCACTGGCGACGGCGGCGGGCAACCGGGTCCGGACCGGGGCCGCGTTGCTGAAGGCCACGTATCGGGAGGCCTATGTCAACGACCCGGACGGGCAGTGGCAGGGGTACGAGGATGTGGCCCAGCCCGCCCGCGCCTGGGGGGTCTCGGAATGGTCGCGTCGCGTGGGTCAGGGGGCGTGGTTCGACTGGATGACCGCCAATGCCGTCACCCCGGCGCCGCCAAACAACACCGAAGAGGGATTGGACCGGATTGATCGCAACGCGACGAGTGCCGAGGTCTGGTCGGTGGCGGCGGGCCTGGCGGAGGTCCAGCTGCTGGTCGACCAGGCCAACCGCGGGGTGAATCCGCTGGGACTGGATGCCGACACGATGGCGTTCCAGACCGACCCCTACTACAACGGCATATCCTGGGATCGAGGCGCGTCGCCCTTCCGGCAAAGTCTCGACAAGGCCCGCAAGGCCGTGGCGAGTGCCCAGGCGGCTTATGAGTTCGCCAGCCAGGCCGACCAGCAGCTGCGACGTCTGTCGGACGACACCCGCAGCCTGCAGGAGGAGGCGATCCGACAGGATCTCGACTACCGCAACCGCCTCGTCGTGCTCCTCGGCACGCCCTATCAGGGTGCGATCGGTGCCGGCAAGGTATTCGCCGAAGGATACACAGGGCCGGACACGCTGACCTACATGTACATCGATGCGACGTCCCCGGGCGACATTACACCGTCGATGCAAAGCGGGTTCACATTCGAGAGCACCCTCGCGGACATCCGGACGATGTCGATGGGGTTCGACTTCTATCTGCCTCTGGGGTTGGGCAGTAGCGCTTTTCAACCTCCCAACGGAAAGACACTCCTGAACAACTTTTATCTCAACAACAACGAGTTCGGTAAGGTGATCCTCGATGCTCCCAATCGGAGCATCGACCCGGAGACTGGGGATACGGTCATCCGGACGTCATTGCCACTCGTGGAAACCTCAGACTACGCCTTCAAGGCTCCAACGGATTGGGGCCGGCGCAGCAGTCCGGGCGAGGTTCAGGTGGCCCTCAATGAGATGCTTGCCGCCCAGATCGATCTCGACCTCGCCATCGAGGGCTATAGCGACTGGCTCAAGTCCATGCAGCTGCTGACCTACGACACCCAGCAGAAGCTTGTCTCAATCCAACAACAATTCGAATTCACCCGGTACTACGAGGACCTGAAGCTCATTTTGGAAGCGACCCAGATGGGTCTTGAGAAAATCATCGCCTGGGGAAGCAAGGGCCAATACCCCGGAAAGTATTATGTAACCCACCAACAGAAATCGTTGCCGAATGGCAAAGTCGAAGTGATTCCGAAGGCGGTGGGAGCATTCAACGGAATGGATCTGATGGGTGCCGTCAGGGGAGCAATCATCGCTGCACAGGATGTAGAGACAAAGGTGAATGAGTGGGTTTTGTTAGGTTTGGAATTCCTATCTGCTGCGGCCGAGTTCAGCTCCAAGAGCGCCGAGATCTCAGAAGGCACCGGCAAGGAAACGATCGCGAGCTACAACGAGTTCCTCGCCTCCTTGTTCGAGCTGTCCAAGGAGCTGAAGGACCAGGATGCCCAGATCTCATCCCTAACCGCCCCACTACAGCGGTTGAACATGGCTGGCGACAAGGTGCGGACGGTCATCGCCGAGGCGGACCGGCTCCAGGCGGAGCGGACGGCCCTCAACCTGCAGATTGCCGCGAAGGCGCAGCGCAACCGCTACGCCGACCTCGTCACCCGGATCAATCGCAGCGAAGCCCTGCGCAAGTACGACCAGGCCCTCGACAATGCCGCGCGCCACGCTTGGCTGACCCTCAAGACCTACGACTACGAGACCAGCCTCTCCGAGAGCCACCCCGCCTCGGCAACCGGGCTTCTCTCGGCCCTCGTCAAGACCCGGGACGTCGGAAGCCTCTCGGGCATCCTCGACCGGGTGGAGCGGGACTACGACGTCCTCCAAGGCCAGATCGGCCTCAACAACAGTCAGGGCGAGGCGAACATAGTGTCGTTGCGCACCGAGATGATGCGCATCAGCCCGTCGTCACAAAGTGATGCTCGATGGCGGGAGGCGCTCTCGGCGACCCGTGTGGCCGATCTCCGGCAGGTGCCGGAGTTCCGGCAGTTCTGCCGTCCTTTCGCCTCCTCCGCCAAGGGTCCTCAGCCCGGCCTGGTGATCCGCTTCTCCACGGAGATCACATCCGGCAAAAATCTGTTCGGACAGCCCCTGAGCGGACTGGACCACGCCTTCAGCCCGGCGAACTACGGCACCAAGATCCGATCGTTCACGGCAGCGTTCCCCGGCTATGACAAGGATGCCGCGGGCGGGGCGTCGCAGCTGTCGGTCAGCCCTCGCTTCTACCTGGTACCCGTCGGGCTCGATCGCCAGTACTGTTCCGACACCGCAGAACCCACGGTGCACACCTGGAACGTCGTCAGCCAGCGCATCCCGGTGCCGGAAATTCTCAACGCCTCCAGTCTGGCCAATCCGGTCTACCAGCCGTCGATGAACGGACTGGACGGGGCCTACGCCGAGCGGATCCGCTTCGGGGATTCCCGGGCTTTCATCAGCGATGCTGGCCTGACGGGAGTGGATGACATGACACTGTCACCGCTGACCCCCGGCTGGAACTCGTCGAGCCGTCTGTATGGCCGCTCCGTTTGGAACACCCGATGGGTGCTCATTCTCGCGGGCGCCACGCTGAGCGCAGACCCGGATGCTGGCCTGACACGCTTCATCGACACGGTGACCGACATCAAGCTGTACCTCGAGACCTACTCCAACCAGGGGATGTGATGTCGATGGATTTTCCGCAACAGATCCTCCTGTGCTGCCTCCGGTGGGGTATCCTGGTCACCTTGCTGGCCGGCTGTGATCGTGGGGCAGGGGGCCCGGCGGCGGCGGGTCCTGGGACCGCTGTGCTGGCGTCGGTCGGCGGACCGGTGATCACCGAGGCGGACTTCCGGAAACGGTGGGGCCAGCATCCGCCCAAGGCGGACACGGCCGAGGCGCGGCAAAAGGTCCTTGATGAGCTCGTCACCCGTGCGGCCCTCGTCGATGCCGCCCGTCGATCCGGGCTCGATCGGGATCCAGAGGTGGCCGAGGAGATTGGACGTCTGCTGATCACGCGCCTGCGTCAGCAGCGGCTTCAGCCCCGTCTGGAGGCCCTCCGTGTCGACGACGACGAGATCCGTTCCGTCTACGAGACACATCGGCAGACCCGGTTCACGGAGCCCGAGCGCGTCCGGGTGGCGGTCCTGTGGTTCGACACCCGGGGTGAGGCCCCACTGGTGGAACGGTTCCGGCCTCGGCTGGAATCGGTTCGAGCCCGGGTGTTGTCCCAGGCCGACGCCTTTCCGGTCGCGGAGGGGTTTGGGGCGTTGGCGATGACCCAGTCGGAGCATCGGGTGTCCCGTCAGCGGGGGGGCGACCTTGGGTGGATCGCGCTCGACGACGCCGGCGCGGCGTCGAGGTCGGCGTGGGATTTGGCTGTCCGGGATGCGGCCCGGTCGCTCAAGGCCCCCGGGGACCTGAGTGACGTCGTGGCGACGCCGGAGGGAGTGTTTCTGGTGCGTCTGACCGGCCGGCGGCCTGCCGCGGCGTTGCCTTTGGCCGACGTCCGTGGACGGATCGAGCGCGAGCTGATGCGGGAGAAGCGCCAGCGGCTGGAAGCCGAGTTCGAGCGCACGATCCTTGCGGAGGCCCGAATTGTTCGGAACGGCCCGGCATTGTCCGCCCTGGCCGGGCTGTCCACGTCCAACTCCCTCGCCCGCGGCGACTCCCCACGCCGTTCCGGTCCCTTCTTGTCCCCGTCTTCCGAGTCCCGATGAACCTCCAGTCCCTGAGTTCCATGAAGAATCCCCCATCACAGACGACCGAGCCGGACGGTGCTGGTGTCCTTGCCCGTTTGGGTCGATGGCCCTGGGTCCGCCGAACCGGGTCGGTGGCCCTCACCGTGCTCGCCGTCGTGGGTGTGTCTGCCCTTTGGGGTCGCCTCGAGGCCGATACGATCACCGAGCCCGACGTGGTCCTGTTCGGCAAGGTCGTGAACCTGTCCGGCGGTGCGACCCGCCAGCTGTTTTCGGGGTCGCTCAGCGTGACTCTCGTCCATCCCACCCACCCGCAGCAGACGGTCACCCGAACCACCACGCTGCGTCGGGTGGGGCGGACCGGCGAGTACTCCTATCGGCTGTCGATTCCCCTGCGGATCCAGCCCGATGCGGTGGAGTCCGGCACCAGCATGGTCGTCGGAGCCGCCCCGGTCCGTTTCGGACTCCAGAGTCTGACCCTCGACGGGACCTCGATGCAGCTGCTGGATCCCGCGCAGGTGCGTCGGATGCTGATCGGCAGCGGGGAGCGGGGGCAGGAGTTCCAGGTGGATCTGCAGGTGGCTCGGGTCGAGAAAGATTCGGACGCGGATGGGGCTCCGGACTGGTGGGAGGACCAGAACGGGCTGAACAAGTTCAGTGCGGCCGACGCGGTGTTGGATCCCGACAACGATGCGATGCCCAACCGCCAGGAGTTCCTGCGGGGGACCGATCCGAAGGTGCCGAACACGACCCCGCTCATCCTCGAGACGGCCTTCCAGGTGCCGGTGGGTGGCACGGCGGGTCTGGTCCTGGATGTCGTCGGCCTGGGCACCGCCGGGGCGAACACCCTGAAGGTGTCGGTCGCCCGGGAGGCGGCGGGCCTCTCGATGCGCCTCGACGGCGTCCCGGTGGTGCGCGGCGCGGAGTTCCCCTACCAGGCGATGCTCGACGGCCGGGTCGATCTCCGGGTGTCGCCTGATTTCGGCTCGGGTGTCGTGGAGGTGGACCTCCGTGATGCCACCCCGGGCCAGACCAACGGACCGGTGCGGTTCCCGCTGCGGTTCGAGGGCCTGTCCCCGGCCGAGGGGCTGGCCGTTCCGGCGGCCGTGTGGCTCGACTCCAGGACGGTGGCCCCCGAGGGCTGGGGCATGGCCGACTGGACCGATCTGTCGGGCAACGAGTTCTCCCGCGATGCCTATCAGGGGTTGGCAGCCGCCCAGCCGCTGTCGCGGAACGGACAGGTGCGGTTCGAGGGAGGCCGGTTCTTCCATCTCGACGACCGGGGCCTGGCGTTGCCGCAGTTCACGTCGTTCCTCGCGTTCGATGCCGACTCTGGTGAGGCGTCGAACCAGACGCTGTTTCGGATGTCGGACCTGCAGGTGGATGTCCAGACCACGGGCGGCGTGCGGTATCTCCAGACCCGGCAGCCCGGTCGCATCACCCTCTCCCCGCTGGCAGGTGCCGAGGGAGCCGGCGTGTACACGCTGACCGCAGGTGAGGGGATGACACAGGTCGAGGTGCCCGACGCGGGGGCCTCGTTGTCCTCGAACTCCTCGGCTCCGCTTCAGGCCGCGTTCTCGACCCTCGGCGCCCTGCTGCCGCTCGGGGCCACCGCGCCGTCGAATCCCTTCGAGGGAACCCTGCGCGAGGTCATCCTCTTCGACTCGGTCCTGCCGCCGATCACCCGGAGTCTCCTGCAGGATTACCAGCTGTCGCGCTGGGAAGGCGTCACGGTCTGGAACTACCGGAACCACGTCCTGGCGGTGCAGCTGACGGGACGCGATGGCGTCCGCAACAGCCTCCGGGGTGGGCATGGGGACGATCGTCTGGTGGGCGGCACCCTCGGCGACATCCTTCGGGGTGGGCCCGGCAACAACGTGCTGACCGGATCCGGTGGAGCGGATCGGTTCGCCTTCGAGCGTACCGGGGGCCGGGATGTGGTCACCGACTTCAATGCGGCGCAGGGCGACGTGGTCGACCTGGCTGATCTGGTGGACATTCCGGGGGGACTGAAGGCACCCGACATCCGGGTGCGATCCCAGGTCAACCGGGGGACCAACAATCTGCCTCGGGTGGACACGGTGATCGAGGTGCGGCCGGACGGCCCGACGGGTGCGGTGGACCAGACCATCACGCTCCTGAATGTGGCCCAGCTTCCGGATCAGGCGTTGCGACTGCCGGCCGTGGGCGGGGTTCCGATCCCGCCGACCTTCGTCACGGTGGAGCCGGCCGGGACGGCGGTGGGGGATGCCGAGTGGACGGCGGCTGTGCCGAACGTGGTGGACGGGAGCGTTGCGGTGGACCGCAACGGGGTGCCGGTGGCGATCGAGCAGAGTCCCGTGGCCGGCACGCGGGTGGGTCCGGGAGACACATCGATCCGGCTGACGGCCCGCGATGCGGCTGGGAATACGGCGTCGGTGACCACGGTCTTCCGGATTCTGGGCACGCTGGCCTGGGGAGCGGACGCCTCGGGCGGACTGCGTCTGACGGTGCCGACGGGTGCGGTGTTGGAATCCGCGTCGGATCTGTCGGGTCCGTGGACGGCGATGCCAGCGGCGAAGGGGGTGGTGGTGGTCCCGTCGGATCCGGCACGGAAGGCGCAGTATTATCGGCTGCGGACGGAGTAGGGGGGTGGGGAAGTTGAGTGTTGAGAGTTGAGTGTTGAGGGTCTGGAGCCGCAGACCGCAGGTCTGCGGGGGATTGGGTCGGGGCGCAGCCCCTGGAGGGTGGGTGATGCAGTGCCCTGCATCACTGGGCGCGGGAGCGCCCATTCGAGGTAGGGATGACCTCCGCGGCGTCCCTGACATCCCCGCGAGGGTGGAGTGGATCGAACCGCTTTGCCGGGATCCTCTGACGCGAATGTGGTCCCGTCTGCCTTCGCGGGTGGATCGGTGCGCAGGGGATCGAGATGGGGCCGTGACGGAGCACAGCCCTACCGGGAGCGCCCACTCGGGGTAGGGATGACCTCCGCGGCGTCCCTGACATCCCCGCGAGGGTGGAGTGGATCGAACCGCTTTGCCGGGATCCTCTGACGCGAATGTGGTCCCGTCTGCCTTCGCGGGTGGATCGGTGCGCAGGGGATCGAGATGGGGCCGTGACGGAGCACAGCCCTACCGGGAGCGCCCACTCGGGGTAGGGATGACCTCCGTGTCGTCCCTGACATCCCCGCGAGGGTGGAGTGGATCGAACCGCTTTGCCGGGATCCT
>VFQT010002873.1_pt1 | contig 16694 bp, 18 predicted proteins | sample 3512381 | NCBI WGS metagenome assembly VFQT01 (sample SAMN10412376, study PRJNA504923) | tailings metagenome | isolation source: Relicate 2 Philex TSF3 active mining site | place: Philippines: Tuba, Benguet | collected 2017-08-29
GGTGGAAAGGTGAATATCCCACGCACCAACACGCCCACGCACAACCGGAATGTCAATCAACTCATTGTTCCGGCGTACCGTGAATGTGACGAGGTCGCCTGCTAGACCCAAACTCCATAGGTTTTGTCGTAACAGCCCTGGTTCGTCCCAAACCTTGTGTTCACCTTTTACACGGATCAGTTCATCGCCCGGCAGGATCTTTCCGTACGCTGGTCCATTGGGAGCAACATCGAAGATCATGAGGTGGTCATCATCTCGATCATCAAAGTTCAAACCAAACCCGATGAAAGGTGAAGTATGTAATACACATTGTGGGCTGTAGTAATCATAGATCTGATCGAACTGCCTGCGATTAATCACCTGTTCGTAGAATTCCTGCACAATTTGAATATTTGTTTTTGTCATGGCACGCCTCCGTATGCCTTACACCAGAAGAAGTTATTCTTCAACTGCAAACAAAAAAGCCGCTGGACACTACCAGCGGCACCTATGGAACTGAAATGTATCCACCGCCGAAACATGAAACTTCGGACAACATCATTGTACAGAGGACGAATACCAAATTCAAGCAGGCAGCATCCGCAGCAGGATGATAAAGGAAACTAACATGAAAACAGCTACTCCCTCCGACCTAATTCACGCCGCGCGCGAAGCCTTCAACCGCGCCATAGCCAAGAAGGACGCCAAACGCATCCGCCCGTTACTGGCTGCGAGTTATCATCTGATTACCGGTCGCAGCGACCAGTTCCACGGAGCTGACGAGGAAGAAATACGTTGGGCAGACCTTTTCCAAAGCGACCCAACCGCCGTTTATCGTCGAACCCCGCGGGAGATCACCACCAATGAAGCCTGGGGAATCGCCGAAGAACTCGGCAACTGGCAGGGCGAGTACACGCTCAACGGTGAACTCGTCCGCGCCTCGGGAGTTTACGCCGCCAAATGGCAGCGCACCCAACAAGGCAATTGGGTTTTGCAGGCAGAAATATTCACTACAATTAATTATGATGAAGCCTGCATTCCGCCTGATCCAATCTAAGATCGACAATAGACGACAGACAATAGACCATCAAACCATCGTCCATGGTCAATCGTCCGTCGTTAAGGAATTTCAAAATGGACATCATCACAGGAAAGATCCTGAAACTCAACAACTGGGAAGATGGGAAAACCATCGGTCTCGCAAAAGAAGCCGGAAACAAAATGATCGCCAATGGCATGGACCGCGATACGGCTCTTTATCGGCTCGAAGCGGTTCGTCAAAACCCGGGCAACTTCCTCGCCGACACCTTGCTCTCAGACCTTGCCCGCGAGATTCTTCGCAAGAATAAGAACAACGAACCCTCCGAAGATACCCTTCGTGAAGCGCCCCTACCCTTCCCAATCTGGGGCATAGACAACATCGATACCGAAGCCATCAAGCAGATGGAAAACGCCATGCGCCTGCCAGTGACAGCCACCGGCGCGCTCATGCCAGACGCACATGTTGGCTATGGCCTGCCTATCGGCGGTGTGCTGGCGACCGAGAACGTCGTCATCCCTTACGCCGTTGGTGTGGACATTGCCTGTCGTATGCGTTTGTCGCTATACGAAGTCTCGCCAATCCTCATCGGACAGAAGAAAGGCATGTTCGAAAATGCCCTCTGGGACGAAACCGCCTTCGGCATGGGCGCAGCCTGGAAAGGCAACAAACGCGCCCAACATCAAGTGCTAGATGACGAGGCATGGCTCGCCACCAAGCAACTACGGACGTTGAAAGACACCGCCATGAACCAGCTCGGCACTAGTGGTACGGGTAATCACTTCGCCGAATGGGGTTCATTCCGCTTGCAAGAGCCAATGTTCGGTCTACAACCCGGTGAATATCTTGCCCTGCTTTCTCATAGCGGGTCCCGCGGAGTTGGCGCGAAGATCGCAGACCGCTTTAGCAAGTTAGCGATGGAGAAACACCCAGATCTCGATAAGAGCGTTCGTCACCTGGCATGGCTCTCGCTGGATTCAGAAGATGGTCAGGAATACTGGCTTTCGATGGAACTGGCGGGTCGGTTCGCTTCAGCGAATCACTACATCATCCACAAACGTGTGGCAGCAGCCGTTGGGCTGAAAGAAGTGGCGGTAGTTGAAAATCACCACAACTTTGCCTGGCACGAAAAACTTCCTGATGGACGCGAAGTTGTTGTCCACCGCAAGGGAGCTACACCCGCAGGCGCTGGCGTTCTAGGCGTGATCCCCGGCTCGATGGGAGATGCAGGCTACGTGGTCCGTGGCAGAGGCGTGAGCGAGTCGCTTGAGTCCGCTTCACACGGAGCAGGTCGGCGCATGAGCCGCAAGGCTGCCATCAATTCCATCAGTAAGCGTGAACGGGATGACTATCTCAAAGAGCGTGGTATCACCCTGCTTGGTGGCGGCATCGACGAGTCACCACAGGCATACAAAGCCATTGATGAAGTCATTACGGCTCAGCACGATCTAGTGGATGTGATCGGCAAGTTCACCCCGCGCATCGTCCGCATGGCGGATGAGCCGGGAGATATTTAGGTAAAAAGGGTCATGGATGCGCAAGCCTTTCCATGACCCTTTTCGTTATAATGGGCACATGCATATCCAACCAAAAGACCCCGCTCTCCAAGAAACTTTGCTGAACTATTCACAAGAATCTGATATTGCCAAACGGAAACAACTGGAAGATTCGATCTGGCAAAAATATGGCAGTGAAAATACGGCGATGGTGTTGGATATGTCCGGCTTTTCGCTTCTAACCCGCAAGTATGGCATCGTACATTATTTATCCATGATCCGCCGCATGCAATTGACCGTGGACCCCATTATCACAAGTCATGGCGGACGCATTATCAAGTTCGAAGCCGACAACTGTTTTGCCGTGTTCCCTGAGCCATCTTCCGCGGCACGCACCGCCATTACTATTCAACATGCCATCGCCGCCGCCAACTTGATCACCAGTGAAGACATGGATATTCATGTTGCCATTGGTATCGACTATGGCAAGATCCTCATTCTCAACGAGGACGATATGTACGGCGATGCTGTCAATCGTGCCTGTAAAATGGGAGAAGATCTCGGCAAAGCAGATGAGATCCTCATCACCAAAGAAGCGATGGATATGATTCCCGAAGAGGCACAAATTCATGGCAAAATGATCGAAGTCAGCATTGGCGGTTTGAACATGCCAGCATATCAGCTTATTTATCGAACAGATACAGAAGAAGAACAGCAATAAAAAAAGACGGAGCCTTTGCTCCGTCATTTTTTATTTACATCTTTTCCAATATCGAGACCGCAGTTTGAATACGCTTCAGGCAGACATCCCGCCCGATGATCTCCATACTTTCAAATAACGGTGGGCTGACCTTTTGCCCGGTCACTGCGACACGCAGCACACCGAAGACCTGTCCAGCATTAAATCCGCTGGCTTCAACATAGTCACGGAAGGGCGGTTCGCTTCGTTCGTGACTGATATCTGGTTGCGCTGAAAGAATCTCATACGCCTTTTTAGCGATCTCTGCCGATTGCTTCGCATCCAACCCTTTTGCGATGAGGTCTTCAGGGTTAGGCGTAACTTCATCATTGAAAAAGAATGCACCAAAGGAAATACAATCATCCAAAGTGGTAAGACGCTCTCGAATGAGCGGAATGATCTTCAGCAGCACATCTTCTTTGACGACGAGCCCCTCACGGGTGAAATAAGGCTTGAGGCGAGCAGCCAGGTCTTCGGTCGTCAGGAGGCGGATGTGGGTCGCGTTGAAGTGATCCAACTTTTGGAAGTTGATCGCGGCGGGAGAAGGAGTCAATGAGTCAATGGTGAAGCGTTCCACCATTTGTGCCGTGGTCATCACATCATCTTCCGCTACGCCCCAGCCCATCAACCCACACCAATTCAAAACACCTTCGGGGGTGAAGCCAAGGTCTTGCATATCTTTGACAAAAATAGAATAGCCATCTTTCATCGCGTCTGCCGCTTCGCGCTTGGACATTTTGCCCTTGCCACTCGGCTTGAGGAAGACAGAAAGGTGCACCCAGGTGGGTTCGTCCCAACCAAAGGCGCGAACAATGTTGACATGCAACGGGAAGGTCCCCAGCCACTCCGATCCGCGCATGACGTGAGTAATCTTCATCTCATGGTCATCTACCATGGCAGCGAGATGATAGGTAGGGAGACCGTCGGTTTTGAGAATGACCTGATCGTTGAGTTGTTTGTTCTCAGTAGTAATGTCGCCTCGCAAGTGATCGTGGGCAACTGTTACACCTTCATGCGCCATTTTGAAGCGGATGGTATAGGCTTCTCCATTGGCAATGCGTTTGGCGGCTTCATCCGGTGCAAGGTTGCGGCAAGTGCCATCATAGCGCGGGTTTTCCTTGTTCTTCATTTGCTCCTGACGCACTTTTTCAAGCCGATCAGGAGTACAGAAGCAAGGGTAAGCATGTCCTTTATCGACAAGTGTTTTCGCATGAGCTTGGTAGATCTCACGGCGTTCGGTCTGGCGATAAGGTCCGTGTGGTCCACCAATGTCTGGACCTTCATCGTAATTCAATCCCAACCAACGCAAACCGTCCATGATCTCTTGCTCCGCACCGGGGACAGTACGTTTCAGGTCTGTATCTTCGATACGTAAAATGAACTGTCCGCCAGTCTTTTTGGCAAGCAGATAAGCATATAACGCGGTGCGTGCACCTCCGAGGTGTAAATGCCCGGTTGGCGAGGGTGCAAAGCGAGTGCGTGCTGGTTGAATGGACAAAGGTTACTCCTAGTTTTCCGATGGTCTAGAGATCATCGTTAATGGTCTTAATTTAGAATTCCAGTTCTTTTCGGCGCATCACAACGGACTCAACCAAACCGATCGCGATCATGAGCGCGGTGAGACCGCTGCCGCCATAACTTACGAAAGGCAAAGGCAAGCCGGATACAGGCAGAAGGTTCAGATTCATTCCTATATTCACTGCACCTTGGAAAAAGATCAGGGTGGCTACACCAATCGCAAGCATTGCGCCTGCAACATCACGAGCTTTTTGCGCCGCGCGGATGCATCGCCACACAACAACACCAAGCAATAGAATGATCGAAACCGATCCTACCAATCCAAACTCTTCGGAACTGGCAGCAAAGATAAAGTCGGTATGTCGCACTTTGAGAAAGCGCAGCTGGGTTTGGGTCCCGTATCCATACCCTTCTCCATACATACCACCTGCGCCGACAGCGATCAATGCCTGCTGCACATTGTAACGGTTGCCGTATGTGTCATTCGGATCAGGAACCACAAAGTTGACGATACGTTCCTGTTGATACGCCTGCAAAAAAGGTATTCGAACACCCAACACTGAAAGAGCGATCACACTCAAAACAGCAACTGCCCCCAAAGAAACTGCAGTAACAACATGCTTGATCTGAATGCCGTTTACCCAGAGCATCACTGCCAGGATCACAGACAGAACCATCACATTACTCAAATTTGGCTGGAGCAAGATCATACCAATGATCCACATGGCACGGAAAATTGCGCCAAATACCCAACGTAAGTCCCGGGGTTGATCACGAACAGACTCAAAATATCGTGCCAGCACGATCAAGGCAACGATCTTGGCAAATTCAGTAGGTTGCAAGAACAGCACACCCACTTGAAACCAGCGCTGCGCGCCGAATGCAGTCTGACCGAAACCTGTCAACGTGACGAGAAAACCAAGGATCACTAAATGAATGGGACGATATAGGGCAAGCCAATAACGATAATCAATGGATGCAAGGATGAAGATCAAAACCACGCCTAACAAGGCAAAATAGATCTGACGAGAAGTTGAGATCGCCAACACTTCGTTCCCGGCAATGGCAGATCGGATCATCACCACGCCAAAAGAGGACGCCAGAATCACTGCGCCCAACAAAAGAAAATCAAAATTTCTCCAGGAAAGTCCTCGTTGTTCCATAATAAAAAAAACATGGATTAACCTGTATCGCTACAGGTTGACCCATGTCCTATTCGCAAACATATCAACCTGCGCGATGACGCGATGAATTCTTCAACGGAATATCTGCTACCAACCGTTGTTCGCGTCCTTCTTTTTCAAGTTCGATCCGCACAGCTTCTGGATCGATCTCAATATATTTCGAAATAGCTTTGATCAAATCGTCTTTCAAAGATTCCAACTGACCCGGAGTCAGGTCCGTTCGATCATGTACAAGCACCAATTGCAGCCTTTCTTTGGCATTGCTTGCACTACGCTTGCGTGAGAAGAAGCCCATATTACTTCCTCCCTGCCAACCGTTGAATAGTGTTCCACAAACCACTTTGTGGAGACAGATCCAGGAATGGGACATCCACACCTTGAAGACGTTTCGCAATATTTCGAAACGCCAGACCTGCCCGGCTCTTGCCATCAGTGACAATGGGGGTTCCACGGTTCGAACCTATGATCACATTTTCATCTTCTGGTACGATACCAATCAAACGGATGCCAAGCAAATCCAGAACATCTTCCGCCGACAACATATCATTGTTCTTAACGAGCGCCGGATTCAAACGATTGATGATAAGTGATGGATTATTCTTTTCTTCCGCCTCTAGAATACCAACAACCCGGTCTGCATCACGTACTGCACTGACCTCCGGGTTGGTTACAACAAGGACATGGTCGGCTGCAGCAATGGCATTCCGAAAACCACGCTCGATCCCCGCAGGCGAATCGATGATAACAAAATCCGTTTCAGGTTTGAGTTCATTACAGATCCGAACCATATCCGATGGAGAAACAGCATTCTTGTCACGAGTCTGTGCTGCTGGAATGAGGTACATCTCGGGATAGTGTTTGTCCCGGATCATTGCCTGCTTTAGTTTGCAGCGGCCTTCGATCACATCAACAATATCATAGACAATGCGATTCTCAAGCCCCATTACCACGTCCAGGTTACGCAATCCGATATCGCCATCAATACAGACGACCCGTTTGCCATCCATCGCAAGGGCAGTAGCTAGGTTGGCAACTGCGGTTGTCTTTCCGACACCGCCTTTACCAGAAGTAACAGTAATCACTTGAGCTGTCATATCATTTCCTAATCGTGGTTTCACCGGTTTGCCATAGTTCTGCCTGCAATTTTCCTTCACCATTAATGCTGGCGATCTCGGGCTTTGGGTCTTTTTGTGGTTTCAACATTGCAGATGATTCATCAGCAATGCGTAACTGATTTGCAGATAAGTCAAGTGCGCAGATGAAAGCGGACCGATTGCCTTTTGAACCAGCATGGATCACACCACGCACCCTTCCCCAAACGATCACATTTCCTTCAGCAATGATCTCAGCACCTGGGTTCACATCACCAAACACCACAATAGTACCCGGATATTCGATACGTGTTCCAGAGCGAACTGTTTTTGAAACAAACAGGGCAGTATCGCTCGATACCGATTCATATACATGGCGGGCTTCTTCAGGTCTTGGTTTCGAAATCCGGGTAGCCAGACCCAGCAATTGAGCTGTTGTCTCAGTCGTTGGAGACTCACTCACCACAGCCCAAAGCGTAATATTTCTTTCCGACAGCCAATCACGGAGATCGACTAGATCGTTCACTTTCAACACCTGAGAACCAACGTCCATGGCAAGGCGCGCCCCTTGAAAGAAAGTGGCACGCTCATTGATCTGTATCATAAGCGCGTTGCGCTGTTCTTCCCAGGACGCATCCGCAAAGGTCGCAAGAAGACCGTCGCGTATTCCCTTAATTTGAACAATGGATGTCGTTGATTCCATAGAGGCATTCATTCAAGCAATGGTTGACAATTATACCTGATGAGTTTGCCGAATTTATGGCGAAGGAGCTCCTGCTCCCTGGGCAATATCCAATGCTTTGATCTCAAAATATGCTTTGATCATACGAGACACCATAGGACCTGCCACACTTGCACCTTCCCCACCATTGTAGGCAAAGGCTACCACCGCGATCTCCGGGTCATCAAAGGGAGCGTAGGCAACCGTCCATGAATGTGTAGGCCAGGCACCAAAGTTACAGCGGTCGGCTGCACGAGCAACATCATCACAATACTCTGCCGTTCCTGTCTTTCCTGCCACTGCGATAGGGAAATCGGTAAAAAGACGATACAGAGTACCAAAGGTGGTATCTGTAACCGTACGACGAGTTCCCGCGCGGACCGCTTGGACTGTCTCAAGGTCCACAACCTTATAGTCATCCGTAAAGGTACAGTAAGGACCCTCACAAGAGTACTCACGGATCAAAGGCTCTACTGTAATATCCCATTTCATATTCGGAGTAAAGGGTGATATTTGATAGCTGTTTTCAGTCTGGAAAGACGAAGCTGTGAAGTCGTCCGGATCAGGGTCGAACCACATTTCAACAGTATTTCCATCTCCATCTGTTACATGGTGGACAATAGTAGGTTGCATCAACTTTCCACTATTGGCGATCGTAGCGCCAGACATCAGCACTTGCAAGGGCGTTGCAAGGACATATCCCTGTCCCACACTGGCAATATAAGTATCACCAGTAGACCAGTTTTCACCTGTGTTGATACGTTTCCAGTCTGGGTCAGGTATCAAACCATCTTGTTCGCCCGGCAATTGAATTCCAGAGGGAGCATCATACCCAAGCGCCCGGGCATATTCTCCAAGACGTTCAATGCCCAGTCCTTGCGGAATCTCATCTTCAAAACCGCCACCCAGTTTGTAGAAACATACATTACTTGAATAAGCAATACACTGAAGGAAGGTCAAAGCACCAAAACCATCAGGGTTTTGATCAAAAATATAATCAACAAATGGGCGGGTGTTACGGTCTGTACAAATATCATTTGGGTTAAACCGTTCACACAAAAGCAATTGACCCGGAGTCTTGATCACTGTATCCAGTTCGATCACATTCTCATTGTATGAGCCAGTTGCCGTTGAAAGTTTGAAGGTCGATCCGGGAGGGTACTCCGCTGAAATGGCATTGTTCAACAACGGTTTTCGCGGGTCTTGACTCAACTGATCGTAATAATACGCAGGGATAAGACGGCTAAAACGGTTATTTTCGTAATTTGGGTACGAAACCATAGCAAGGATTTCGCCCGTCTTGGGGTTCATGGCGATGATCACACCACTGGAGATACGTACCTGCCCAAAGTAAGTATTCCAAAAACGAATTTCTTCTTCCAACGTTGCTTGAGCGGCTGCTTGCAAACGTGTATCGATGGTGAGATAAACGTTGTTTCCTGGAACGGGCGAAATCGGTGGTTCCAGATTTCGGATCTCCTGTCCCGCCACGTCTACCTGAACGACCCGCAACCCATTTCTTCCCGCCAATATTTCCTGCAACGAGGTTTCAACACCTGCATATCCAACTTTATCGCGATTGGGTACGAAACCCAAGGCGCTTAATTCTTCTTCTTGTGAGGCGGGAATGGGTCCTAAAAAGCCAATGAGATGCGCGGTCAATGAGCCAGTAGGATAGTCTCGAATCGGCTCAACTTCAACACTCACGCCGGGCCAGTCCACCTTTTTCTCTTCCACCACCCGGGCAATTTCTTCTGAGACATTACACTTTATCTTAACCGAGCTATACGGGGCCAAAGTATCTTGTAATGCCACCAATTGACCAATACTCGGTCCCGGTACACATGCAGCAAATAATTTAGCTTCTTCTAATTCCTCTTCCGTTAGAAGACCGCCTGGAACAGCCAGAAAAATGGCATCACTGTTCGGATCGTCGGCAACAAAATTACCAACGGGAACATCCACCAATTGTGAAAGTTCACGATAGATGCGTTGAATGTCTGAATCTTCTGCCGGAAGATTGGCAGGTGTAATGACCACGTTATAAGCAGCAATATTTCTAGCAAGGATATATCCATTACGATCATAGATGATCCCGCGCGGAGCAGGAACACTAATATCGATCGTGTAATTATCTATTGCGCGTGACTTGTACTGGTCAACATTCAGGATTTGAAGAGTGACCAACCTGATCACAAACCCCGTCAATGTAAAGGCTACAACAAGGTAGATCAGCCCAAGCCGCCAGGTTTCAAAACGAACCGGGCGAGAATCTATGCCAGAACTCATTCTTACTCCTCTACTGGATACACCCAATACGATACGTCTCGCATGAACGCATATATGGGAATGGCTAGCAACATATTCAGCAATAAACTGGGTAAGGTGATCAAACTCATCACATCACCAAATGCAAAAGGGGTTCCCGAAAAACTTAACACGATAAAAGATAAAGTTTGGAAGAACAATGTTCCAAGAAATACAACACTGAACATCGCCAACAAAGGTGCCTGCCAAACCCGTCTCTGCAGGACACGAGCGAAGAACACAACTCCAAAGTATCCTGCAATTACAACTGCAACAGGCATACTTGAAATAAACCCGGTAAATAAACAGGTCAAAGCACCCCAATGCCAGGAAGAATCCACCCGCTCCTGTAAAGCCCAGGCAGCAATTAATACAATAGGCAGATCAGCATAGCCTGAGAGCAGTTTTACCTGACTCACTACTGAAGATTGTAGAATTACTGCCAATCCTATGAGAGGAAAAGCGATCAAATTTCGCATGGAGGTTTACGGGGAAGGCGTGAGAACCGGCTCTAGTGGAGCAATATCGACCGGTCGGAAGTTGGTAATGACAAGAACGATCTCAAGTCGGGAAAAGTCAACGGCAGGCTGAATTGTCGCTTGCTGGAACAGCTCAAATTCCAATGAACGAACCGTGAGGACCTGTCCAATGATCAGGTCTGCTGGGTATCCTCCACCCAAACCAGAAGTGAGGATCAAGTCACCCGACTCTACTGTTGCGTTTTGAGAGATCAAGTCAAGAGAAATATCGCCAGTAACAGATCCATAAAGCACGGCACTTGTATCTGCATTTTGCAAGTAAACATTGACCGAGGATGCCGGGTCTGTAATGAGCTGTACACGAGCAGCATCGGCAATAACAGCATCCACGCGACCCACAAGACCCTGGTTGGTCACAACAGGCATACCTCGTCTAATATCGTCATTCGAACCGCGATTGATAATAATGTAATGAAGGAATGGGCTTGGGTCGCGCCCGATAACAGATGCCGCTTTGTATGTGCTTTCAGGGTTAGATCGGGAAAAATCTACAAGAGCCGCAAGGATCTCGGTTTCATTGACGCGTTGCTGCAATTCAATAAGTTGGGCCTGCAGTTGAGAGACTTGGGCTTCCAACTCTGCATTGCGATTACGAAGGGTCACAATATCACGTGGCGCAGTAACAAAGTCTTGAAAGCCGAGAAACCGGCTGGATATCCAGGTTTGAACATCTACAAGCACAGAAGTAAATCCTCTGGAGGCAGACCCAAGGGCACCACTAAAGGCTAACACAAGAATGCCCCCAACCACCAGAAAGATAATAGTCGTTTGTAAGGAACGAGAGTTCATTTTTTACTCAGCCTCCAGCACGAAGGCTGTATATTTATCCTAAACGTGCCTGGTACTACCACGTTCAAGACCAATAAGATAACGGGATAGATTTTCAAGATCTTCGAAAACAGTTGCAGCACCTCGTGCTACACAGGTAAGGGGGTCTTCAGCCACCCACACACGAAGTTTTAATTCATCGGTGAGACGTTCTGCCAACCCCTGCAAAAGTGCACCGCCACCAGCAAGACAAATACCAATGTCCATTAAGTCTGAAACGATCTCGGGTGGTATCTCATCCAACGCGTCCCGGACAGTATCAATGATCACTTGCACCGAGCCGGAAAGTGCTTCACGAATCTCAACAGAAGATATTTCAATGGTTTCGGGCAAGCCGGTCACCAAATTCCGACCACGTACTTCCATTGTTTTTTCAGGCTGCAATGGATAAGCAGACCCAATCTGCCATTTGATCTGTTCGGCAATTCCAGTGCCCACTAACAGGTTGTACTTGTTGCGCAAATACTGCACAACATCCTGATCCATTTCATCTCCAGCCACTCTTAAAGAACGGGAAGCCACCACCCCACCCGTAGACATAACCGCGACTTCAGTCGTACCACCACCAATATCAACAACCATTGAACCACGAACTTCCCCAATGGGAAGACCGGCTCCTATCGCCGCCGCAATTGGTTCTTCGATCAACATAGCCTGGCGCGCCCCTGACGCCATTACCGCATCGTACACAGCGCGTTTTTCCACTTCAGTTACACCTGTAGGCAAACCGACGATCACACGTGGACGCGGAAGGGGCACAATGCTTTGCTCATGCACCTTGCCAATGAAATATTCGAGCATAACCCTGGTCACATCAAATTCAGCGATCACCCCATCACGAATAGGACGAACCACCACTACATTAGCGGGAGTACGTCCAACCATTTCCTTGGCTTCAAGACCGATCGCAAGTGGCTGTCGCTGTTTCTTATCGACGGTCACCCAGGATGGTTCATTGATCACGATACCCTTGCCACGAACATGGACAAGTGTATTCGCTGTGCCAAGGTCAATGGCAATGTCCAAAGAAAAAAGGCCTAACAGCCAGTTAATTGGGTTGAAGGCCAAAATCGGCTCCTATGATACGGGAATGGGTTCAAGCAAAACTGCCGACCCATTATACCATGAGGATGAGTCCGATTTTTTTTCAAACCCGTTGGTCAAAAGGGGTAAAATCAGGAAAATTTTTTCACCTTGGAGAGAGAAATGTCGAAATTTGCAATTGTTACCGACAGTACGTCTTACATCCCATCTGAAGTGGTACAAAAGCATGGGATTACCGTTGCCCCTCAAGTTCTTATTTGGGATAACCAAACCTACCGTGATGGTATTGATATTCAACCCACCGAGTTCTACAGCCGCTTGAAAACCGCCAAGGTGATGCCTTCCACGTCACAGGTATCTCCAGCCACCATGCAGGAAATATTTCAAGGACTTGTAGATAAGGGAATGCCTGTGCTTGGGATCTTTATTTCGTCAAAACTTTCCGGAACCCTGCAATCTGCCATTCAGGCAAAGGATATGATGGGAAGCGCAGGCGAAAAAGTGACCCTTGTGGACAGCCAATCCACCGCTATGGGGCTTGGCTTTCAGGCGATCGCTGCTGCACGAGCTGCTGAAGCTGGCGCAAGTATCGAAGAGACTGCTGCTCTCGCATCAAGCGCCCATGAACGGACTGGGGTCTTCTTTGCCGTGGATACCCTTGAATTCCTCCACCGTGGAGGACGCATTGGAGGCGCACAACGCTTCATTGGCTCTGCATTAAACCTGAAACCGATCCTCGCTGTCAAAGATGGCAAAGTCGAAGGGATCGAACGTATCCGTACCAAAAGTAAGGCGCATGAACGCGTACTTGAGTTGGTCGCAGAACAAGTCAAAGGTAAATCGAACATTCGTCTTGCCACGCTCCATGCTAACTCTGCGGACGACGCAAAAAACTTGCTTGATCGAGCTGTTGCTGAACTCTCGCCAGTGGAAACTCTCTTCACAGAAGTCAGTCCAGTAGTTGGCACACATGCAGGTCCAGGTACGGTCGGACTTGCCTACATGTTCGATTAGTAAATGATCGAACCAAAACAATACGAACGCATCGTTCAATCGATGCCATTTCTAAAGAACGCAGACCCGGAATTCATCACAGAATTCCAGCGGTCTGCGTTCCTAGCGCAGATCCCTGCGGGACATGATGTTTTCCTTGAAGGCGACCGGGTTGAAGCCACTGCCCTGCTCATCTCAGGTGTGGTGCGGGTTTACAAGATCGGCGAAACTGGACGTGAGATCACGCTGTATCGCTTTGGGAATGGTTCTTCTTGTATTTTGACTGCCAACGCCATATTGAGCCAAAACACTTTCCCTGCCATTGCCACTGTTGAACAAGATGCAGAAGCAGTAATGATTCCTGCAAATGTCTTCCGCGATTGGGTCAAACGATATGACCTCTGGCGAGACTTTGTTTTTGACCTGCTCTCTCAAAGATTATCCACAGTAATGGCTGTTGTGGATGAAGTTGTTTTCCATCGTATGGACAGACGGGTTGCCAAACTCTTATTGAAACGAGGAAGAGAAGAAAACCCGATTCGTATTACCCACCAAGAAATCGCTTCGGAATTAGGCAGGTCACGTGAAGTCATCAGTCGTCTGTTGGAAGATTTCATTAGCGAGAGCAGCATCCGATCGGGGCGCGGGGTCATTGAAATTCTGGATTTTGAGGCGTTGGAATCTCGTTCGCTTGTGTGACATAGTCACAGACAGGTTTGGGAGTTTCTCCTATACTACGGGTAACAATTCACCTAAAGGAGAAACTAAGAAATGAAACGCAATCTTTCCAATACCGACCGCATTATCCGTGTTGTTCTCGCTGCTGTAATCGCCTACTTGTACTTTGGCGGGATCGTCACCGGAACCCTCGGCATCGTCCTACTCGTGCTAGCCGTCGTGTTCACATTCACTGCGATCGTGGCTTTTTGCCCGTTGTACCTGCCCTTCAAACTTAGCACTTATAAGAGCTAAATCGATAAAAGGAGCGGACGAATATTCGTCCGCTCCTTGATTTAAATTATGAACGCACAAGAATTTCAACAAAAACTGGACACTACTGAAAAGCCGATCGTGGTGGATTTCTGGGCAACGTGGTGCGGTCCATGCATGATGACCAAACCCATCCTCGATAAGCTTGGTAAAGAATATACTGAAGACGTGGAGTTCTTACCCGTCAATGCTGATGACTCTCGCGATGTGTTGGGAAATTATCATATCCTTGGTATCCCAACCGTGATCGCCTTTAAGAACGGAAAAGAAGTGGCACGAGTGACTGGCGCACAAAATGAGGCAGGCTATCGCGCCATCTTCGATTCGTTATCAAAGGGGCAGGAAGTGAAAATTCCCATGACACAGTTCGACCGCATGCTCAGGCTGGGCGCGGGCGGACTTCTGCTGATGTATGGTGTATCAAACAGCAATTGGTTCGTTGTGGGAATTGGAGCGATCATCGCGTTTCTGGGTATTTACGACCGCTGTCCGATTTGGAATGCGCTGACGAGAACCTTCCAGCGAAAATAAAACTCAATGGTCAGTAAACAGGCTCCGGCGAATGCTGGAGCCGTTTTGTTTGCATCCCAATGAAAGTGACGGGTATAATCCCGTTATATGATGCATACAATCCCTTTGATCATTGGAGTTGCGGGCGGGTCAGGCTCAGGAAAGACGACGGTTGCACAGGAATTATTGAGAAGAGTGGGGGCAGATCGGATCGCTTATCTTCAGCATGATTCGTATTATAAAGATCTGCGATTTTTACCATCCACCCATCATTCCGAAATAAATTTTGATCACCCCAATGCGCTTGAAACCGAATTACTGATCGAACACATCATTTCCCTGCGGGAGTTCAAGCCTGTGCAGGTTCCCATTTATGATTTTTCCACCGACACGCGCAAATCAGAAACCTTCATGGTGGAGCCTCGCAATGTGATCCTTGTGGAAGGGATTTTGCTTTATGTGGAACCTGAACTGCGGAAGTTGTTCGATGTAAAACTGTTCGTAGATGCTGATTCAGATATTCGCTTCATCCGCCGCCTGCATCGGGATATTACAGAACGCGGGCGTTCAACTGAGTCTGTGATCGAACAATATTACGCAACAGTGCGACCGATGCACCTCGAATTTGTAGAACCTTCGAAACGCTATGCAGATGTCATTATCCCAGAAGGCGGACATAATGTTGCCGCGCTGGATATGGTTACAGCAAGGATAGAATTGCTGCTCAAGTAATTTCAATTTTTATATTTCACAACTCAAGGAGAGACGTATGGCAAAACAATGGAGCACCCCACCCGCAATGCAGATCGACCCGAAGAAAAAATATCGGGCGCACATGGAAACCGATAACGGTACGATGGTAATCGAACTTTTTGCAGATAAGACACCCATTACCGTGAACAATTTCGTATTTCTTTCGCGTGAAGGCTATTATGATGGCGTGATCTTCCATCGCGTGATCTCGAACTTCATGGCACAGGGCGGCGACCCAACCGGTACCGGACGCGGCGGACCTGGTTACAAATTTCAAGATGAATTCCACCCCAGCCTCAAGCACAACAAGCGCGGCATTCTATCGATGGCAAATGCTGGACCGGGCACAAATGGATCACAGTTCTTTATCACCCATGGACCGACTCCTCACCTCGACAACCGCCATACGGTGTTTGGCGAAGTAGTGGAAGGCGAAGATGTATTAATGTCCATTCCAGAACGCGACCCGATGAAGCTGAATGCTCCGGCCGTGAAAATCATCCGTGTCACAATCGAAGAGATCTAATTCAACACCTGAAAACAGACTCTCCACAACCGTTCTGCGCATTCTCGCAGTGCTGGCAGTGATCGGGATCACGGTCTATGTATACAGCATTCGAGATCAGGTAGAGGAATTTGCGCAGTATGGTTATTTTGGTGCCTTCCTCATTATGGTGATCGCCAATGCAACCGTGATCTTGCCCGCACCTGGCGTGGCGGTGGTTTTCGCCATGGGTGGTGTACTTAACCCCTTGGGCGTTGCACTCGCTGCCGGAGCTGGCGGTACGATCGGCGAACTGACTGGTTATTTAGCCGGCTTTGGCGGACAAGCCGCTGTTGAAAAGACAAAGGTCTACGATCGCATCCTGCCGTGGGTTCAAAAGTATGGAGCCTGGGTCATTCTCGTTTTATCTGCCATCCCCAATCCCTTTTTTGATGTGGCAGGGATTGCAGCTGGAATCT
>VFQT010002874.1_pt1 | contig 16694 bp, 18 predicted proteins | sample 3512381 | NCBI WGS metagenome assembly VFQT01 (sample SAMN10412376, study PRJNA504923) | tailings metagenome | isolation source: Relicate 2 Philex TSF3 active mining site | place: Philippines: Tuba, Benguet | collected 2017-08-29
TTAAGACTGTATTAATACAGTTCATTTGGCGATCCCAGCCATCGCCTGGGCTATTGCGGTTGATGTCGAATCTTAAGTTTTCAAATAGTTTGGTGCCGAGCCTTGCATATAAATGGCGGGCATATTCTTGCCAAAAAAGTTCATCTTGAAATTTTTCTCTGTCTTTATAGGGGGCAGTTTTAACTGCGTCATATACCTGTTTGAGGGTTAAAAGGTTATGGCGAATGTAGGGCGAGAGAACGCTTGCGCCGCGTTTTTCTTTTGGTAGAACTTGGGATCTGGTGTTGGCGTATCCCGTTATATCTAGGTTTGCGAGAGCTTGATTTGCTGCGGATTGCCCGCCTTTGATGGAGCTAAGGCCTAAATCACCTGAGTAGAGATCTTTAAAGTCAGATTCGATGATCTCTAATACAGGGCGATTGATGTCTATTTCTTTTGGATTCACCTGAGTTAACTTAGTGTGAAAGGCAGGGCTTTGCTGCTTGTTGGTTTTAGCATTTTTGCAAACCGCTAAACCCTGTTAGTATCTTTAAGAGCCTTTAAATTAAGCCAGATAGGGTGGTTATGAGCGTCGCCGGTGGGTCGATGATGCAATATCCAGAGTTTGAGAAGTATCGAATTAAATCATTAAGCAATCTTGTTGATTCAACTAGATTTAATTACTTCATATCTTCTGTGATTGTGGTCAATGCTGTTGCCTTAGGTATGGGTACGTTCCCAGGTATTAATCAAAATTACTCACAACAGTTAAACCTTGCTTATGAGGTGTTTTTCATTGTATTTGTTGTGGAGTTAATTTTAAGAATGGCTTCTTATGCAAAAAGGCCTCAATATTTCTTTAAAAGTGGTTGGAACGTATTTGATTTTGTGATTATTGCGGCGTCACTTTTGCCTTTTGCCAGGGAAAGTGCGCAAGTTATGCGCTTACTAAGGCTTGCTCGAATTGTTAGATTAATGAGATTTCTTCCTAGATCGTCACTCTTGGCAGACACCGTCAAAAGATCTATTCCCCCAGTTTTTACTACGGCAGTTTTTATTGTGTTGCTGATTTTTATATGGGGAATGGTTGGAAACATTCTTTTTGGTGAAGAAATCCCAGATAGTTGGGGCACAATCAGCGATTCAATGCGTACTTTGTTTGTGTTATTAACACTTGAAGGTCTACCTGAATATCTAGGAGAAGCCAGAGAGGTAACTGGTTGGGCGGTGCCATTCATTTTTGGGTATGTGTTGATGGCTTCGTTCTTCGTATTAAATCTTCTGATTGGAATCGTGGTATCGGCAAATGAGCAGGCTCAAGAGCATGCCAAGATTCAAGAAGCTAAAGAGCGTGGAATTGAGCACCAAACCATTTCTGATGACTTAGCAGATGTGATGAGAAAACTTGGAGAAATTGAAGCAAAAATTTCGGTTTTGACACAAGATCAGCGAAGTCAAAAATAGTAGGATTGAAAAATGACTGATCCAGTATTTGTTAGTGATGCACAAACCGAGCAATTACCACTTGCCACCGTAGGCATGCGTATTTGGAGTGTTATTTTAGAGGCGATTTTGGTGGTCGTTACTTTAGGTATTGGCTGGTTAATTTGGTATTTCGTTGTGGTGGGTAGAGGTTTAACGCCTGCAAGAGCTATTTTGAAGCTAAAAGTTATTGACTTTATTACTCGCACTGAAGTATCCCCCGGTAAGGCATTTTTTAGAGGTTTTGTTGTTTACTATTTAATTTTTGGAGTTTTAGCTAGTGCAATTGGTGGGGCGCTTTTTGCTGGGCCTTATATCTTGACTTTGATTGCTGGGGCTTTCATCTTTAGAGAATCTAGGCAGACTTTATGGGATCAAGTTACTAATACTGTGATTGGGCAGGCTCGTTAATTTTTTCTTTTGATTAAGTAAGCGGTTATTGCTAGTGATATTAGAAAGATAAATAGGTAGCCTTCCCAGACGTCTGAGCCTAAAGAAAATAGAAATAAGGCGCCCAGAAGTATTGAGATTATTGAAGAAATTCTGATCAGGTTGTTTCGAATCACAATATACGATTTTAGTTATTCAATAAATGTTGTCTCTAGGGCGTAGGCTGTTGCTATGAAGAGAATTTGGTTCGGGTTACTCAGCGGTCTTTTGGTTGCATTGTCTTTAAGTAGTGCAGCAATTGCAGAAGAAGTTGTTGCTGAAGAGCCAGCGCCAGTAGTTGAGCCTGCTTACACTCCCCCACCTGAGGCGCTAGAAGGTGTTGGTGGTTGGGCGGTAGTTGATCCAAATACTGGAAATGTTCATGGAGTAATTGTTTGCACAAATGATGTTTGTGGTCCTTCTGGATCTTGGGGCGGAAAGATGCCAATTGATTACATGGGTTGTAGTGGTTGTGATTTGAGATTTCAAACTAGAGCAACTGCCGATGGCAATGTAGCTGGTTGGCATGGTACGCAGACTGAAATTGATTCCGATGGAAATGTAAGCCAAACTAATGATGGCAGCGTTAAATTTAATTCAAGTGACAATTCCTTCACAATTGAAAATCAATCAGTAGATGGCAATGGCAGCAAGGTCAAAAGAAAGCAAAAGCTAGTCCCTGAGAAGACTGCCACAGATGGTGAGAATTTAAGTACTGGGATTGTTGATATTGAAACCAGCTTTGAAAGTGAAGTTGATGGTGAAAAGGTAATTGCAGAGACTGTGCAGGAGAATTTTGAAACCAAGCCAGCAGTAATTGATGTAAGTGTTGAAAATTGGAGACGTTTTCAATACGAGAGTGTTGCCGCTTTGAAATCTGATCTATCAGATGATGTTGAAGCAGCCTTCCTTGCAGAAGGTTTGGTTGCCCAGGAGGTAGAAAGTGAGGCTTTCGAGCAGCCTGTGGAGCCGATTGAGCCTCCGAGATTTGTTCAAACAGTAAGAGAATTAACTAAAAGGGTCGTAGATTTTTTTAGCAGATGGTTTTGAATTTAACTTTTTTGTGATAATTTCTCTTATCCTTTGAGAGATGGGTGTTTATGAGGCGAATAGCCGCAGGTGTATTAACAGTTCTTCTTACTTTTATCATGGGGTGCTCAAGTGATCAAGCTGCCGAGCAACAGAGAGAAAATCAGCAATCTGACTCTGGTCAAAATGGTGCAGTAGTTGCTCAAGGTTGCGATGCAGGAGCAAGTCAAACAACAATTGAAAATACTCAAGTTATTAGTGAATCTCTTGGCGATCTAGTTTTCACTACTTACTCTCCGCTTGTGAGTAGGTTTGAGGATGCTTTTCGGATAGTTGTTAGTGTTGAAAATAAAGGTTCAAGCGCACAAGAAGTTGAGTTAGAAAATCTAGAGCTCGATTGGGTTAATCCACCGGCTGATCCAAACAGAAGATGGTATTCACAATTATTTGACCTAAATCCATACCTGCAAACCATTGCGCCTGGTGAAAGTAAAGAATTTGCTTGGCACTTAGATGCTGATGGGGATTTAGAAGAACGGGGCGAAGTGCCAATATTTAGGCCCACCTTCTCTTCAAATGGACAAAGGGTGTCATTTGACATTGAGATTTACACGGGTGAAATCTATGGGGACATTAAAACTTTGGGCTTAGCGCTAGATGCGAACGTTATTGGTCGCGTGGTTGATGAAGAAGGTAATCCCATCGCTGATGCAAAGATCGAAACTAAGTTATTTAATTTTAAAGAGAGATTAACTGAATCGAGAACAAATAGTGATGGGCAATTTGCACTATGCGTTCCCAGCTTGGATAGTTATAACCAAAGAATTGGCAATAGACCAAGTGGTTATCAGTTAAGTACTTTCTTAATTGCTCGCACTGATGATGGAGGTTATGGGTTCGCCAGCGTTTCACCAAAAAGTGGTGAAGAAGTGTCAGTCGAAATTACTTTGCACAAGTCAGATAAAAAAGAGTTGAGCCTAGCGGGTGAGAGTGAATTTAATACGAATCACGGATTTTTCTGGGTGTATCCATTAAACGATGGATTCGCAGCAACAGAGGGTCAACATCCACCGGAATTGAGAAAAACTGGATCAACCGTAGCGGTTGACTCTTCTGCAAAAGAAATTTGGAGCGTAGTTAATGGGGATGAGTGTTGGGGCTTTGATGTTTCAAATTCGGGATTAGTTGCTGCAGGCTGTCACGATGGCACTGTAACTGTTTGGGATTCCGCAGGAAAACAATTGTGGCAAAGACAGACACAAAAATCTCAAGCAATGTATGCAAGGTTAGTTATGTTTAGCAACGATGGTTCCAAGTTGATTGCTGGCCCTTTAGATAAAGATGTTGAACTCCTTGATGCGCTAAGCGGTGAAACGATCTGGAATTACTTCGCTGAAGTAGCAGATGTTAAGCCAAGGCCAGAGATATTAAGAAACGCAAGGTTTTCAGCTGACGATAAAACGGTGATTGTTGGTTATTCGGGCGGATACCTAACAAGTATTGATGTTCCTTCAGGGTCAGTCAATTGGGCCGGTGGGTTCATTGGTGAATTCCCACTCACTTTGGATATCGATGATTCAGGAAACGTCTATGCGGTTGGAAAAGGTCGCGAGGCTATTTCTATTGCACCAGATGGGTCAATCCGTTGGAAAAAAACTGTTTATGAGCATGTGTCAACAGCTGCAATTAATTCACTAGTTGATGGAAAATTTATTACTCATACAGTAAGTGGCTCGGTCTATGCACTCGATGCGCAAAATGGAGAATTTTTGTGGTGGAGAAAAATTGGTCAAGGTGACATGGTTGACGGTTATGTTGAAACGGGCGGTCACAACGCATTAGATATTGATCCAGTTTCTGGGTTGATTGCTCACACAGAAACGATTGATAGAAGAGATGGTGGCGGGTCGGTTGTAACAATAATGAATAGTGATGGTGTGGTGCTAGATAGCAAATACTTCGAAGATTTACGCGAATCACGCGGCCAAGAAGTTGGGCACGCACAACGTGGAGCCATGGCTGTTGCCTTTAACAAGAACGGCAAGTTAGCGGCTGTTTTTGGAGATGGCATGATCCGAGTCTTTGATATCAAGTGAGTTGAAGGTGCCTTGGTTGCAGATAGATTTATAGTTGCTAGCGAGGAAGATTCGGCTGAGGTAATTGAAAAAGAGCCGGTTGTTTTTGTGAAAGTTGTTTGAAATCTGACGAAGAGACTATTGGAGTTCTTGAGCAGTTGGTTTTAATTAGGCCAGCTAGCTTGCTCATTAAAAGTTGTAATTTGAGGTATATTTATTAATAAATAGATAGGTGATTAATGAAAGAAAGCAAATTGATTGTTGCTTGGAATGAGTTGCGTAAGGTCTTGGTCTTTTCGCAGTTAATCTCGGTGATCGTTTTAGTTGTGGTGTTGTATTTATTGGTGGTTCAAGATTTAGCTAGTGCGGCAGATGAAGTGAAGTTGTTTGCTTTAGCTGTGGTTGGTACCACCGGAGTTTTGTCTTTGGTGAGTCAGTTTGCGGTAATTAGAGAAGCACAATCGATCGCAAAAGATTTGCGTGGGTCTAAGAGTGATACTGGAAGCTTGATATCTGTTTCTTATGGATATCTACGCTTAACCCAGTTTGTGATGGCGTTATTTAGTATTGCAGTCTTTGGTTTGTTGATCTGGGCGCTTTACTAAGGAGATGGCTATGGAATTTGGAGTTGTAGCTTTAGTTGTTGTCTTACTTCTTGTTGGACTAGCTTTTTTAAGAGTCTTTAATAAACAAAAAAGAGACTTGAAGCGATTAAGAAAGATTTCTGGTCGTGGCGGAGATTTCGCTGAATAAACTGTTGACCTAAGTAATGGAATAGTTTTACTAAGAAAAAATTGCTCAAATAAATAACCCTCTGCCTTCAGTTGAATGGCAGAGGGTTATTTCAGTTTAGTTCTTGATAGTTACTCGGCAGATTTCACCAGTTGTGTCATTGACAGCTCTAAAGGTGAAGGTGTCTGCTCCGCGTTGGTTTCTACGAATGAAATCCCATTCAACCTCTGCGTAAGAATCATCGTAATCCTTAATTGCAGTGCGAGCCTGGGTTCTGACTTTCTTTTTATTATGGGTTAAAGTCATCGTCCAAGTTTGATTTGCAACTCTCGTATCAATATCAAAATCTAGATCATGCACACTATATTCAAGCTCTACACTTGCTTCCCAGAAAGAGCCTTGACTACAGGTACCTTGGCGTTCAATTTCTCTCGCTTGTGCGGGAGCTGCAAAAAAGCCGGTTACTAGTATGCCAGAGAATAAAGCTGCTAAGAATTTTTTCAAGAATTACTCCTCACTTTAAATACCTTTACAACATAACTCAGATTTAATTAGGGAGCAATTTTTAATTCTGTGACCGATCTAACAGCTCTTTAGCCCCTGGAAAGTCAAAATCTGTAGCAAGGATTTTTTCGAGGTCTTTTTTAGCTTTAGTTTGATCGTTATCTTTAAGGTGAGTTTTCGCTCTTTCAAGAAGTGCTTTATGACGGATGTCTTGGTGTCTTGAGGTGGTGCGGATTACTTTGTTGAAAGTTTCTTGGGCTGCGGTTAAAAGGTTTTCTTCTCTCAAAGCAATACCTCTAAAAACTAAGAGGATTGCGGTGGCATCATCTTCGTTTTCTAGGTTATCGGTGAGGTCGATGATGTCTTGGTATTCGCCTAATTGGGTTTCAACTTCGGCTAAGGCGATAGCGGTAACTTGATTAGGGGTTACGGTTTCTAAAACTTCTTTAGCTTTTTGTGTTTTATTTTGGTGTTGAAGAACTTCTGCATAAATGATGCTGATTGCATCCATACTTAAGTTTGAAGGAAAGCTAATCCCTGGTGCTACTGGGATTGCCAAAAGAATTGGGTTTACGTATTTTCGATAAAGGCGATTTCTAAGCAGTTGATCTTGATTTTGAAAGACTTCTGCTAAGTATTGCTCAGCTTGATCGAAGGTATGGTCATCTTGCATAGCAAGGTGAGCGGCTAGGACTTTTGCTGGCAGGTTGCTGTTTGGATTATCAAAAAATTGATAATAATTCGCTAAGTCGTGAGATTTAAGAGCTTGGTAGAAATTGCGCTCTAATTTTCCAGCAAAAAATCCAGGTGAATTTGCTGGCAGTGGTTTAGGGACTTCAATAGTTTCGGATGGATTATGCGTAGTTTCGCGGGTAGTCTTTTTAGATTTTTTATTTAAATTTCTAATTTCGATGTTTGATAGGCCTGTGCCGGGGATGCCGACGGATTGAGTGATGCGGCCTTTGGTGTTTATGGAGATATGCGCTCCCCTAACTCCTGCGTTTAGGCCGAGAGATCTTTTACTGATCGTGAGGTTAAGGCCTGGTGCGATCCGCATGAGACGGCGAAATCTGATGGTCATGATTTAAGTTTATAGATTGCCGGTGACATTTAATAACTTTTTATTTGAAGCCTTCTGTATCAGAATTTACTTAAGATACAGGCTTTTCTGATTGACTAAATGTTATTGACCTAATTTTTGCACCATTTAACTCAAAATACTCTTTGAAAGCCTCTCCTTCACCTTTAAGTAGACGATCCCAAAGGCCACTTTCTTCAACAAATTTCATTTTTTCTTCTTGTGATTTAAATCTTGTTTGTGATTCTGACATTTCACCTCCTTGGATTTCTTTCCATTATAGACAACCTCTTGCCAGAGGTGCTAATAATGACATTTTTGATCGTATTTGATTTGTGAAGAGACTTAGTTGTGGATAAGTGAAGGTTGTGGATTTGATACTTAAGTTAAAGCTCTCTTGATGGCAACAATTTCAAGATTTGAAGGTAAGTAATCGCCAGACTCTAGTGCTTTTATTTTGGATTCTTCCAAATTAGCAAGGTCAGAAAATTGCTTCGTAGTAAGTGATTTTTCACGCCTAAAACTCATGACTTGAGCGATCAGAGCAAAATACTCTCTAATCTCACGCTCTAGAATTACTTCGCTTGGAGCTTTATTTACATTAGCAGCAGTCAAGTTATTTCCCTTCAAGGTTCTTAATTTTATTACTGATATTAGTGGGTGTCAAACGTCTATTCTTTTGATTCCTTAAATAATCATATAGTCGTTTTCTGGCAATTTTAATTTGTTTTTGTTGATAATTTCTTTTATCGTTTACTTTTTTGTCATACCCATGCAAAATCAATATTTCATTATCTTCTAGGAAAGTTAGAAAAATTCTGTACAAACCTTTACCAGATAGTCTAATTTCATCAGATTTTGATGAATATGAATATTTTTCAAGAAAAGCACTAGGAGCCTTGACCCTTAGTTCATATATTCCTTTGGTGATTGATTTGAGCCAATGTGTTTTTAGAAGTTCGCGACCTTGAGAGGCTAAAAGCTCCTCAATTGCTGCAAGTAGAAGAAGTCTATTTCCAGAAACCTTTAAGTTGTAAATCCACTTCAAAACAGGCGATACGCCTTCAAGATTTTCATAGTATATGATTTTCGACTTTTTCATGGCTCCCATTTCGAATGAGTAGCGTAACGTTTGTAAAAGTCGAAGATTCCAGTTTAAATTTAGTTGTGGATAAGTGCAGGTTGTGGATTAATTAATTAAGTCGTTGATGCCCAAGGTTAAGCCTGGGGTTTTAGCAACATTTTTAACTGCAAGGATTACACCTGGCATGAATGATTCTCTATCAAAAGAATCATGTCTAATTGTTAAGAGTTCACCCTTTGATCCAAAAATAGTTTCTTGGTGAGCTATTGCACCTTCAACTCTTAAGGCATGGATTTTGATGTCATTTACATTGGCGCCTCTTGCACCAGGGATTTCTGTTGAGGTGGAATCTGGTTGAGGTGGGAGGTTGTGTTTGGCTCTGGCCTCGGCGATTAATTTGGCAGTTGATTGAGAAGTTCCCCTTGGGGCATCTTTTTTAGATGGATGGTGGATTTCTACTATTTCAGCAGATTCGTAATACTTGGCCGCTTCTTCGGCAAAACGCATCATAAGGATCGCACCGATAGAGAAGTTAGAAACTATGCGGATTGAAGATTTTGAGGTTTTTAGTAGTTCTTGGATTTTGTTAAGTTTTTCATCATTCCAACCGGTGGTGCCGACCACGGCATGGATGTTGTTTTTGATGGCAAATTCTAAAGTGTTCATTACAGCTTCTGGAGTAGTGAAGTCGACTATTACTTCAGAGCCAAGTAGTTGATTGATGTCGTCATTTACATCAATTGCCGCATGAAGCGTTAATTCAGTATCTTTTTCGATGGCTTCTTTAGTGGTTTCACCCATCCGGCCTTTGGCGCCGACTACTGAAGTTTTGATTGCCATGAGCTTTAGATTACTAGCCCTGCTAAATCGCCAGCATCATCAAATTGGCCAACTACTGATAAAAGCCCATCTTGGGTGAAGATTTGCTCGGCAATTTGTTGAGCTTGGTTGAGGGTTACCGCATTTACTTTTTCAATGGCTTGATCGATGGTTTGGTATTCACCCATAACTAGTTCTAGTTTTGCGATGCGATTCATGCGGGCATTGGTGTCTTCTAAACCTAAAAGGATTCCGCCTTGAATTTGGCCTTTACCACGATCGAGCTCATCTTGAGTGATTCCGTTTTTAACTACTTTGTCTAGTTCTGCTCTGATAAGAGTTACTACATCGCCAACTCTTTCTTTGATGCATCCGGCATAAACCCCAAACATTCCAACACCGGTGAATTGATGAGCAAAAGAATAAACGGTATAAACCAAGCCATGCTTTTCACGGATTTCTTGAAACAATCTTGATGACATTCCCCCGCCGAGGGCAGCATTTAAAACTGCTAGCGCATAGCGATCTGGGTGATGGCGATCTAGTGCTTTCATTCCCCAAACTAGATGGGCTTGTTCGGTGTCTTTAGAAACTAAAGTTACGCCTTTGCCACTTGCGGGTAGCGGTGATTTATCGCGAATTGGCTTTGGATCATTTTGAGTGTTCCAACGAGTGTTGTTAAGTGATTTAACAACTAAGCCCACTGCTTCGTCGTGTTTGAAGTTTCCAGCCATGCTGATAACAGTGTTTTGGGGTGAATAAAAATCTTGGTAGAAACCATTTACTTGATCGCGAGTCATGTTGGTAATGGTTTCGCGGGTTCCAATAATTGGGCGGCCTATTGGTTGATCACCTAATAATTTTTGGCTGAAGCGATCATAAGAAAGCTCTGCTGGCTCATCTTCATGCATGGAGATTTCTTCAAGAACAACATTTCGCTCTTGCTCGGTGTCTTCTGGGGTGACTTTGGAATCGGCGAGCATGTCACTTAATACATCAATTGCTAAAGGCACGTTGTTATCCAAAACTTTGGCGTGAAAGCAAGTGTATTCCTGAGTAGTGAAGGCGTTCATATCGCCACCAACAGATTCGATTTCGCTAGAGATTTCTAAGGCGCTGCGTTTACTGGTGCCTTTGAATAAAAGGTGCTCTAAAAAGTGAGCGGCTCCGCCAACTTCTGGGGTTTCATCAACTGAGCCAATACCAACCCAATAACCAATGGTTGCTGATCTAACGGTTGGAACTTCTTCAGTGATGATTCTTAAACCACTCGGAAGCAGAGTTTTTTGAACTCTGCTTCCGGTTGATGAATCTTCTAGAAGTTCGCGCTTAAGCATTTTCCTCTTGAAGCACTGGTACTAAAGAAAGCTTTCCGCGTTGATCAATTTCATTGATCTTTACATGGACTTTATCGCCAACGTTTAGTACATCTTCGGTTTTTTCAACTCGCTTGCCTTGAGCTAAGTGCTTTAGTTGCGAGATGTGAAGCAAACCGTCTTTACCTGGGTAAAGCGTGATGAAAGCTCCGAAGGCGGCGGTCTTAACAACTGTTCCGTGATATTCCTCGCCAACTTGTGGCACGTGCGGATTCACGATGTCGTTAACCATCTTCTTTGCTTTTTCAGCGGCAATGCCATCGGTTGCTCCGATGAACAAAGTGCCGTCATCTTCGATGGTGATTTCAGCGCCAGTTTCATCTTGAATTTGGTTAATCATTTTGCCTTTAGGGCCAATCACTGCACCAATTTGATCAGTTTCAATCTTCATGGTGATGATGCGAGGAGCGAAATGACTCATCTCCCCTGGCTTATCAATTGCAGCTTGCATTACCTTCAAGATTTCAGTGCGGGCTTCTTTAGCTTGAGTTAAAGCTTTAGCTAAAACATCAGCTGGGATGCCATCTAGTTTGGTATCTAGTTGCAAAGCAGTGATGAATTCACTGGTTCCAGCAACTTTGAAGTCCATATCGCCTAGTGCATCTTCAGCACCGAGGATGTCAGTTAGTGCTACGTATTCAGTTTTACCGTCTACTTCGCCACTAATTAAGCCCATCGCGATACCGCCAACTAATCCTTTTAGCGGAACACCAGCGTGTAGTAGTGACATCGTTGAAGCACAAACTGAAGCCATTGAAGTTGAACCATTTGATCCAATTGCTTCAGATACTTGGCGAATTGCGTACGGGAATTCTTCTCTTGATGGAAGAACTGGCACTAATGCTCTTTCAGCAAGCGCACCGTGGCCTACTTCGCGACGCTTTGGGGTTCCAACTCTTCCGGTTTCGCCGGTTGAATAAGGAGGCATGTTGTAGTTATGCATGTAGCGCTTGGTGTTTTCTGGAGACAAAGTATCTAACTTTTGCTCCAAGCCCAACATGTTCAAAGTGGTTACACCTAGCACTTGGGTTTCACCGCGATTAAACAAAGCTGAACCGTGAGTTCTTGGCAAAAGTGCAACTTCAGCAGATAGTTCGCGAAGTTGGCGTGGGTTACGACCATCGATACGAATCTTGTCTTTCAATACTCGATCGCGCATGATCTTTTTGCTGATTGAGCCAAAAGCTGCAGATACTTCTTTTTCGCGTCCTTCAAAGGTTTCGGCTAAATGAGCTTTAACTTCAGCTTTTGCGGTGTCGAGTGCATCTTGACGCTCTTGCTTGCCTGCAATTTGCATTGCCTTGTTAATTGCGTCAAATGAATAAGCCTTGACTGCTTCATAAACATCATCTTGATAATCCAAGAAGATTGGGAATTCTTTAACTTCTTTATTAACTAGTTTTGCTAACTCTTCTTGAGCGCGGCAAAGTTCTTTAATAAATTTCTTTGAAGCTTCTAAGCCTTCAGAAACAACTTCTTCAGTTGGAGCTTTTTGGCCTTCTTTAACTAAATCAATTGTTGATTCAGTGGCTTCTGCTTCAACCATCATGATTGCTACATCGCCATCTGGCAACATGCGGCCTGCAACCACCATGTCAAAAACTGCATCATTTAAATCAGCATGCTTTGGGAATGCAACCCAAACACCATCAATTAGCGCAACTCTTACTGCACCAACTGGCCCTGAGAAAGGAAGGCCAGCAATTTGAGTTGAAGCGCTTGCTGCGTTAATTGCTACTACGTCATACTGCTCTGCTGGATCTAATGACATCACAGTGATTACAACTTGAATTTCATTTCTTAAGCCATCAGCAAAAGTTGGACGCAATGGGCGATCGATTAAGCGGCAAGTTAATACTGCTTCTTCAGATGGTTTTCCTTCGCGGCGAAAGAATGATCCAGGGATGCGACCTACTGAATACATCTTTTCTTCAACATCTACGGTTAACGGAAAGAAGTCAAAAGAATCTCTTGGTTCTTTTGAAGCAGTCGTTGTAGAAAGCAGCATGGTTTCATCATTTAGATAAGCCGCAACTGCGCCACTTGCTTGCTTGGCAAGCTTTCCGGTTTCGAATTTGATTTTTACTTTTCCGAATGGTCCATTATCAATAATGGCTTCGGTTGATTTAATTTCTGACCCACTCATTGTTGAGTCACTCCTCTTTATTAAGGGGTAGTAAAAAAGAATTTTTATTTATGGCGGTCGTCAGTAGAAATGTTCGGGATATCCCGCTCATCACTACCGAGGACCGACTTAATGTCCTTTTTAATACCCGATTGGGTTTAGCGACGAATACCTAAGCGTTGAATCAATTCGCGATACTTGTTGATGTCTTTTGCAGCCAAGTAGTCGAGTAAACGACGACGACGGCCTACCAACAACAACAATCCGCGACGAGAGTGATGATCTTTTACGTGATTCTTCAAGTGCTCGGTTAATTGATTAATGCGATCGGTCAAAAGTGCGATTTGCACATCTGGTGATCCAGAATCATTTGGATTAATTGCGTATTCTTTAATGATTGCTTGTTTAGATTCTTTGGTACTCATCTTTTTCCTTTTGTCTTCTTAGGTGCACACCCAGCACCTTGCTTGGGTGAAGGAGTCGCGGCAATTTAGGCACCTGCTTGAATTACCGTCAAGCCTTAGGTTAGCAGTGAGGCTATTGTTCGCTGGTGAGACGTCTGGTCTGCTCTACGTCTTCGCCCATTTGATCAAGTAATTGCTCTACTGAGTCGAATTTCTCGGTATTACGGAGTTTTTTCAAGAATTCAAAAGTGACCCTTTTGCCATATAGATCAAGATCAGTTCTGTCTAATACATAAGCTTCCAAAGAAAGATGCTGTTGGTCGAATGTGGAATTAGGCCCCACGCTAATTGCTGCTGGCCAGCGCTCTTTAGTTAATTCATTAATTACAAAGCCAGCGTAGATACCAAGTGCCGGCAAGCAAGAATTTTCATCAGCTTTTAAGTTTGCCGTTGGGTAGCCAAGTTCTCTGCCGCGATGATCTCCGTGCACTACTTCACCGCAAACTCTTGGCAATCTGCCTAAAACTTCTTGGGCTTTTGTCATGTCGCCAGCTTCAATTAACTTTCTCGCATTTGTGGATGACCAAACTTCACTGGATGAAAGTTTTTTAATTACTACGGTGTTGAAGTTATGGATTTTGCCTTTTTCGGTTAATAAATCTGTATTACCTAAGGCTTTGTAGCCAAATCTAAAATTTTCACCGACTACTACATTTTTAGCTTGAAATTTATTTACTAGTACTTCTGCTATGAAATCTTCGGCACTTTGTTCGCTGCGTTTTTTGTCAAAAGGCATTACAAAAACTGCATCTGCTTGGTTTTGAGCTAAAAGTTCTAAGCGATAACCAAGTGAAGCTAGGTGTGGTGGATTGATATTAAAAATTACACTGCGCGGGTGAGGGTCGAAAGTTATTACTACTAAATCTGTGTCAGTGAGATTGGCAAGTTCTCTTGCTTCTTTCAATATTGCTTGATGGCCGCGGTGTACTCCGTCAAAAACTCCAATAGCAATTGTGGAGGGTTTATCTATCTTGATTTCATCAAGATCATAAAAAATTTTCAAGTGTTTGCTCCAAAAACAACCTTAGGGGCAATTTTATCTGATTCCAGTTGCACCAGCGCGATTAGTTGATCATTAGGGTCGATTGCGGCTTGTAGTAAAGAATTATTGGTGCTTCTATTTAACTTTCTGCCGAATTGTAAATCTTTGGCTTCATCAAACGTGATTTCAATTGAGGGAAATAATTGTTTAGCAATTGCAGTAATTGGAATAATTTTTGGATTTTCTAAATCTGTAAAGTCCGTTTCATTAAATTTGCCTGATTGAATTCGGCGCAACTGTATTAGGTGACCGCCTACTTTTAGTTTTTGGCCAAGGTCTCTTGCTAATGCTCTGATATAGGTGCCACTTGAGCATTCAACTAATACTTCGAGATCAAGAGTATTTTCATTTTTTGTGGTATTTAGAATTTCAAATTTTTTAATGGTGACTTTTCTGGAGCTGAGCTCGACTTCTTTACCTTCGCGAGCAAGTTCATAAGCCTTCTTACCTTTTATCTTGATCGCGCTATAACTTGAGGGAATTTGCTCGATGGTGCCAGTTAGTTCTTTAATGGCACTATTAATACTTTCTTCAGATAGGTCTTTTGTGGTGGCTGTTTCTTTGATGGTGCCCATTGCATCATCAGTATCAGTTGCTTCACCTAAGCGAATTGTTGCTTTATAGGTTTTGTCATCACCCACGCAAAAGGTGAGCAATCTAGTTGCTTTATTTACTCCCAGAACTAAAACTCCAGTTGCCATCGGATCAAGCGTGCCGGCATGGCCTATTGAGCGAGTATTAAAAAATTTACGAAGTTTATTAACCACATCGTGTGATGTTAAGTCTTTAGGTTTATCGACGATTACAAAGCCGTCGGTTGAATTCATTATTCTTTATAAGGGTTTTCGGCTGTTGGTTTGTGAGCTTCGGCTAGCTTATGAAGCTCTTCATCTCTTTTTTGAGCTGTGTGAAGTAATTCAGAAATGTGGGCGGCATTTTCTTCAACCGCATCTAGATAAAAAGTTAATGATGGCGTGTGTTTGATCCCAAGCGCCTTACCCACTTCACTGCGCAACATTCCCGAAGCAGATTGCAAAGCAGCTTGAGTTGATTTTTGCTGTGTTTCATCACCCATCACGGTATAAAAAACTGAAGCTTCTCTTAAATCCCCAGTTACTCTTACATCAGTAACCGTGACAAAACCTAGCCGTGGATCTTTGACGCGGCTTTCTAATAAGAGAGCCACGATCTCTTGGATTCGGTCTGCTACTCGATTGGCACGTGCTTCATTCATGATTACTCTTTTTTTAACTCTTACTTGCGATTGTAATTTGGGGCTTCAATGGTCAACTGCACATCATGCGGGTGACTTTCGCGAAGTCCAGCCGGGGTAATGCGAATTAACTCGGCATTTTCTTTTAATTCTTGAATTGTTTTGCAGCCTGCATAACCCATCGATGCTCTTAATCCACCAATTAATTGATGAGTCACGCTAGTGACCGGGCCGCGATAAGGAACTTGAGCTTCTACGCCTTCTGGTACTAATTTGTCATCGCTTAATACATCATCTTGAAAATAACGATCTTTTGAATAGGAGCGGGCTTCACCGCGAGATTGCATTGCACCTAATGAACCCATTCCACGATAAGACTTGTATTGCTTGCCGTTAATGAAAACAATTTCACCTGGCGCTTCATCACAACCTGCTAAGAGTGAGCCAATCATTACCGCATCAGCGCCAGCCACAATTGCTTTTGCAATGTCACCTGAATACTGCAATCCGCCATCACCGATTACCGGAACCTTATGCTTTTTAGCAGCTTTAGCAGCTTCATTAATTGCGGTAATTTGCGGAACGCCAACTCCAGCAACAACGCGAGTGGTGCAGATAGAGCCTGGGCCTACTCCAACTTTTATCGCATCAGCGCCTGCGGCAATTAAACTTTCCGCCGCGGCTTTGGTGGCAATGTTTCCACCCATGATGTCAATGCTTGTCTCTTTTTTGAGTCTTGCCACCATGTCAAGCACGCTTTGTGAATGACCGTGAGCCGTATCTACCACGATTAAATCCACACCAGCTTCTACTAACAACATAGCGCGTTTGTAAGAGTCTTCCCCGACGCCAACCGCGGCGCCAACTCTCAAACGTCCATCTTGATCTTTAGTAGCTAATGGATACTTATCGCTTTTTACGAAATCTTTTACTGTGATCAAACCGGTTAAGCGGCCTGAATCATCTATTAATGGGAGCTTTTCAATTTTATTTTGGCTAAGAAGTTTTAGTGCTTCTTCATTGCTAATGCCGGTTTTGCCAACGATCAATGGCATTGGGGTCATTACATCTTTAGCTTTTTTAGATTTGTTTTCTTCAAAACGCAAATCACGATTAGTTACGATGCCAATCAATTTGTGTTGTTCATCAACGACTGGCACTCCACTGATTCGATACTTTGCACAAAGTCGATCGATTTCTAAAATCGAATCTTCTGGTGAGCAAGTAACTGGGCTAGTTACCATGCCAGCTTCAGAGCGTTTT
>VFQT010002875.1_pt1 | contig 16688 bp, 11 predicted proteins | sample 3512381 | NCBI WGS metagenome assembly VFQT01 (sample SAMN10412376, study PRJNA504923) | tailings metagenome | isolation source: Relicate 2 Philex TSF3 active mining site | place: Philippines: Tuba, Benguet | collected 2017-08-29
TCCAAAAACTACAACTCTTAATTCAAATTATAAAATAGAATATATTGACTATGGTGGCTTTATCTTTTCTAATACTTTCTTTACCACTATTGGAATTAGTACACCAGTTATGATACAATTAGTTTATGGAAGTATTTATTCTATTATGGATAATATACCAACATCACCTTTATTTGATATTGCATCTGCTATATACACCATGTTTATTTTATTAACATTGAATGGAAATGATTATTATTATTATAATAGCAAATTTGATTCCTTGAAGCTAGCTTATATGAAGGGTAATTTAGTTCAAATTGAAATTGAATATGGCAATTTATTTAACAAAATTTATCCTCTTATTAATACAAGTATATTTGGTGATTCAGTTGTAGAAATCAATAAAAATCCTAATGTGACAAATTACTTTTATAGTTTATGTCAATATCTTAATCTGGCAATGTGTATTTATGTATATCACACCAAAAATGTTAAACCATCAGTTTCCTATTCAACTTTAGAGTTTAAGGATTTTGAAATATTAGATATTACTATGAGTAATAAGGTAGTTGGATTTACTAAGATTGGAGTAGGATTAACTGATAGAGAATTATTAAGATCAATTATGGATTATGTTAAAGGAAAAGTTAGTATGTTTGATTTTTAATAAAAAATGAATTTTAATTAAATTAAAAAATTATTTAATTAAAAGGTCAATATGTTAATATAAAAAATGATATAAAGTAAATATCATGATAAAATAAGAACTAATTAATAATATATTATAAATTACCCTGAGTTTTTAATTGAGCTCTAAGTTGAATATATTTAGCTTTATACTTGAGATATTTCTTTTTGATTTTTTCATCATCAATAAGTACATCTAATTCTTTATTTGAACCACCAGTTAAAACCAGGCTGGTAATTTCATTAATATTTGATATTGTTTGATTTTTTATTTTTGATTTCCCCCTTGTTCGATTCAAAATTGAATCCAAAGTCGATAGTATGGGATTTAATTTAAATTCATTTAATATATCATCAATTGAATTTGACGAATTTTTTTTATTATTAGTTAACATCTCTATCTCAGTATTCCATTTTTTTTCTTGTAATGTTAAAAATAGATATTTAATAATAATTATAGAACTTTGAATAATATTATGCATGGCATCAAATAAGTTTGCACCACTAATGGTCTTTATTTTATAATATTTTTCTTTATTTATAGTAGTATCTGATAACATATTTTGTAAATTATCTAATGTAATACTATTAGCATCAATTGTACTTGAAATTGATACAAAGTGTTTTTTATTAGAAAAAATATTATCAAGTAGTTTTTTGAGTAAATCATAAGCTTTCTGAATTTTTATATTTTTTCCATGTAATTTTTTAAGTTCGGCATTAAATTCTGATTTTGATTTATACAATTCAATAAAATCAGAAATAACAGGTATTTCAGGTTGTGATATTGCAGCTTCTATTATTTGTAACTTTTCTTGTTCTTTTTTCTTTTGGTCTTCTTCAACAGCTTTAACATGATCCTTTAAAGATTTGTTTGATTTAATCAATTCATTTAATACTAAAACCAATTTTTTAAAATCTTGATTTAATTGTGATTGGTCAAATATGTTTTTACCATATAATTCGAATTTATTTGTTTGTTTTATTAATTGTGTACCATAAACATTAGCTCCTAAATATTTTTGTATTTCCCATGGTAATTTATCATATAATGTTCTATTTTGTATAATTAAATCATTAATTAAACGTACAATATCATTTTGATTAATAAATCCTAATTCTTGATTTATAAATTTAATTATGTTTGACATATAATATAAATTGGAAAATAAAAAATTTATATTAAATTCTAAAAAAATTGAAATAAAATTATTGTAAGAAAATATTTACATAACTCTAATGAAATTAGCTACAGTTGAAAAAATATCAAATATACAACCAATTGAAGGTGCTGATAAAATTATGTTGGCAACTGTTTTAGGATGGCAGGTTGTCATTAAAAAAGGAGAATATCAAATAGGTGATTTATGTGTTTATATTCCAATTGATACAATTGTAAATCCAACTAAAGAATATTTTAAATTTTTAGTAGATCCGAAAAATCCAGATGTATGGCCAAGAATTCGTACTATTCGACTTAGGGGCAAATGTTCTCAAGGTTTAATAATTCCAATGAGTTCGTTAGATCAATCATTAACATATCAAGAAGATGATGATGTTTCTGTTCAATTAGATGTTAAAAAATATGAAAAAGAAAATCAAATAACACCTTCAGGAACATCGTCACGTTATACATTTCCAACAGAAATTATTCCAATTACTGATGAAGATAATCTTAGGTCTAAATATAAAGTATTAAATGAGATGAAAGGAAAAGAATTATATATTACTCAAAAAATGGATGGAAGTTCAATGACACTAATTAAAAAAGGTGATACTTTTATGGTCTGTTCACGACGATTAATTTTAGAACCTGATGCTATAATGTATCAATGGGTTCAAAGAGAAAAAATCAATCAAAGAATTATTGATTATGGACAGAATTTGGCTATTCAAGGAGAATTTTGTGGACCTAAAGTTAATGGTAATCAATTGGGACTAACAGATTATAAGTTTTATGTATTTAATGTTAAAAACTTGGATACTGGAAAATTTTATGGTTGGGATGAAATTAAGGCATTATGTAATGAACTTAAAATAGAATCAGTACCATTAGTTAGTATTTTTATGTGTGATGATAATTGGACTATTGATAAATTCCAAGAAGTAGCTAATCAACAAACATATATACATGAAACAGGTAAGAAGGTTCCAGGTGAAGGTATTGTTATTAGGCCTACAATACCAGTAATATCAGATATTTTGTGGAAAATGTTAAGTGTTAAAGTTATTAACCAAAATTATAAAGATTAATATTCTTGTAAAATAAAGTATATTAAACCTAATTAATGATATATTTTTTGTTTATCTTGACTACTAGTGTTCTTATTGGCTATTTCTAGTACTTTTAATATTAAAAAAAGTTTTATTAATTAGAATATTATTAGATTAACAATAAAAAGTAGATCAAGAAATGTTTTCATTAAATAATAAGATTTTTGATTTATTATAGTTTAATAAACTTTTGTTATCCTAATTTTATTTATTTTTGTAATATTTAATAAAAATTGATATTTATTATTTAAAGTTGTATATTTTAATACTCTAATAATGTCTAAAACACTTGTAATTGTTGAATCTCCTGGTAAAATTGCTAAGATAGGACAATATTTAGGTTCTGACTATATTGTAAAAGCCTCATTTGGTCATGTTCAAGATTTAGATAAATCTACATTATCTATTGATATTCAAAATAACTTCAAACCAATTTATAAAGTTAGTCCTGATAAAACAAAGGTTGTTAAAGAACTAAAATCATTAGCTAAAGATTGTTCAGATGTTATTTTAGCAGCTGATGGTGATAGAGAGGGTGAGGCTATTGCATATTCACTTGCATCTGTTCTTGGGCTAAAAAATCCAAAAAGAATTATTTTTCATGAAATTACTAAACAAGCTTTAACTAAAGCTGTTCAAAATCCAACAACTATTAATTATGATATGGTTAATGCACAACAAGCTAGACGATTGTTAGACAGATTAATGGGTTATCAAATTAGTCCTGTTCTTTGGAAATATATGACTTATAATGGTACAGCTCAATCAGCAGGTCGTGTTCAATCAGTTGTTGTAAGAATTATTATTGATAAAGAAAATGAAATATCTAAATCAAATAGTGAACCATATTTTAAAACAACATCTGAATTTGAGTTTCAAGAAGGTGATAATAAAGTCAAATTAAATTCAACATTAAATATTGGAACTAAATTATATCAATTTGAATCAGAAGTTCAAGCTAAAGAGTTTATGGAATTAATCAATAAAAAAACTGATTTTAAAGTAATTTCTGTTGATAATAAAAAATCAATTAGAAAACCATCTGCACCTTTTATTACATCAAGTCTTCAACAAGAAGCTTCAACTAAATTACATTTTAGTGTTAAAAAAACGATGGATGTTGCGCAAAAATTATATGAAGCAGGTTTAATTACTTATATGAGATCTGATAGTCCAAATATTAGTAAAGAAGCTATAGAAGAAGCAAAAAAATATATTATTAAAACATATGGTAAAGAATATTCAGATCCTAAAAATTATGAATCTAAAAGTTCAAATAGTCAAGATGCTCATGAGTGTATTAGACCAACCCATATGGATCAACCTGAACCTGATAAAATTGATGGTGATCAAGCAAAATTATATAGTTTAATTTGGAAAAGGGCAGTTGCAAGTCAAATGACTAATGCTCAAGTAAATATACAAACAATTCAAATTGATGCACTAAATAATAAATCAAGTATTTTACTTTTTAATAAAAATCAAGCTTATTTTTCTAGCACGTTAGAAAATATTGAATTTCCAGGTTATCTTATTGTTTATGATAATACACCAGATGATGAAGAAAAAACAATAGGTAAATTAGCTATCAAACCTAAAGATAAATTAAGTTTAATTAAATTAAAAGTTAGCGAAGAATATACAAAACCACCCCTTCGATATAATGAAGCAGCACTAGTTAAATATTTGGAAAAGAATGGAATAGGTCGTCCTTCTACATATGCTTCTATTATTTCTAAAGTTATTGATAGACAATATATTGAAATTAAAAATGTAGATGGTATGAAAAAACAATCCAAACAATTAGAATTAACTGGTGGAAAGGATAGCAAATTTAAAATAAAGGAAATGGTTAAAGAAGTTTCAATTGGTAAAGAAAGTAAAAAACTTATTCCTACACAATTAGGTATTCAAGTAAATGACTTTATGATGAAATATTTTGAACCAATTATGGATGTCGAATTTACTGCTACATTTGAAACTCATTTGGATAAAATAGCAGAAGGAAAAGCTAATTGGGTTACAGTTTTAAAGAATTTTTATGACTTATTTAATCCCATAGTTGAAAAACTGAATGACCAAGCTAAAGATAAAATTAAAAAAATTGGTTCATCTACTGATAAATTACTTGGTACTAATAAATCTGGTTTAGAGATTTATGCTGGTTCAGGTAAATATGGTCCATATGTTAAAATTAAAGATGAAGAACATGAAGGTAAATGGAAGTATGCCCCTCTTAAAGATATTAGTTTGGATGATGTTACTATTGATGATGCAATAAGTCTATTTGAATATCCTAAAACATTAGGCAAAGTTGGTAATGCAATTGTAACACTGAATAAAGGTCAATATGGGTTTTATTTGAAATGTGCTGGTAAAAATATTTCAATTAAAGATATTGAACCATCTGATATTACAATTGAATATGCACGAAAATTAATTGAAGCAGGTGATCCATATGCTTTAAAAACTTTTAAGGTAAAAGACAAAATATTAAATATTAAAAATGGTGAATATGGTCCATATATTCAAATAGTTTCTGGAGCTAAAAAACAATTTGTTAGTATTCCATCTAATTATTCCATTGAAAATATGAACATAGATGATGTATTGAAAATTATAGCAGATAAAAACGGTACTAGTAAAACAAAAACTTATGATAATACAAAATTAATAAATTCTTCCAAAAAGACTAATACAAAATCTATGTCAAGTAAGAAAACTAAAGATTTTAATGTTTGAAATAAAATAATTACTATAAAAAATTTAATTTATAAAAAAATCTATCTGATTATATAATGAACGCTGCTGTTATTCCTGAACAAAAAGCAATAATTGAACAACCTAAACCAACTTCAGAATCTGTTCAATTAACTCAAACAGATGATAAACAAATAGATTCTAAAATTATTACTGTTGAAACTGGTCCTGGTCGCTATATTTTTTCAGTTTTCCATACTATTATGTCTTTAGTTGCTATTTATTTATCATTTAGATGTAACAAAGGTTTTGAAATAGGTCCATTCTTAGTTGCTCTTTGTTGTCCTTATATTTATATTATTTACATTTTAGCAACTAGAGGCACATGTGGTATTATTGAAAGTGAAAATAGAAGATTTTAATTTAAAAAAATTAATTTAAATATCATTAAAATTAATGATAATTAAAATAATACAAATAATACATTTTATATTGGTAGTTTTAGTTATTAGTTCAGTATTTATTCCAAATTATGAATTAAAAAAATATTCATTAACAATTTTAATTTTTATATTTGTTCAGTGGATAACAAATTATGGAAAATGTGGATTAACAGAGTTAGAATATGTAATTAAAGGAGAAAAGTATAAAGAAGGTTTTATTTATCGTTTTATTAAACCAATAATTACTGTTCCTGAAAAATATTTTGAAAATTATTTATATTTAGCTCATATTACTTGGACTATTATTTTAGCTTTGCAACTTAAAGTGTTAACTTGATAGTGTTATTATAAAATATAATTGAACTAAAAAACCTATTTGGATTTCACATATATGAATTATAATATTTATGAATAATGAAATAATATAATTACATATCGATAAAAATATTTAATTTTCATTTTAAGATCGTATTATAAGCATAATTGATAAATGAACTTTAATATACTTTCTTAAACAAATTAATTAACAGTTAATTCAAGTTTGCATTTCTAGTAATATGAAAAGTCAAATTAACTCTTCCTTCTCTAATATAAGAAGGATCTAGTGCATTAATGTTTTTTGGAGAAGAATTAGAAGTCATTATAAGAATAACCCAAGGATAGAACTTACGATCAAATCTATCAAAAAACATATTCCAACTTGGTTTATCAAATATCAAAATTGGAATATGTTTATGAGGCATTATTTTTTTATAATGGATTTGATGTATTATAATATCAAACTCTTCCAAAACAATAATTAAAGGTGAATCTTTACTTGGATTAATATGAGCATATAGTGTACTGAAATTATTATTTGGATCAGTAGGTCTAAATGTATCACAAAAATTAACAGTGGTTTGTTCAGAACACAATGATTTGGCTAACAATATAGGAATCATTGATTTACCAGAACCTTTTTCTCCATGGAGTAGTGCAACACAATATCGATTAGTTTCATAGAATTTCTTAATATCATTGACTACTGAAATTTGATTATTTCTCGGTTCAAAAGAACTAACGTCAAACATACGTTTTGAATAATAAAAGTAGAAAAAATTACCTTCACGTTCCCAAATAGTGATTTGATTTTCCAACTCGCTAGTTGTATCTATTTCTTCAATATTATCAATTTGTTTCATTTTCTTATCAAAAAAGTTACGTGTTGTTAAAATGTAAAGTTCCTTTTTTTCTTCACCATAGTTAGATGGTAATTTTTGAATATAACCAATATAAGGCCATCCTATAATCCATCCATCATGTTCATCATTGTAATTAATTGACGATCGTTTAGGTAGTTTTTTTAGTAACTTAACAAGCTTTTGTTCTGTAATCTTATAGAATTGAAGGCCAAGCAATGGAGTAATAATAAATGGTAGACTCCAGAAGATAGTTAGTGTTGATGTAATAATCAAAAAAATTGTTGATAAAACCATTAGAAAAGTATTCAATAATTTAAACTTTAAAAAATTCAATTTTTTTATTATATAAAATTATTTTAAATAAATAAATTAATTTATTGTACTTTGTTAATAACAATACATGAATAATTCATATAATATATTGAATCATATGTACTATCATTATATTCAGAACCTGAACTCTCACAATTTCCAGAATTCAATAGTCCATTAATCCAAATAATTGGATCATTATTTTCATATGAATTATTCCATAGATTCAAATACTTATTTTTTTTAGTAATTTGATATTGAATTTCATACAATTTTCCATCATCTAATTTACTATCAATAATTTTTGAAGATATATTTTTCAAACTTGTATTTGGATATTTTTTAATAATTTGTTTAACTAATTTCAAATCATCTGAATATAAATTAGCAGGTATTAAATCGTGATAAAATGATGGCAATACTACAGTTACAATAGTATTTGTATTTGTATCAATTTTTTTAATAACGTTATCATTATTCCGTGTATATTTATCTTCATAAATATTAAATTGACACTTTGATTTATAATGCGCACTTTCAATTGATCTTTTTAATTCTTCAATATTATCAATGTCATATTCAATATCATTAACTAATTTAATGACTGTATCTTTGAATTCTTTAATAATTTTTTGCTTTATAGCATCAATATTTGGAAGATCATGTCTTGGTTGAATATTTTGTAGTGTTTCCCATGTTAAAAGATTTGATTGAGATGAAGATAGTAAATCATATAACGTTGTACTATATATTAAAGTATTTTTTAATACAAACCTATTTCCACTAAGTACTTCTTCACACTCATGAACTAATGTTGGTTCAAACATTACACATGTCCATTTTGTTACTTTATCTGATTCAAATTCAAAAATAGAACCATCTGTATTAGTAATTTTAAGTTTTCCACCAGTATGAGTATTATAATCAGTAGCGGGTGGAAAAATTAAGCAAGTAGCCAGTGTATATTTTGTTTTAGTATCAGTATGTGGTTTAAAAAAGCCACCTGTTTCATACAATAAAACTTCCCAGTCATTAAAATTTCCATTATAAATGGCAGATTTGAGATATGATGGACAAATATTTTGTGCTTTAGTTTCAAGCAAATCATATATTTCATTTTCCAATTTTAACATTGTTGAAAATTTTTTGCATTTTCTTACTGTTTCATCTACTTTTAATCCTTCATTACTTCCAACAAAACTTTGTCTACTATACCTAGCATCAATTTTTTGTCGATGATGATCATTTTCGACAAGTTCTTGCAGTGTTCCATAAATGTATTTATAAGATTCATTTTGCATGCGATAATATGATTCAGGTCGAACATTATGATATTTTGGATCATTTTCTGGTACATAAAATGCTACATTAAGATTATCAATAGGTAATTCGAAAATAACTATTCTTTCCATAAGATTATTCATTAAAGAAATGAATAATTTACTTAGATAAAAAATTATTCAATTTTTTTATAATTTTAAAGATAAAAAAACTGAAAATATATTCATTTAAGATTCAAAAGTTAAAATAGTTAATGTCCTATTATAATAGATTTAATCAAAATAATGAAGAACCTGAAAATTCTAAAATAAAAAAATCAGTAGAGATTACATTCAAAGGAATATTATTAGCAGGTGTTGGAACATATTTATTCTTTAAACGATACAAAACTTCACGATCTCATGAATGGTTAGTTCGTACAGGTTTATTTGTTAATGATATACAAATTGGGAAAAAATTTTTCCAATTTCCATTTCAAAATATCGATCGAATTAATATGAGTCCGAATTCATTCAGATTTTCAGTGAATGCAATGTCAAAAGAAAAGATGGAATTTAATTTTCCAGCAGTATTTACTATTGGACCTAAAAATGATAAAGATTCTTTAATAAAATATTCACGTTATCTTCTTAATCAAAATTCTGAACAAAATTCAAATTTAGTTCGTGGTATTATTGAAGGTGAAACACGTAGTTTAGCTGCTAATCAATCTATTGAAGAAATTTTTTCTGCAAGAACAGCTTTTAAAGATGATATTGTAATTTCTGTTCAAAAACAACTTGAACCATATGGACTTGAAATTTATAATGCTAATATTGAAGAACTTAAAGATTCAGAAAAGTCAAATTATTTCAAATCCTTAAGTCAACGAATTAAGGCAGAAGCTGAAAATATTGCTAAAGTTCAAGTTGCAGAACAAAACAAAAAAGGTGATATTGGTTCAAAGGAACGTGAAGGTGAAACAAGACAACAACTAGCTATTATTGAGTCAGCCACAGCTGAAGTTGAAAATACAAAACAAGAAGAAATTATTAAATCAAAAGCAGCACTTGAAAAAACAAGAGCTGAACAAGATCTAATTATTAAACAGGCTAATATTCGTTCAGAACAAGAAGCTTTGGCACTTAAGATGGATCTTGAGAAAACAGTTGAGGCTAAAAGATTAGAAATGGAAACAGAACGACATAGAGCTGAAGAGCTTTCGAAAGCCAGAGTTCAAGCTGAAAAGAGTGTTAAAGATGCTGAGGGTGAAGCTAATGCACAGCGAATTAGAGCAGAAGCATTGTTATTTGCTAAACAAAAAGAAGCTGAAGGTATACAAGCTCTATATGAAGCTCAAGCTCGTGGTCTTCAACAAGTAGTTGGAGCATTTGGTGATGATTCTAGAGCACTTTTATCTTATACAATGCTTGAAAAAGGTGTTTATGAAAAACTGGCTCAAGCAAATGCAGATGCAATTAAGGGTCTTAATCCTAAGATTACAGTTTGGTCTGGCGATGCTGACAAATCAATGGATACAATTAAACAATTAGGTAAAGGTTTGATCCCAATGCTTGATACAATTCATGATCAAACAGGATATAAACTTCCTGAATGGATGATTAATAAGGAATCTAAACAATAATAACTAATATTTGACTTGGTTTAAGATTAATATTAGAATTTTATTTATTTACTAAAACATGTTTAATAAAGAATCTATATTTAAATTGATTTAAAAAGTTCTAAAGTTGAACAAATTATTATTAATAGATATGTATTTATTTATTGGTCAAAAAAGATATAATTTCAAAGTCAAAGTCTATATCTTTAAATATTTTTAGCCTAATTATTAAAAAATTGATTAATAAAATATTTAAAATCATTTCGTTTATATGTTTTAATGCCTCATAATAAAGATATATCTATTGGAATTGATCTTGGTACCACCTACAGTTGTGTTGGTGCTTATGTTAATGGTAAAGTAGAAATTATTGCTAATGAGCAAGGGGAACGTACTACACCTTCATATGTTAGTTTCACTGAATCAGAAAGACTGATTGGTCTTTCAGCTAAGAATGCAGCTAGTTCAAATCCTACCAATACTGTTTATGATGCTAAAAGAATGATAGGTCGTGATTTTTCAGATCCTAAGATTCAAGAAGATATGAAACATTTTTCTTTCAAACTTGTAGATCGTAACAACAAGCCTAAAATTAGTGTCAAATATAAGGATGAAAATAAAGAATTTACCCCTGAAGAAATTTCAGCTATGGTTCTTACTAAAATGAAAGAAATTGCTGAAGCTTTTCTTGGTCAATCAGTTAAAAATGCGGTTGTTACAGTTCCAGCTTATTTCAATGATGCACAACGTCAAGCTACTAAAGATGCAGGTGTTATTGCTGGTCTCAATGTGCTAAGAATTATTAATGAACCTACAGCAGCTGCAATTGCTTATGGTCTTGATAAGATTAGCGACACACAACGCAATGTTTTAATTTTTGATTTTGGAGGTGGTACACATGATGTTTCCCTTCTATCATTAGAAGATGGTGTTTTTGAAGTTAAAGCAACTGCAGGTGATACACATCTTGGCGGTGAAGATATTGATAATCGTATTGTGAATTATGTGCTTGAAGAAGTCAAGCGTAAAAACAAGGTTGATCTTTCAGAAAACAAGAAAGCAGTTAGACGTATTAAAACTGCAGCTGAAAAAGCCAAACGTTCTCTTTCTGGACAAACACAAACTACTATTGAAATTGATGCTCTTTATGATGGTATTGATCTAAATATTCAATTAACCAGAGCTAAATTTGAGAGTCTTTGTACTGACATTTTTCAAAAGACTTTAGCACCAGTTGAGCGTGTTCTTCTTGATGCTAAGATTTCTAAGAATCAAGTTCATGATATTGTTCTAGTTGGTGGTTCAACTCGTATTCCAAAAGTTCAAGATATTCTATCTAATTTCTTTGGTGGAAAAGAACTTTGTAAGAGTATTAATCCTGATGAAGCAGTAGCATACGGTGCAGCTGTTCAAGCTGCAATTCTTTCAGGTCAATCTGATGAAAAACTCGATCAATTAATTTTGCTAGATGTTACTCCTTTATCACTTGGTGTTGAAACTGCAGGTGGTATTATGACAACGCTAATTCCTCGTGGGTCAACTGTGCCAACTAAGAAGACGCAAACATTTTCTACAGCTGTTGATAATCAACCAGGAGTTACAATTCAAGTTTATGAGGGTGAACGTTCATTAACATCACATAATAATAAACTAGGTGAATTCCATCTTAAGGGTATTCCACCTATGCCTAGAGGTACTCCTCAAATTGAAATTACTTATGATGTTGATGCTAATGGTATTCTTCAGGTTTCTGCTGTTGAAAAATCAACTGGTAAAGCTGAAAAGATTACAATTACAAACCAATCTAGTCGTCTTAGCAAAGAAGATATTGATCGTATGGTTAAAGAAGCTGAACAATTTAAAGCTGATGATGAAAAAATTAAACAAAGAGTTGAAGTTAAAAATAGACTTGAAAACTATTGTTACAATGTCAAGTCAACTGTTCTTAATGAAGATAAAATGAAATCAGCACTTGGTTCTGATTTAGAAGTTGTTGAAAAAACAATAGAAACAACTCTCAAGTGGATTGAAGATAATCCTGAAGCTTCTGTTGAAGAATTTGAATCCAAACAAAAAGAAGTTGAAGGAGTTTTAATGCCACTAATTCAAAAAGCTTATCAAGCAAATGTTCCCAAGGGTCCAGATGATTCTAATTCTCAAGGACCAACAGTAGATGAAGTTGATTAATTTTTTAATTAACAAATATAATCTTTATATCAATCTAATAGTTATTTTAATTACTAATATATTTAAAATATCAATTAGTTTTATTTTATAATGCATAAAGCTGTATTACTAAAAAAAGTAGCACAAGCTAATCTTAAATTGCAAGAAAATCAAGCTAATCTTAAATTGCAAGAAAATCAAGCTAATCCAATTGAATCTCAGCATGATCTTATTCCTAAAATTGATAATTCATTATTAAGTGACTCTGATGAATTCTGTACTAAAATATCAAAAGTCCAAAGAAACATCAAATCAAAAACAATAATTAATTCAGGACCTTATAATTATAAGATGGTATTTGAGAATAAGGATTATCCACATTCTGTTAATTTAACTAAACTGAATTTTATTTATAAAATCAACAATGATGAAATAAATAAATTATTATTTTTATCATCTGGACATAGTTTTGCAGAATCATTATATAAAACTGATACAGATATTCAAATTGAAAAAACTAAGCAAATAGAAGATATATTTACAAATTTCAATTCGAATATTTTTTACTCTTTAGACAATGAGTTTGATGATTTTTGTTTATTATCATTTGATCAAAATCTTAATATTGAACAAACAAATTATTTAACATTTAATGGAACCAATCATTTAATTAATTCTGTCTGCAGAAATATGAATATTAAATTTTTAGAAAATGAAATATTAATTAAAAATGGATATAATACTGGAGAAACAAAAACTAAAGCTATAATTAATTTTGATAGTGATGTGTATTTAACTTCTAAAAAAAATAAATCAACATATTTTACATTCAAAATTAATGGAAATATAGTTATAATTAATAGTAAATTTGCTTCTGGAATTGTTGTTAAAGGAATAACTAGTTCAATATCAAAATTTAATAGTGAACCAATTAATGAAGAAAAATTAAACCATTTATTAGAATATTATTTTATGAATTCAATTAAAGAATTTAGACATCATGAACTTTTTGAATCAATCAATTTTCAAGAAATCTTATCAGATAGTAATAAATTAGCTGAATTAAAATCATATTATACTTATTATAAACAAACAGATAATTTATCAATAGTTAGTATGATGGGTGATTCAGGTTCTGGTTTCTTTAGGTTAATGTCTAATAATAATTTAGAATTTGTCGGAATTAATATTGGAGGATGTCCTATGATTATATTAAAAGAAGATCATACATTAAATTCTAATATTAATACAATTTATTGGGACAAATCTAGAGAAAAATTAGTATTTGGAAAGTATGTAATAGAACAAGTTCATCGTGCATGTCAAGTATTACCAATTAATCAAATAGAAGAACTTATTAATAAAAATCTTCCAATGAACATACAAGTTAAAGAAATTAGTGTATTAACTTAATTATATATCTTTTAATTAACTTAATTATATATCTTTTAATTAACTTAATTATAATATGTCAAAAGTTTATAATTGTAAATTAAAAATAGACCAATATTTAATTAAAAAATCTAGATGTATTTAAATATGAGACTACAAAGCCGATGAGACTTATAACTCACTAGAAATCATTACTAGTATAATTTGTTATATTTAGTAATAACGTATGATGTTTCATTTTCAATCTTCAAAGGTGTTGAAATTACCGTTAGCATGTTGTAAAGTATATTCACGTGCATTAGCATCATGAACATCTTTATTTTTTTTAAGTAATTCAGCAATTTCAGGAACTAATGGATCATTTGGATTAGGTTCAGCTAATAGAGAACATATTGAAAGAAGTAATTTACTAATATTAAGAGCAGGACTCCAATTATCCTTCAATATATCCAAACAAATTCCACCTTGACGATTAATATTACAATGATAAATTGGAGTTGTGAAATAAACTTTTGGTGGTTTGAATGGATATTCATTAGGAAACTTTATATCTAGTTCAAACACTCCGCCAAAATAAGGAGTGTCTTCTGGACCAAAAATAGTTGCTTGCCATTGAGTTAGATCTGAATTTTTAGGACCAGCTGAACAGTTAGATACTGGATTATTTGTAAGATCAGTTAATTCATTTTGTAATCTTTTAATTAATAGATTTGACATTATAATAAAGGTAATTAACATAATTATTTAGGGTTTCAATTTTTTTAAATCTCAATTTCGATAGGTTCTGTCTTTTTTCCTTTACGTTTACCTTTAGTTTTATTTTCAACTACAACATCCTTATCAGTTGTAGGTTTATTTATTATTTCTGTATTTTCAAGTGTTTCAGATTCTACTTCACCATCTTTTTCAGGATTGACAATTTTAGGCTTTTGTGGTTCAATCAAATAATTTTGTTCTTCAAATGAAACCACAACATCTTTATTGTAATTCTTACGATATATTTCTTCTTCAATTGATTTATCAATTAAAATTCTCATCAACATAATTTTTTGTTTTTGTCCTACACGACAAGCACGAGCAATAGCTTGACCTTCAATAGCTCTACATTCTTCCTTGCTTGCATTAATAGGTTCCACAAAGAAAATATGTGTTGCTTCAGTAAGATTTGTACCAGATGCTGCATTCTTAAGACTTAACATAATAACTTTATTATCTGAACCATCATTAGTTTTACCTGCTTTAAACTTACGGATGGCTGAGTTACGAGACCAAACATTACCTTTAACAAAACAATTTTCAATACCATTTTCAGCTAATGTTTTACCAACTAAACTCAACATATCATCCCATTGTGAGAATACAATAATTCTGGATTCTTCTTGAGCAACCAAATGTCTAATAATACTTACTAGTTTACCAAGTTTAGAACCATATTTTTGAATAAGTGGATTGGTATCTTCCTTAGATACATCTTTTTTCAAGTTCATAACCAAAAGATCTTTACCAGTTAAATCAGTTTTACACATAGGACATTTTTTTTTATCACCAAGACACATCTTTAAACAGTCATAACAGAATAAGTGTCCACATGCAGTAAGTGTAGGGTTATTTAAACAATCCATACAAATAGAACAATTTTCTTGATCAATAATATCAGGTTGTTTCATCTTTTCAAGAATTGTGAATAAATATTTAGATTCAGCCATATGTGTTTCATATGTTTTTTTGAGCATATGATATTCTGGACGTGTTGAATCAAGTTTTCCTAATTTAAGCTTATAAGTTTCATAATTAGATTTATGAAAATGAATTAATTTATCTTGCATAACAGCCAAATCAACTTCTACATCACCAAAAATCTTTTTACTTGATTCCACAATTAAAGGATGACAACATAACTGTTGAAGAACTTGGTCTATAACTTTACCTTTCTTTGCATTATATAATTGTTGTTCTAAATCAGTAAACTTGAGCCATATCAATCGTTCTTGATAACCTGGAATTTGAATTTGATTTTCAACATCACATTTACGATGTCTAATACATATCTTATCAATAATATTATTCCAAATATATTTTTTATTCATAAATTTCATAATACCACTTAAATGTTCTGATTGTGAATAATTAAATTCTAAACCTCGTTCAGAATCTTCAAGTTTCAAATTAATAAATCGAGCACAATTTTTAACACCAGTATAGTTAATAAATGGAGTACCAGATACATACCAATAATAGTTAGCATCAATATTGGAAACCCATTGAGCCATATATTTACCTAATGAAGCACTACCAAGTAATTCACCAAAAATTTCATGTCCTTCATCAAGAATAATACGATGAAAATTGAAGAACTCAAAAATAGGATCATTTAATTCCTTAATTAATGGAAATCCAATCTTTGTAATATTTTCTTGTAAACATAATTTAATTATATTATTTCTATGATCAAAATTAAAACTAGATGCTGAACATGCTTGATAACGAATTGTTGGATAAAACTTAAAATTCATAATAAACTGATGTGATGTAATAATAATATCTGAATTAATAAAAGTATCAAATGTTAATCCATTATAATCATTTTTAGTTATTATTGTTTTAATTTTAAAATTAGGATTACATCTTTTAATTTCAGTTTCCCATTGTTTAGTGAAATGACTAGGA
>VFQT010002876.1_pt1 | contig 16678 bp, 17 predicted proteins | sample 3512381 | NCBI WGS metagenome assembly VFQT01 (sample SAMN10412376, study PRJNA504923) | tailings metagenome | isolation source: Relicate 2 Philex TSF3 active mining site | place: Philippines: Tuba, Benguet | collected 2017-08-29
GGTGACCCCGCGCTTTTCAGGCGCGTGCTCTGCCAACTGAGCTACCCGACCATGAGCAGTGCGAACACTGACTCAGCGGTCCCGACGGGACTCGAACCCGCGACCTCCGGCTTGACAGGCCGGCGTGAACTCCAACTTCACCACGAGACCAAAACTTCTTGGCACCCCCAACGGGATTCGAACCCGTGCCGCCACCTTGAAAGGGTGGTGTCCTAGGCCACTAGACGATGGGGGCCAGGTACTCGTCCGATGAGAGCGGGGCAACTCTAACAGCCCGCCCGCCCGATACCACCCGAGTCGTCAGCCCTGCATGAGAGCGGTGACGGCGCTGTCGAGTAACCACGACAGGAAGTTGTACATGGCCATCTCGGCGGCCAGGGGTGACGCGGGATCGTCCTCGTCGTCGTCCTCGTCGGTGACGCCCAGGATCGTGCCCAGGATCAGCCGGACACTGTTCAACGACACGACGAAGGCGTTCAGTTGGTCGGCGGTCATGGTCGTGGTCGACGCGTCGGCCAGCAACTCGTCGATGCGACCGATGGAGTCCAGTCGACTGGCCACCAGTTCGTCGCGCATCAATCGTTGGTACTCGGCCTCGGCCTCGGCGTCCTCGCCGCCGGCGTTCGAGTACGCGGGCGGGAACAAGCGAGCCATCTTGGGGTCACCGACCGGCATGGAGGTCAGCAGTTCGCGGACTTCACCCACGAGTCGACGGACGAAATGCCGTTCCTCGTCGTCGAGATTGATGCGGTATCCGTTGGTGGTGGCTTCGAACGGTGGTCGGCGGCGGGCCATCTCAGTCGTCGCCGTCTTTCTGCATGGTGGCCCAGAGCCCGTGTTCGTGCAGTCGGTACACGTCCATCTCGGCCTTCTCGCGACTCCCGGACGACACGACCGCCTTGCCCTTCTCGTGGACGTCGAGCATCAACGCGGTGGCCTTTTCGAGGCTGTAGCCGAAGAGTTTCTGGAATACGAAGGTGACGTAACTCATCAGGTTGACGGGGTCGTTCCAGACCAGGACGATCCACGGATTGTCGAGCGTCGTCGACTCGTCGGTTTCGGGTCGCACGATGGTCGAGGGAGCCGCGGCGACGAGAGTCACGCCATCTCCATGCACGGGTTCATTGTCTCGGTTGGTTGTCCGTTTCGCACCCCCATACGATCAGTCGTGATGTCCGCCGGCTCCCGTCCACTCGTGCCTTCGCGGCTGGCTCCCGGCGGAGTGTCGGCCCACGGTCCCCGGCGCGCGCCGACGACCGTGCTCGGTGGGTACGTGGCCCTCATGAAGTTGCGGGTGGTCGAGCTGTTGCTGATCACGACCGTGCCGACCATGGTGTTGGCCGAGAAGGGTTGGCCGTCCTGGGGTCTGGTCGCGGTGACCCTGATCGGGGGCACCCTGGCCGCCGGAGGCGCCAACGCCTTCAACATGGTGGTCGACCGGGACATCGACGCCCTGATGGAACGCACCAAGGGTCGCCCCCTGGTGACCGGTCTGATCGCCCCCAAAAACGCCCTGATTTTTGCATCGCTCCTGCAAGTGGCGGCTTTTTCGGTCCTGTGGGCCGGGGCGAACCTTCTGTCGGCGGTCCTCACCTTGTCGGCCACCTTGTTCTACGTGTTCGTCTACACGATCTGGTTGAAGCGCACGAGCCGCCAGAACATCGTCATCGGCGGGGCGGCGGGCGCTGTTCCGGTGCTGGTGGGCTGGTCGGCGGTCCAGGATTCGTTGGCCTGGGAGCCATTTATCCTGTTCACAGCCATTTTTCTGTGGACCCCACCCCATTTTTGGGCCTTGGCCATCAAGCATGCCGACGACTACAAAGCGGCCCAGGTGCCCATGTTGCCCACGGTGGTGCCCATGCGTCAGACCATCGTCTCGATGCTGGTCTACACGGTCCTGTTGACCGCGGTCACCCTCGTTCTGGGCCCGGTGGCCGGACTCGGCCCCATTTACATGGTGTCGGCGGCCCTCCTCGGCCTCGGTTTCGTCCTGAGCACCGTCGATCTCGGACGTCACCCGACCCCGGCGCGCTCGATGCGGGTGTTCGGGTTCTCGATCACCTACGTCACCGTTCTCTTCGTGGCCATGGCCGTGGACGTCGTGGTCGAGCACGGCATCTGAACGCCCGGAGCGACCGTCCCGAACCGATCACAAACGCACGACGTGTGACCCTCGTCGATCCGGGGGGATTTCGGTCTGATCAGGACAAAGTGGGTAAAGTCGTGCTCTGGAAATCGTGTTGAGACCCCCGAGGAACGCGGACAAGCCGCGCTCCTCTCGTTGCGCGTGAAGCGAGCCATCTCGAATGACATCAATTGATACGCACCACGCCGCCGGCACCACCGCGGCACCCCCCGCCGTCGCCGTGTGGATCACGTCGGCCGACCACAAGCAGGTCGGTCGTCTGTACGCCGGAACCGGTCTGGTCGGCTTGTTGGCCGGACTCGTGTTGGCCGTGTTGGTGGCCTTCGAGCGCATCGACGCCCAGGGCTACCAGTTGCTCGACACCGACTCGGCCACGCAGGTGTTGTCGGCCGCTCGTCTTCTGCTGACCTTCGGTGCCGTGGCCCCGTTGTTGCTCGGTCTGGCGGTCGCCGTCGTGCCGTTGCAACTCGGCGCGCGAGCGTTGGCACTGCCGCGTTTGGCCGCGGGCGGTTACTGGATGTGGCTCACCGGACTCGGCTTGGCCGTGGCCGCGATCGTGGCCAACGGTGGACCCGGTGGTGGTTCGTCCGACATGGTCGATCTCTACCTGCTCGGCACGATCGTGATGTCGGCGGGTCTGGTCATGACCGCCACGTCGGTGGCCACGTCGGTGCTCACCACTCGGGCTCCGGGTATGGGTCTGTTGCGCGCTCCCCTGTTCGCCTGGTCCTCGCTCATCGGATCGGTCGCTTTGCTGATGGCACTTCCGGTGTTCATCGGAACCTCGATCTACCTGTACGTCGATCACAAGTACGCCAGGGCGGCGTTCGGTGGCAACACCGGCGTGTCCGACTGGGCCGGTTGGGCGCTCTCACAGCCCTTCACCTATCTCTTGGCGATCCCCGCTCTCGGAATGGTGCTCGACATCGTCCCGGTGATGGGTCGCACGAAGTTGGCTCAACGCTCGGGCGCCTACGTCGCGCTCGGCATCGTGTCGATCACCACGTTGGCGACGGTCACCCAGACCAGCGTCACCTTGCCGTGGGGCGGGGACTCGTTCCTCGACGGTGTCGGCACCAAGATCGCCGACCTGTTGCCGTGGGGACTTCTCACCGTGATGCCGTTGCTCGGAGTCCTCGGTGTGCTCGGCACGAGCGCGCTGACCCTGAAGAACGGCAAGCCGCGCGTCGCCGCTCCATTGGTGTTCGCACTTCACGGTCTGCTCACCATCCTCCTCGGCGTGGCCGCCCACGTGTTGGGTTCCATCGAGGATGCCGGCGTGCGCGGTTCGATCTTCGAGGCCGGAACCTACGTGGCGATCACGTTCGGATCGGTCACGGTCGCTTTCGGGGCGTTGTGTTTCTGGGGGCCCAAGTTGTGGGGTCGTCGCATCTCCGACAAGGCCGCCCTGCCCTTGGCTCTGCTGGCGCTGTTGGCCACGGCCCTCGGATCGATCCCGTACATGATCGCCGGTTTCGCCGATCAGCCCGCGGGGGCTCTGGACGGTTTCTCCTACTCGGGTCCGCAGGAGTTGTGGAACACCCTCGCCACCGCCGGATTCGCCCTGATGTTACTCACCACCCTGGGTTTCGTGGCCTTGGCCGCCAAGAGCTTCACCTCCGGTGAGGCCGCCGGCGACGACCCGTGGGACGGCCAGACGTTGGAGTGGGCCACCTCCTCGCCGCCGCCCGCCGTCAACTTCTCCGATCTGACGGTCGTCGGCTCGGCGACCCCGCTCCTCGACCTCAAGTCCGCTTCGAACGGGAAGGACGCCTGATGCTCGCGTTGCCCCCCGCCCCCTCCGCGCCGGCGCGCCGTCAGGTGTTCGTCGCCACCGCGCTCGCCGCCGCGGCCTCGACCACTCTGCTCGGTGGGATGCTGGCCACCTGGTTGAAGTTCCGCGCCGACGCACCCCTGCGTGAATCACCCAAGCGCGGACTGATCAGCGACTGGATGCCCGCCAAGATCGTCGTCCCCGAAGTGGCGGCGAACATGATGTTGATCGGTCTGTGCGTCGTGTGCGTCATGGCGCAGTGGGCGGTGTACTCGGCCAAGCGGGCCGATCGCACGCACGCCGGTCTGGCCTTCGGTCTCACGGCGATGTTCGGCCTGATGGTGGTCAACGCCCAGGTCTTCATCTGGACCCAGATGGGAGTGGCCGTCAACGACGGGGCCTTCCACACCATGTTCTACGCCATCACCGGCACCATGACCCTTCTCATGGTGGCGGGCATCGTGTACACCGCGGTCGCGGCCTTCCGATTCCTCGGTGGGCGCACCAAGGAACTCGAGGTCGTCTCGGCGAGTGCTCTGTATTGGTATTTCCTCACCGTGGCCTTCACCGCGGTGTGGTTCGTCGTCTACGTGCAGAAGTGACGGGGCAGAACTCATGATCACCACCGGATCGAAATTCCTCTACGGACTCGCCAGCGCCGCCGCGGTCGCGGCGATTCTCTGGTTCGTCGCCAACGACGGGGGCTCCATGGGCGTCGTGTCGCTCGCGTTCCTCTCGGTCGCTCTGTTCTTCATGGGCGCCATCGCCTCGTACGTTCGTGACGGTCACGTGCTGTCCACCGACACCGCCGTTCACGCTTCCAGCAACGCGGCACAGGCCGGCGTCGGTCGCAGTTGGTTCCCGCTGGGCACCGCCCTGTCGGCCGGAATGGTGGCGGTCGGACTGGTCAGCTATCCCGGCATCTTCAAGGTGGGCATCTGTCTGTTGTTCGCCATGCTCGGTCAGTGGCTCGTCAAGAACTGGAGCGACCGCGCGTCGTCCGACGCCTCGTACAACGAAAAGGTGCGCGGCTGGGTCGTGCATCCGCTCGAGATCCCCGTCGGTGCGGCCATCGTCCTGGCCGCCATCGTGTTGTCCTTCTCACGCGTCATGTTGTCGCTGTCGAAGGAAGCCGGTCTGGTCGTCCTGTCACTGATGGCCGCCATCGTTCTGGCCTTCGGCTCGGTGGTCAGCGCGCGGCGCGGCGCCAACCGGCGGGTCATCGGCGTGATCGCCGGAGTGGTGTTCGTCGCGCTGTCCGGAACCGGCATCGCCATGGCCCTCGACGGCGAGCGCGAGGAGTTGGTGAAGGCGGCCGCCGAGGACCACTTCGCCCACCGCGCGTGTGGCGAGGAAGCCGAGGAGACCGACGAGGACGCCGCTCGTTCGGTGTCGGCCAAGAGCAGCGTGGCGGCCACGGTGGTCTTGCGCGACGGTCGTCTCTTCGCCGAGATGGACGGCTGGAACGGCGAATTGACGTCGATCACCCTGCAGCGTTCCAACCCCTCCACGATCCTGTTCGTGAACGAGGACGATCACGAACACCGCATGGTCGTCACCTACGGCCGCGTCGTCGAGGATCTGGGTGGTGGCGTCTCGAAGGACACCGTGCTCGAGGCCTGCACCTCCTTGATCACCAAGGGCGGAACCCAAGCCGTGTCGATCGTCATCCCGAAGCCCTCGTTCGCAAGTGAAGAGCCGTACTCGATCACGGTGCCCGGCATCGAGGGTGCGTCCATCGAGATTCTGGTGCCGTGAGTCACCCCAGCCCCCGTAGAGAGTCGATCTGAACCCATGAGTACCGTGAGCAACATGAACGAGCGAGCAGGAGTGCCGATGAAGTCGTCGCGTCGTTGGTCGAACATCGTGAAGCCGGCCGTCGCCGTGGCGTCGCTGGTGGCCCTCGCCGGTTGTGCGAAGGACGCTCCGCAGGACACCTGGCAGCCCGCCGGTCCCAACGCGAAGATGATCGACGATCTGCAGCGTCCGATCTTCTACATCGCCGGAATCGTCGGCGTGATCGTGTTCGCCGCCGTGGCGTGGGCCGTCTTCCGTTTCCGTGATCGCGGCCAGGCCATGCCGGAGCAGACCCACGGCAAGCCCGCGCTCGAGATCACCCTCACCGTCATCCCCGTGCTGATTCTCATCGGAGTGGGCATCCCCACCGTGGGAACCATCTTCGATCTGGCCAAGACCGACGACACCGAGATGACCATCAACGTCACCGGTCAGCAGTGGTGGTGGGAGTACGACTATCCGGCCGTCGGCGACAACGCCGAGGTGTACGGAATCAGCGAGCCCATCGTGACGTCCGGTCAGTTGGTCATCCCCGAGGACACCAAGGTGTTGCTGCGCGTCACCAGCCGCGACGTGATCCACTCGTATTGGATCCCCAAGTTGAACGGCAAGAAGGACAGCGTTCCCGGCCGCGTGCACCTGTTGCGCATGGAGGGCTCCGAGCCCGGTATCTACGCCGGTCAGTGCACCGAGTTCTGCGGTTTGTCGCACGCGTACATGCGTATGGAGGCCGTCGTACTCTCCAAGGCGGATTACGCGAACTGGGTGGCCAATCAGCTCGAGCCGTACACCTCGCCCTCGGCCGACAACGAGTTGGCCCTCGAGGGCGAGAAGCTCTTCTTGCAGCAGTGCGCCCGTTGCCACCAGGTGAACGGATTGCTCAATCCCGACGGAACCCCCAACGTGGCCGCCCCCGATCAGTACGTGGTCTCCGGAGCCGCCCCGAACCTCACCAATCTCATGACCCGCAACACCTTCGCGGGCGCCTCGTGGGATCTGCTCACCCCGGAGTGCCGTGACGACGTGTGGAACTCCTCCCCCGAGGAGTTCGGCGCAAAGTACCTGGCGGGTGTGAGCGAGGACTGTCTCAACCAGAAGGACCTGCGCGAGTGGTTGCGCAACGCTCCGGAGAAGAAGCCGATGTACGCCGACCCCACCAAGCTCGCCGACACCGGTGGCAAGTACCGCGGTATGCCCGCACTGGGTCTCACCGAGGATCAGATCAACGCCCTCGTCGCCTACCTGCTCGAACTGAAGTAAAGGGAGAACACTCAGATGGCCATCATCGAACGTCCCTCTTCCGAGGTCGCCGTCGCCGGCGGTGCCACGGTCGGCGTGAAGCCGAGCGAAGCCCTCGGCGTCTTCAGGCGACCGGCCGCCACCACCTCGTGGCGCGATTGGCTGGTCACGGTCGACCACAAGAAGCTCGGCATCATGTACGGAGTCGCCGCGTTCTTCTTCTTCATCGTCGGCGGTCTCGAGGCCGTGCTCATCCGACTGCAGTTGATCGCGCCGAACGGCAAGGTGCTCAACGCCGATCAGTACAACCAGATGTTCACGATGCATGCCACCACCATGGTGTTCCTCTTCGTGATGCCGATGGCCGCGGCCTTCGCGAACTACTTCGTGCCGTTGCAGATCGGCGCCCGAGACGTGGCGTTCCCCCGCATCAACGCCTTCGGCTTCTGGTGTTTCCTGTTCGGCGGAATCTTCCTGAACACGTCCTGGTTCCTCGGTGGCGCGGCCGACGGTGGCTGGTTCATGTACGCCCCGAACTCCAGCACCCTGTTCTCGCCGAGCCACGGCATCGATTTCTGGGCCATGGGTCTGCAGATCACCGGTATCGCCTCGCTGACGGGTGCGATCAACCTGATCGTCACCATCCTGAACATGCGCGCGCCCGGAATGAAGTTGATGCGGATGCCGATCTTCACCTGGATGGTGCTGGTGGTCCAGTTCCTCCTGTTGTTCGCCATCCCGGTCATCACCGTGGCCCTGTTCCTGCTCACCTTCCAGCGTTCGTTCGACGCCACGTTCTTCGACGTGGCCTCCGGCGCCGACCCGTTGCTGTGGCAGCACCTCTTCTGGATCTTCGGACACCCCGAGGTGTACATCTTGATCCTGCCGTCCTTCGGCATCGTGTCGGAGATCCTCCCGGTCTTCTCGAAGAAGCCGCTGTTCGGCTACCCGATCGTGGCGATGTCGGGTGCGGCGATCGGTTTCGTCGGCTGGGGCGTGTGGGCCCACCACATGTTCGCGTCCGGACTGGGACCGGTGTCGGTGACCGTGTTCTCCCTGGCCACCATGGCCATCGCGGTTCCCACCGGAGTCAAGATCGTCAACTGGGTGATGACCATGTGGGGAGGCAAGCTGAGCTTCACCGTGCCGATGTTGTTCTCGATCGCCCTGGTGGTGCAGTTCACCATCGGCGGTCTCTCGGGCGTCACCCATGCCGTCGCTCCGAGTGACACCCAGCAGACCGACACCTACTACATCGTGGCCCACTTCCACTACGTGCTGTTCGGTGGGGCGATCTTCGGACTGTTCGCCGGCTTCTACTACTGGTGGCCCAAGATGTTCCGCAAGCAGCTGAGCGAGAGCCTCGGTCGCTGGAACTTCTGGCTCATGGTGGTCGGCATGAACATGACCTTCGGTCCCATGCACATGTTGGGTCTGCAGGGTCAGCCCCGACGCATGCAGGTGTGGACCGAGGCTCGTGCCGGCGAGGGATTCTTCAACCTGGGCTTCTGGAACCGCATCTCCTCCATCGGGTCGCTCGTGCTCTCGCTGGGCGTCCTGCTGTTCATCATCAACGTCGTGTACACCCACAAGTCGAAGAAGGTGGCCATTGCCCCGCTCGATCCGTGGGACGGCCGCACCCTGGAGTGGATGACCGACAGCCCGCCGAAGGAGCACAACTTCGACGCGATCCCGACCATCAACCACCTCGACGAGTTCTTCCATCGCAAGTACGCGCAGGACGCCACCACCCACGAGATCACCCAGGTGGCCACGGCCGAGGAGGTGTTGGCCGAGATGAACGCCCATCCCGACGAGCACATTCACATGCCGTCGCGCTCGTACTGGCCAATCCTGTTGGCGTTGGCGTTGCCGGTGATCGGCTACGGACTCATCTACAACCGCGTGATCCTCGCGGTGGGCGTGGCCTTCGTCGTGCTCACGATGTTCGGTTGGGCCATGGAGCCGTCCACTTCTCCCGACGACGATTTCGATCCGCCCGCCCCCGGCGACGGTGGCGGCCACACGAAGGAGTTGGCACCCCTTGGCTGACACCGCGATCTCCCACGGCCATGACGCGGGTCATGGCGCCCACGTGACGTCCACCGGCTTGTCCAACAACAAGCTGGCGATGTGGATGTTCCTCGGATCCGAATGCCTGTTGTTCGGTGGCCTGATCTCCACGTACATGCTCTACAAGGGCCGCGTGAACTCGGGTCCCCAGCCCGATCAGATCTTCGACATCCCCTTCACCTCCGTCAGCTCGTTCGTGCTCCTCATGAGCTCGCTGACGATGGTGCTGGCGGTGTCGGCGGCCCAGCGTAAGGACGACCGCAACACCAACTTGTGGTTGACCGTGACCGCGCTGTTGGGATCCATGTTCGTCGGCGGTCAGGTGTACGAGTTCACCGCGTTCTACCGCGAGGGACTGGGCTTCACCACCAGCCTCTTCGGCTCGAGCTTCTACACCCTCACCGGTTTCCACGGTGTGCACGTGAGCGTGGGCATCATCATGTTGCTGGCTCTGGTCGGGATGATCAGCCGCAACCGCATCCCGGGTGACAAGGCCGAGTCGGTCGAGATGGTGGGCCTCTACTGGCACTTCGTCGACGTCGTCTGGATCGTCATCTTCACCCTCGTCTACCTGATCCCCGCCTGAGGAGCCAACGATGAGCACCGCCACCGAACACAGCACGACCGACGAGCACGCCGGAGAGCACGCCGACGGCCATCACGGCGCCAGCGACAAGCAGTACGTCATCATCGCCCTGATCCTGGCCGGCCTCACGGCCATCGAGGTGTCGACGTACTACATCGACTTCGGCCCGCTCTTCATGCCCACGCTGTTCGTGCTGATGACGGTGAAGTTCATCGTGGTCGCCTCGTACTTCATGCACCTGAAGTTCGACAACAAGCTCTTCAGCTACCTCTTCTACACGGGCCTCATTCTCGCTCTGGCCGTGTACGTCGGCGCTCTCTCCACCTTCAAGTTCTTCCTGCAGAAAGGCTGAACCCATGTGGGCCATGGTGAATCCGTGGCGTTTCCAGTTCCACCCCGAGGTGTGGTTGCTCGTCGCCTTCCTGGTGGCCTCGTACGTCTACGTGGTGCGTGTCCTCGGGCCGCGGGCGGTGGCGCCGGGCGAGGAAGTGGTGACCCGGCGCCAGATCACCTGGTTCGTGGCCGGCATCGCGGTGCTGTGGATCGGTTCCGATTGGCCGATGCACGACATCGCCGAGGAGTACCTGTACTCGGTCCACATGTTCCAGCACATGGCGCTGACCTATTTCATGCCGCCACTGGTGGTGTTGGCGACCCCGGAGTGGTTCGTGCGCACGTTGGTGGGCCAGGGTCGGGCCCTGAGGGCGCTCAACTTCATGGCCCATCCCGTGCGGGCCGCGTTCCTCTTCAACGTGATCGTGATGGTCAGTCACGTTCCCGCGGTGGTGAACCGTTCGGTCTCGAACGCGCCGCTCCATTACTCGGTGCACGTGCTGTTGGTGACGACGTCGATCCTGATGTGGTTGCCGGTGTGTGGTCCGCTCAAGGAACACCACATCTCGCCCATGGGCAAGATGATCTATTTGTTCCTGAACAGCGTGGTGGCCACGGTCCCGGCGGGCTGGCTCACGTTCGCCGAGGGAACGGTCTACAAGCACTACGACACCCCGATTCGCGTGTGGGGAGTGTCGGTGAGCAACGACCAGCAGATGGCCGGCGCGATCATGAAGCTGGGTGGATCGATCTTCCTGTGGACCATCATCATCGTGATGTTCGTGCGCACCTTCGTACGCACGTTCCGCCGCGAGAACGAGTCGGCGTACGTTCGTAAGCCCCTCACGATGGCCGACGTGGAGAAGGCGTTCGAGGAATCCGAACCCGTCCGCGAATCCCGCTGACGATCTGGGTCGTGAAAGCGCCGGAATCCGGCGCTTTCACGACCCAGATCGCTACTCCCAGCGGAAGGTGAGCGCGGTGAGGGCCGGAGCGACCACGGCCCACGCCCCCAGCACCAGCCACGACGTGCCCGGGCGGTCGGCTCCGCCCACCAACGCGTCGCGCAACACGTCGGCCAACGCGCCGCTGGGCAGGCACTTGGCCACGGCGGCGAGAGGCTCGGGCAACTCGTCGAACGGGATCACCATTCCGCCCAACAGCAGCAGCAACAAGTACAGGCCGTTCTGCGCGGCCAGATTGATCTCGGCCCGCAGGCGTCCGGCGATGAACAGTCCCACGCCGCCGAAGGCCACGGTGCCGACGACCACCGCCGCCACCGCCGCCGGCCATGTCGCCGAACCGGCGTCCCAGCCCAGTGCCAGCGCCACCGGCACCAACACCGCCAATTGAACGATCTGCACCACCACGACCGAGGAGATCTTGGCCGCCAGCCAACGGGGTCGACCGAGAGGAGTGGCTCCGAGTCGCTTCAGGACCTTGTAGCCGCGTTCGAAACCGGTGGCGATCCCGAGGCTCACCATGGAGCTGCTCATCACCGCCAGAGCCAACACTCCCGGCGTCAGGAAGTCGATGGCCTCGCGTTCGTCGCCGGTGGGCAGAACGTCGACCGTGCTGAAGAACACCAACAACAGGATCGGGATGACGAGGGTCAGCAGCAACTGCTCGCCGTTGCGCGCCACCACCGACAACTCGGCCCGCAACTGGGAACGGAACGGTCCGGCCACGCGACTCACGGCCGTCCTCCGGTGAGATCCTTGAACACGTCCTCGAGGCTGTTCATGCCGGCCCGCAACTCGATCACGTCGATGCCCCGTTCGGAAAGCCACACGGCCAACGCCCCGATGAGGCCCTGAGGAGCATCCTCGATGGTGTAGTTGCCGGGGGTTTCCTCGATGAGCCAGCCGGCGAGGTTCTCGGGCATGGCGTCGAGGTCGAGGGGCTTCACCGTGCGCAGACGAACCGCCTGGCGCGCTTTGCGCACGTCGTCGAGGGTGCCACTCACCAACACCCGGCCCCGGTCGAAGATCACCACGCGGTCGCACACCTTCTCGGCCTCGTCGAGTTCGTGCGTGGCCAGGATCACCGTGCAACCCTGGTCGGCGAGATCGCGGATGATCGATCGGATCATGGTGCGACCGTTGACGTCGACCCCGCTCGTCGGTTCGTCGAGGAAGACGATCGCCGGTCGGGCGGCCAGCGCCAGTGCCAGAGAGACCCGCTGCTTTTCTCCTCCCGACAGACGACGCCATGCCGTGCGTCGACGTTCGGACAGGCCGACCAACTCGATCAGTTCCTCCGGGTCGGCGGCTCCCCCGGACCTCGAGGAGTAGAGGCCGCAGTACTGGCGGATGACGTCGGCGGGTCGGGCGCTCGGATAGATGCCGCCCTCCTGCAACATGATGCCCACACGGTTCGCCAGCGAACGCCGATCCTTGTGGGGGTCGAGCCCCAGCACCCGCACCTCGCCCGACGTGCGTCGGCGCAGGCCCTCGCAGACCTCGATGGTGCTCGTCTTGCCGGCGCCGTTGGGCCCCAGGACGGCGGTGACCTCGCCCGCGCGCGCCGAGAAGGACACCGAGTCCACCGCGAGCACGTCGCCGTAGCGCACGGTGAGGTTCTCCACCTCGAGTGTGCGTTCGGTGCGGTCGATTCGGCTGAAGCCGGCCAAAGCGTCGCTGGTCACGAGTCGAGACTACTCACGTGCTTTTCGCGGTGCGATTTCGCTCGGCCGTGGTCGGAGGGTGACGGGTATCCTTGGGTTCCTGTGATCGACGTTCGTCTGCTCCGTCATGACCCCGAGTCCGTGCGGGTCGCTCTGGCCCGCCGTGGCAAGCCCGAGTTGTTGCAGCAACTCGACGCCGCCATCGCCCTCGACGAGCAATTGCGCCAGATCACGTCCGAGCGCGACGGCATCCGGGCGCGGGTGAACGACCTCTCCAAGCAGGTCGGTCAGGCGCGTCGCGACGGCGACGCCGCCGCGGCCGATCGCCTGCAGGCCGAGAGTCGTGGTCTGGGTGACGACGAGAAGTCCTTGGGCGATCGGTTCGACGACGTCCAGGCGCAGTTGCGCGAGATCATGTTGCGCCTGCCCAACACCCCGAGTGCCGAGGCGCCCGACGGAGCCGGCGATCACGACAATCCGGTGGTGAAGGGTCCGATCCGCGTGCCGTCGTCGTTCCCCGAGCATCGTCGCGTGGCGCACTGGGACATCGCCGCCGAGTTGGGCGTGCTCGACAACGAGCGGGCCGTCAAGCTGAGTGGCGCGATGTTCACCATGCAGCGCGGCCCCGGGGCACAGTTGTCGCGGGCCCTGTGCCAGTACGCCCTCGACCGCAACGCCGACGCTTTCGAGGAGATCCGTCCTCCGTCGCTCGTCACCACCGCCACGCTCACCGCCACCGGACAGTTGCCCAAGTTCGCCGAGGACGCCTACGCCATCGAACGCGACGATCTGTGGTGCATTCCCACCGCCGAGGCGCCCCTCACGTCGATGTACGCGGGGGAGATCCTCGACGAATCGCAGTTGCCGTTGCGCCTGATGGCGTATTCGCCGTGCTACCGCCGCGAGGCCGGTTCGGCCGGTCGCGACACCCGCGGAATGCTGCGTTCGCACGAGTTCGACAAGGTCGAGATCTTCGCGCTCAGCACGCCCGAGCAGGCCCCGTCCACCCTGATCGAGTTGCGCGACCGCGCCGAGGCGCTCATCGACGGCCTCGGTCTGCCCTACCGCATCATCGAGATCTGCACGGGCGACATGGGGCAGAGCCACCATCGCAGTTTCGACATCGAGGTCTACGCTCCGGGTTGCGACACCTGGCTCGAGGTCTCGTCGGTCTCGTGGTTCAGCGACTATCAGGGTCGTCGCGCCGACATCCGATACCGGCGCGCGGGGGAGAAGGGCACGCACGTCGCCAACACCCTCAACGGTTCGGCGCTGGCCGTGCCCCGGGTGTGGGCGGCGATCATGGAGAACTTCCGCGAGCCCGACGGCTCGGTGGTGATCCCCGAGGTGCTCCGCCCCTACATGCGCGGTCTCGATCGCATCCGTCCGAAGGGCTGATTCACGTGAACGTCCGTGATCGCCGCGTTCAATACGAGACGGCGGGTCTCGATCGTGACGACCTCGACGAATCGCCGGTGCAGCAATGGCACGCGTGGTACGTCGACGCGCTCGACGCCGGATTGCCCGAACCCAACGCCATGGCGGTCGCGACCGTCGACGACGACGGCATGCCCGACACCCGCATCGTGCTCGCGCGCGGTGTCGACGATGACGGGATCACGTTCTTCGGAAACTACGAGAGCGCCAAGGGTCGCCAACTGGACGCCCACCCCATGGCGAGCGCGGTGTTCCCCTGGGTGGGACTGCACCGCCAGGTGCGCGTGCGGGGCACCGTGGAGGTGTTGTCGCGTTTCGAGAGCGACGCCTACTTCGCCTCGCGTCCGCGGGAGAGTCAGATCGGTGCGTGGGCCTCACCCCAGAGCACGGTGATCTCCGACCGCGCCGAACTGGAGGCCCTGGTCGCTCGTTACACCGCCGAGTTCGACGGTCGCGAGGTGCCGCGGCCCCCTCAGTGGGGCGGCTGGTTGCTCACGCCGCGGTCGTACGAGTTCTGGCAGGGTCGGCCGAGTCGTCTGCACGATCGATTCGTGTATCGCGCCGACGACCACGGCGCGTGGGTCATCGAGCGTCTGGCTCCCTGAGCCACGTTCGGGTGGCCTCCACCAATCCGTCGACCAACGATTCGGTGTGCGGCGGCAGCGCCGGTCCCTCCCAGTCCCAGAACAGCGGCGTCGTCCCGCGAACGCGGGGTGGCAACTCGATCTGCACACCGCGCGCCGGAGGAAGGTTGACCGGGTTGCGCGGGTGCAAACCCCGCAACTCCTTGGGGATCTCGTCCACGTCGTCGATGATGCGGTACGCGGGCAGATGACGACGCAGATGACCACCGATGTGCCGCGCGAAGTCGCGATGCTGGCCACCCAGCAGCAACGTGGAGTAGTAGCCCTGTCGTCCGTATCCGTGGATGGTCACGACCACGTGCACGTGATCGAGGAACGCCCGTAGGTGTTCGGAGTCGTCGGGGGAGACCTCGATGGACGGCACGTGTCGCTCCATCCCTCGCGGCTGGTGCACCCCGTAGTAGCTGCAGTCCCCCCGCGCCGCGGCCAGTTGGGCGACCACCTCGGTCATCTCCTCCAGTCCGCCACCGTGGTACGCCATGAAACCGAGACGGGCCTCGCGGGGCCGGTCGTGTCCGCGCAACACCACGACCTCCTCGACGTCGGGATGGTCCAGGAGGTCGCGGAACACGTCAGGCGTCTTCCGTCGAACGTCGGCCGATTCCGCGAGCGAAGACGACGGCCGCGATCACGACGATCGTGAGTGCGATGGCCAGAGCACCTCGATGTTCGTCGATCGCGCGGGCCACGCGCTCCTGCCAACCGATGACGTTGCCGGTGAGTTCGTCGTCGTAGTTCTCGCGGATGTCGTTCAACCAGTACCATGCGAGGTACAGACCGCTCAGCATCATCACCACGGCCGATGCCCGCTCGACGTGTCGCATGCCGTTGCGCAACGTCCGCAGCAGCCCTCCTTGGGCCAGAGCCAGGGTGACGGTGAGGGCGATCACGAGCAACGACATGGCCACCCCGTACAGCGAGATGGCCACCAGTCCGAGAGCGAAACCCTCGGTGGTGATCGTGCCGAGCACGGTGGCCGTGAACGGACCGAGCGTGCACCCGATCGAGGCCACGGCGTAGGCGACCCCGAAGACGAACATGCTCGCCGTCGTGCGGTCGCGTTGGCCGACGTCGAGTTTGGGCGTCGTGTACGGCAGACGCCATCCGGCGAGCATGGCCACTCCCATCACGAAGAGGGCGACGCCGATGAGCAGGGCCACGTACTTGGCGTTCTGATTGATGTAGTCGGTGAAGAGGCGGGTGACGGCCCCGACGACGAGGAAGACGCTCATGAAGCCGGCCGAGAGCGAGGCGCCCACGGTCAACGCACGACGAACGCTGGCCCGCTGGGTGCCGGGTCGCCCGGTGACCCCGAGGAAGTACATCAGGTAGGTCGGCAGCAGGACGAAGCCGCACGGGTTGACGGCGGCCAGCAGGCCGCTCCCGAAACTCAACCAGAGTCGGTCGTTCATGCGTTCACGACCCGATCGCGCCGGACAGCATCCGGGTCAGGTCCTCGTCGGAGATCTCGCCGGCCACCTGTTCGAGGATCGTTCCGTCGGCACCCACGAGCAAGGTGGTGGGGAAGGTGGCGACACCGTTGGCGGTCACCAGACGACCGTCGGGGTCGCGCAACAGTTCGTAGGTGACTCCGACATCCTCGGCGAACGACCGGGTGATCGATTCGCTGTCCTGGGTGTTCACCCCGACGAAGCGCACATCGGCGCCGAAGGCCTCGAAGGCGCGCTGCAGGGCCGGCATCTCGCGTTTGCAGGGCTGACAGTTCGAGAACCAGAAGTTCACCAGCAGGGGACGTCCGTCGATCAAGGTGGCGACGTCGACCTCGCCACCCTCGAGATCGAGAACCGATGCCGTGTTCAGCTCGCGACCGGCCAGGGGTGCGTTGGTGGGGATCCCCGGCTGCTGGTATTCGCCGGGCTCGTCGAGCACGACGTCGTTGGAGTCGTCCGAGGAGCCCGCGATGCCGAGGGCGATCACGACCGTGGTCGCCGCCAACCCGGCGAGCAAGGCGATCAGCAACGGGGGGACGCGTTTCATCACCGACGAGAGGCTAACTCTGCCG
>VFQT010002877.1_pt1 | contig 16678 bp, 12 predicted proteins | sample 3512381 | NCBI WGS metagenome assembly VFQT01 (sample SAMN10412376, study PRJNA504923) | tailings metagenome | isolation source: Relicate 2 Philex TSF3 active mining site | place: Philippines: Tuba, Benguet | collected 2017-08-29
GACTGGAACGTCTATGCGCGCCTCGGCAAGCTCCTGCTCCGCCTCTACGAGGAGGAGGAGGACCTCCACGTCTACATCCTCATCGACGCCTCGACCTCGATGACCCTCGGCAACTCGCTGAAGCTCGACCAGGCGCGCCGCATCGGGGCCGCGCTCTCTTATATCGCGCTCGCGAACCTCGACCGCGCGTCACTATCGACATTTTCCGAAAAGCTCGGGCCCCGCCTCATGCCCGTCCGCGGCAAGTCGCAAATTTTCCGCGTCTTCGACTTTCTCGCTCACGTCGAGCCTGGCGGGACGACCTCCTTCGAGGCGGCCATGCGTGGTTTCGTCCACGACACGAAGCGCCGCGGTCTCGTCATCGTCCTCTCCGATTTCTACGCCCAGGACGGCTGGGAGGCGGGCCTCAACTACCTCCGTTACCACCGCTTCGAGCCCGTCGTCGTCCAGTTCACCGACGACCGCGAGCTCAACCCCGACCTCCGCGGCGACATCCTGCTTATCGACGCCGAGACCCGCGCCGAAAAGGAGCTTACCCTCACGCCGCGCCTCCTTGCGCGCTACCGCGAGGCCCACGCCGCCTTTTGCGCCGAGCTCGAGACCTTCTGCAAAGGCCATCAAATCCCCTATTTCAAGACCTCCGCCCAGCAGAGCTTCGACACCATCGTCCTCGAGATGTTGCGCTCCGGAGGGTTGCTCACGTGACGCTCCAGGCCCTCGACCTCCCAGAGCTCCTCCGTCTCTTCGCCATCTTCGGCGGCGTGATGGTGCTGCTCTATATCCTCAAGGTGCGCCGTCGCCGAGTCCAGGTCCCCTTCTCCCCGCTCTGGGCCCGCGTCCAGATGGACCGCGAGAGCTCGTCGCTCTTCAAGGCCCTGAAACGCCTCTTCTCCCTCCTCGTCCAGCTCGCCATCGTGGCCCTCCTCGTCCTCGCCCTTGGTGACCCGAAGGTCAACTCGTTCCTCGGTTGCACCCACGAGGACGAAAACCCTCCGCCGCCCCGCCATACCCTCGTCGTCATCGACGCGTCTGCGTCCATGGCCACCCTCGAAGGGGGCAAGACCCGCCTCGAGCTCGCGCGCGCCGAGGCACATTCGCTCATCGACAAGCTCACCGTCCACCCGAACCTCCGCGCCATGGTCGTCCAGCTCGACGCGACGACCCGCCCGCTCTCGCTCTGGACCTCCGAACCGAAGACCCTTCACGCCGCTATCGACGCGCTCGCCCCCTCGCCGATGGACACCCCGACGAGCCTCGAGTCCGCCCTCGACCTCGCCCGCGACGCCCTCCGCGGCAAGACGGGCGCCGAGCTCGTCCTGATTACCGACCGCGCCTTCGAACCCCCGGATTTCTCGAAAATCGAATCACTCGATCTCCGAGTCATCCCGGTCGGCACGAGTACCGACAATGTCGGCCTCGAGCGCTTCAACCTCCGGCCCTATCCCGACGACGCCTTGAACTACGTCGCCTGGTACGCCGTCCGCAACGAGGCCCCGCGCGAGGTCAAGGCGACCCTATTTCTCTACGCGAACCCGAAAGGCATCGCCGAGGGCGACTTCGTGACCCCCTCCCATCTCGTCACGAGCTTCGACCTCACGCTGCCTCCGTCTGGTGTCCTCGAGGGAACATTGCCCGACCTCAAATTCGAGGGCAGCCGCGCCCTCGCCCGCGTGGTGGTCGCCTCTCAAGACCCGATGCGCGACGCCTTCCCCCGCGACGACCTCGCCTTCGCCGTCGTCCCCGAACGAAAGAAGCTCAACGTTCAGCTCGTCACGACGGGCAACCTCTTCCTCGAAGCCGTCGTCCTCATCCGCGAAAACCTCACCTACAAGATCGTCCGCCCCTCCGATTATCGGGGCCCCGAAGGCTTCGACATCACGATTGTCGACGCGGTCGATGTCGACATGAGCCGCCCGGGAAATTACCTCGCGATAGCCCCTCCGGCGCGCGACGGCTTCGAGATTTCTGGCACTCTCACAGCCCCCATCGTCGAGCGACTCGACAAGAAACACCCCCTCGTCAAAGGCCTCACGTTCACCGACGCCAACATCCTCGAGACCGCTATTTACAAGACCGACAAGAAGGACGAGGTCGTCGCGAGAGCCCAGAACGGGCTCCCCATCCTATTTGCCAGAAAATCCCCCGAGACCGGCCGCCGCTTCGTCGTCCTCTCCTTCGATGCGCGCAATTCGCTGCTCCCGATGAACTTCGCGTTCCCGCTCCTCATCGTGAACGCGCTGAATTATTTCGCCAACGAGGCTGACGGTCTCCTCATCCCGAACCGCGCAGGCCTCCCCCTCTCGGTCGCGTTTCCGACCGAAGGCGAGACGTCGCTCACGCTCAAAGGACCGACCGACACGCCCGTTCGACGGCTCGGCGAGCGCGTCAATTTCACGCCGATGAGGCTTGGCATATGGGAGCTCTCGTCCACCTCCCCCAAAGAGACCCGCGCCCTGCCTGTCGCGGTCAATCTGCTCTCCCCCGAGGAGAGCCGCATCACGCCTCGCGGTGATTACCCCGCGTGGACCCCGCCCGAGTGGGTCCCACCGACCCGCAACCCGTGGCTCGAGGATTTCTGGAAGGTGCTGCTGCTCACCGCCCTCGCCCTCATCACCATCGAGTGGCTCACCTGGCATCGGCGGTGGACCGTATGACGCGCCGCACGCTGAAAATCGCCGCACACTATCTTGCGGTCCTCATTCTCTCGATTTCCGGGTATCTCGTTTTTCAAGCCTTCAGCCCCGGATGGATCTCCGATCTCTCCGAGGCAGGCTACATCGTCGGCTCGCCCGAGATGGCGCTCGCCCTCTTCCTTATCCCGCTCCTCCTCGTCCTGCGCGCCCATACGCTCTCGGATCTACCGCGCTTGCAAGAGTCCCTCTCGTTCCTCCTGAAGTCATCCTTCGTCGCGCTCATCACCTTCTCGCTGCTCGACATCTCGAAGCTCGAGAAGGACCCGAAGAAGGCGGCCCTCGTCTATGTCGTCGACGTCTCCGAGTCGATGCCCGACAGCGCCCTCGAAAAGGCTCGCGTCGAGGCCGAGCGCGCCTTCCACGAGAGCCTCGACCTCACCCCCGACCTCCGCCCCGAGCTCCGCGTCGTGACGTTTGCCGACCGCGCGACCGAGGTCTTCTTGCCCCCTGTCGCCGGTACCGAAAAGCCGACCTTGCCGGCCTTTTCGCGCATCCCCTCGTCTCCAGGAAAGGCGCCCTCGACCGATCTCCAGGGCGGGCTCCGGCTCGCGCTCAGTCTCTTGCCCGACGGTCTCCCTCCCCGCGTGGTCCTCATCAGCGACGGCCTCGAGACCGAAGGGGCCCTGCTCTCGGAGGAAGACGCGCTCAGCCGCTTCGGTGTCCCCGTGTCCTGGGTCGACCTCGGTGACCTCGAGCGCCCGAACGAGCTGATGGTGGTGGGACTCGAGATCCCAGACCAGCTCCGCCCCCGCGTCCCCTTCAAGGTCACCGCTCGTTTGAAGGCCAACGCCCCCCTCAAGGCTCGCTGCGAGACCAGCGTCGATGGTCGCGTCGAAAAGACGAGCGAGCACGAGGTCCCCGCCGGGGACTTCCAGGTCATCGAAGAACTCACCGTCAACGAGGGCGGCGATAAAAAAGTCGCGGTCGACTGTAAACCCCTCGTGCAGACGGCCGATCGATTTACGACGAATAATCGCTTCGAATTGCCAATTCACGTCCCCGAGCGCCCCAGGATTCTCTATGTCGAGGGCGAGAGTCGCTACCAGAAAAACCTCACCGCGGCCCTGCAACAAGACTTCGATGTCGAGCTCCGAGGCGCCCGCGGCGTTCCTTCGAGCCTCGCCGAGGCGGAAACTTTCGACCTCATCTTTATTTCGGATGTGCCAAAATCCAACGATATGGGGATGGAATATCTGTCGACCGGACAGATGCGAGTCCTCGAGCAATATGCCAGAAAAGGGGGTGGTCTCATTTTCGCGGGCGGCGAGCAGAGCTTCGGACCGGGCGGCTGGGGCGGCACCATCCTCGAGCGCGAGGTCCTGCCTGTCCGCCTCGACGTCCAGAGGAAGCAAGAGATGCCGGGGCTCGCGCTGATGCTCGTCGTCGACCGCTCGGGCTCGATGGCGGGTCCGAAGCTCGAACTTGCAAAGCAGGGGGCTATCGCGACATTGAACGCGCTGCAGCCCGACGATCTCCTCGGAATCTGCGCCTTTGACTCGAGACCGGGCGAGCTCGTGACCCTTCAGCGCGCAGCGAATCGCTTCAAGATCACCGACGCCGTCTCGAGGCTGCGCTCGGGTGGCGGCACCAATATCTTCGCCGCCATCGATTTCGCCTATACCGAGCTCACCAAAGTCGACGCGAAGGTGAAGCACATCATCGTCTTGACCGATGGCCAGAGTAACCGCGCGGGCGTCCTCGAGCTCGCGCAGCAGGCGGCCCTCGACAAGATCACCATTTCATCCGTCGCGGTCGGCATGGGCAGTGACCAGGACCTCTTGCAGCGCCTCGCGGAGGCAGCCGGTGGCAATTATTATTTCACGAACAGCCCGGAATCGATCCCGAAATTGCTCCTCCAAGAGACCTCCGAAGTGACCCGGAAATCCTATGTCGAAGATCGCTTCAAGCCCCGGCTCGACCCACGTTTCAGAGGCCTCCAGATGTTCCGCGGTCTCGATATGGAGAATGTGCCAAGTCTTATTGGATATGTGTCGACGCGGGCGAAGCCTCGGGCCGAAGTGCTCATGACCTCGCATTTGAACGAACCCGTCCTCGCGCGCTGGCGCCTCGGGCTAGGCAAGGTGCTCGTCTGGACCTCCGACGTGAAGAATCGCTGGGCCCATTATTGGCTCTCGTGGCCGGGCTATGCGAAGTTCTGGAGGCAGGTCGTCCGCGACACCGCGCGGACCGAGACCGAGGATCCGAGCTACGCGATGGTAGCCGACATCGCCGGCAACACGCTTACCGTCGGTGTTGACGCCATCGACGAGAACGACCAATTCATCGACGCCGTGAAAAGCGAGGTCACCGTCATCGATCCGACGGGCAAAGAGCACCCCATGGCGCTGACCCAGGTCGCGGCCGGCCGTTACGAGGGCTCGATGCCGCTCGAGGTCTTCGGCGCTTATACGATACGCGGTACCCATAAACCCCTGGCCCAGGCCACTGGAGGGGCCGCCGACCCGACCTATCGCAGCTTTGCGACCATCGCCCACCCCTTCCCGGACGAGCATCGCGTGGCTCCGCCAGATCGCTCGATTTTCGAGCGACTCGCGACCGCGACGGGTGGCAAGATGAACCCCGCACCGAAAGAGCTCTTCGATGTGGCAGGCGCCCATACCGAGCGCCGCGTCCCGACCTGGCCCGAGCCGCTCCCCTGGGCCCTCGGCCTCCTGCTCGCCGATGTGCTGATGCGGCGTGTCCGCCTCTACGGCAAGACCGACCTCCGCTGGCTCTGAAGCGGCCTTGACGGCGAAGGGGGCCAAAATCAACGCCGTTTGGCGTCCACGGGCGAAACATTACAAACTCCATAGCCTCGTGCTTGGCGCCGGAGATGAAAACCTGTACTCTTAACGGAAGTGATCTGGCAAAAGGGCAGCCTCGCCCTCAATGGCGCGTCTGTGGGTGGCGACCCGGATGCCCTCTGTTCCTCGAATTTCGGCAATGGTACCGGAGGCGACATTACCTTCATCGGCGCCTGTGTCGCATCTCCTGTCGACGCTGGACAAACGGGGCGGACGAATAGCGTGACCCTCTGGGTCGACAGCCTCTATGATGCTTCGAATACGTACATCTCACCGACGGGCGCCGACGGTTGGCAGGATCCCTGTCCCGACGGCTGTACGCTCACGGCCATGTGTCGGGAGAACGCGGATACGCTCGTCGAGTTCAATCTCACCATTCTCAGGCAGGCAAATCAGGGTTTCTTCGATATCGGTGTCAATTTCGAGGATGTTTTTTGTTCTGCCAAGGTCGATTGCATCTCGAGCAACAACGAACCTCTAAAGCTACTCTTTCGTCCGGGTACGAGTACAAGAGACACCACTATCGTATCGGCATTGGCATGTACAGGTGGGGCAGGCTCGGGCGCGGAAACCGTTCTCTATCGCGAGCCGCTCGAGATCAAGTGTGGCACATCTCCTGTCATTTCTCTCGGTCCTGACTTTGGCAAAGGGAATGCCTGGTCGAGTGCATCGGCAGATCCCGCTCCGACAGATGCCATTTGGCAGTACGCGGTTTATGCAGACGATGAATCCCTGACGTGCAATGGGCAGCCCTGCAATAAGCGCTACTGGAATGTCGCCATCGGCATCGACCCGAGCGTAGACAACTGCCGTCTCACGACCAAAATGACTGCAAGCGCTGGCTCTCTCTCTTCTTTCACAACGCCAGCAAATAGTACCTATCCTCTCATCAACGTCGACGTGAACTTGACCGACATCAACGGACTCATCTGCACAAAACATCCCCTCGATGGCGGGAATGGTGTCGGAACCTCCTATACGGGTATATCGTCACCCCATGTGTTCGACTTCTCGCTCGGCAATTCCGGTTTCTCCGCCGCGACACCCCCCGCTCCAGCGTCTCCAAATCCGGCGGGTTCCGTGCTGATTCCGACCTCTGCATTCACAGATGAGGACCCTCCCACTGGTTGGACTCAGTGCGCTGGTTTCATCAATACGGTCGGGGACGATGTGGGTTCGCAGGTTCTGGACAATTGCCTCAATACGACGAGGTTGAGAATGCGGGTCTGGACATCGGGCGGCGGACTGACGGACGACGTCTATGCAACCGGTATCTCGCTCGGGTCTTCGTGGCCAGACTGGAGCTATCTCGGAGGCACCATGACCGTGGAGTGGAACTCCTTCTGGAACAGCTCCACGACGTTCTTTTCCGATCTTCTCGGAGACGCCTGCAACCACACCACACAATCCAATTCCGGTTTCAGTATCGGCAATGGAAATGGCGGCACGTTGAACATTTCTCCCGCGGACTATGATCACAGCAAAGAGATACGCATCAACTGCGCGGGCGCTGGACTCGTTGGGCACAGAGTTGCCTTCTACCGCTGAACGCTGAGGCAGCTCCGGCCCGATGCGTGTTGCAATTTTTGCACACGGTGGGTTTATATGGCGATTTTGCACACTCGCTGACTTTTGTCGACATTCTCTCATTTTCGTCGCTATCTGAATTGAGACCCGCAGTCACCTGTTGTCGGTCCAGGATACTCACTTGATTCGCCGCTTCGGAATGAGCGCCATTGGCGTCGCTGCGTGCCTTGGACTCGGGCTCGTGGGCGGGCTCGGAGCTTACACCTTCGATTATGCCGAGGGAACGAGCTACCTCTCGAACGCACCCGAAGCCTGCATCAATTGCCATGTCATGCGCGATGTCTACGAAGGTTGGCAGCGCTCGAGCCATCATGCGGTCGCGGTCTGCAATGACTGCCATGTGCCTCAATCGCTTGTGCCAAAACTGTACGCAAAGGCTTTGCATGGCTATCGCCACTCGAGGGCCTTCACCATGCAGGATTTCCACGAGCCGATCCAAATTGGCGCCGATAGCCTCGCGATGGTCGAAGCGAATTGCGTTCGTTGTCACGAGCCACTCGTGAACGACATCCTCGTCAGCCCCGCACGTGCCTCTCATGGCGAGGGACTCTCCTGTGTCCATTGCCACAGCCATGTCGGTCACGGTCCGCGCCGTTGACATCCAAATTGTCGGAGTTCTTCCCATGAGTGAAACCTCTCAACCTCCTCCATCGAAATGGCGCCGCCGCCTGGTCTATCTCGGCATTATTGGGCTCACCGCTGGCATGACGGTGCTCGGGATGATGTTTCTCGAGAGCATTCGGGAACGCAAGGAGGAGGCCCACCAGGTCGTGTTCGCGGTCGCAAATGTCGACGAGACGACCGAGGACCCGGAGATCTGGGGAAAGAATTTTCCTCGGCAATATGACAGTTACAAGCGGACGGTGGACATCGAGCGCACCCGTCATGGCGGGTCGGAGGCCTTTCAGAAGCTCGATGCCGATCCAGTCTGGAGGACCCTTTTCAAGGGGTACGCTTTCAGTATCGACTATCGGGAGGAGCGCGGTCACGCCTATATGTTGAGCGACCAGCGCGAGACCGAGCGGGTGACGAAGAAGGCGCAACCTGGCGCATGCCTGCAATGTCATGCGAGCAATCTCGTCGCCTATCGCAAAGCGGGGATCGAGGCTGGTGCGCCCGGTACGCTCACCGACTCGCTCACGTCGGACACTGGCATGGCGCAACTCATGACCGGTTTCGACAAGGTCAACCCGGAGCCCTACCTTGAAGCGACAAAGCGGGTGACCCACCCAATCTCCTGCATCGATTGCCACGACCCGGCGACGATGGCGGTCCGGGTGACGCGTCCAGGTTTCATCCGCGGCATTCGCGTCCTCGCGGAGAGCGCGGACCCCGTGCCCCATTTGCCTAGCGTCGAACGTTGGCGCAAGGGGGACCGAAAGGTCGCCTATGACCCGAATTCTGACGCTTCGCGACAGGAACTTCGCTCGCTCGTATGTGGTCAGTGCCACGTCGAGTATTACTTCAAGGGCGACAAGAAAGAGCTCACCTACCCCTGGCATAAGGGCTTCAAAGTCGAGCAAATCGAGAGCTACTATGACGAAGTCGGCTGGAAGGACTGGGTCCACCCCGATTCCGGGACACCTGTCTTGAAGGCCCAGCATCCCGAGATGGAGATGTGGGGCCAGGGGATTCACGCGCGTTCGGGCGTGTCGTGCGCGGATTGTCACATGCCGTACACGCGCGATGGCGCCATCAAGGTCACAGACCATCACGTCCGGAGCCCGATGCTGAATGTCGCGCGCGCGTGCCAGACCTGCCATCACGTCTCAGAAGATGACATCCGGGGGAGGGTCCAGGTCATCCAGGACCGGACTGCAGCGCTTCTCGACCGGGGTGAGGTGGCGGTGCTCGCGGCCATCGAGTCGATCTCGGCCGCCAAGAAGCGCGGTGCGACGGACGAGGCGCTCAGGGACGCTCGCGCGCTTCATCGCCGCGCGCAGTGGCGACTCGATTTCATTTCGGCCGAGAACAGCATGGGCTTTCATGCGCCCCAGGAATCTGCGCGCATCCTCGCCGAGGCCCTCGACTACGCGCGGCAATCAGAGCTCGCGGCGCTCAAGGCCCAAGTGACACCGGGACCAGTGGCAGTGCCGACGTCTCCTGGGGCGCCGAGCCCAGCGGAGGTGGCTCCAACCCCTCCCGTCGAGGGCGCTCCGAAGGCCGTGGTGACGCCATAGGGTTCGAACATCACCTTTCGATTCATGTCGGACTCGAAGAAAAAGCTCAGGTCGGGCGCTGATTCGGCCGAAAGGTGGAGCAGCCTCGGAGGTCCGGGGTCGTGTTCGGGCTCCTCCGAGAGGGTAAGCTGTCTTTGTCCTCGAGCGGTCGAGGACCGCTGGACACCGTATTCTGGGCATGATGCCTGTGGGCCGTGCGAGAGCGCTGCCGCGGGACGGAGAACAACCATGAGATTCTGGCATTTGGGATGGACGCTTCCGCTTGGTTTCACGGGCTGTGTCGTCGATGGCCCCCCGGCCGGGAATGGTGCGTCGAGCGGTGGAGATGCCTATCAAGAGGTCAGCCCGTCGGAGACGCAGTCGAGCGGAGCTGAAGCCACGGACCCGAATATCCCTTCGGCCGACGACGAGGCGGCAGTCCCTGGGGAGTCCTCCGACGACGCAGGACGAGGGGGTTCCCCCGATGAGGCGGTCCTGCCCACCGGACCTGTGCTTGGTGCAATCCAGCTCCACCTTACGGACGCGCCAGCGGACCTCAGCGCGGCAGCGACCATCCAGGTCACGATCGAAGAGGTGCGTGTTCATGTGGCCGTCCGCGGTGGAAGCGATGACGGATCGCAAGAGGGTGCAGATGTGCCCGGTGGCTGTGTGCCTTCGGAGGGTCCCGACGATGAGGCGCGCGAGGCGGAGTCTTCTGGGGCTCAGGGCGCCTACGAGCTCCCCCAATTTGCGAGTTCTGCCTATGCGTTTGCAGAGTCGGATGCGAGCGCGGCGGCAGTCGACGAAGATGCCGGCCCCGTCGAGGCGGACGCTGGAGCTTCACCGGAGTCCGATGCGAGTATGCCTCAAGAGGACGGAGGCCCGACCTCAGAAGAGGATGGAGTCCCGACCTCAGAAGAGGATGGAGGCCCGACTGCAGAAGACGACGGAGGTTCTTCGCTTCCGGTGTGTGATCCCGTTGAGGACGAGGAGATCGTGGCGGATGACGGTGGCCCGGTCGATGACGCCGAGCGTGGCAAGAGCGGCTGGAAGACGGTCTGCTCGAACCCGATGGAGTTCGACCTCATGTCGCTCATGAACGGCGTGACGACTCCGATGTGCCCCGAGGCCGTCATCGACGCCGGGTTGATCACGCAGATTCGGCTGATCGTGTCGGCGGGTGAGGTGACCTGGACTGACGGGCGCGAGCCGACGCCGCTTCAGATTCCGTCGGGTACGATCAAGATCGTCGGGCTTGCGAGGGAGATTGGGGCCGAGGATGTCCTCGAGATGACACTCGATTTCGATGCGCGCGAGTCCATTCACAAGGCCGGACAAAAGCTCGTCATGCGTCCGACGATTCGCGTCCTGCCATGATCAGGGGAGCTCTTGCGAGGTCCCCGATTCGAAAACGTTCATCGCCTGGATGTCTATTTGTCGAGTAAAAACAATCAGTTGAAAGAAATTGCGGCCAGAGGTTGAACGTTTTGAACGGATTCGGCTACACCTGCGTTCAGAGGGAGCAAGACGCATCGGGCGTCTTGCGAGAACGAGGGGGTCGCCGATGCGAGGGGTAAAGAAAGTGCGAAAGAGCCGAGCCTCGGGAAAGACGACCACGGACGGATTTCAGGACAAGCTGCTCGGCATGCTCGAGTGGCTTGCCGACAAGGACCCCGTGAGAGCCGCGAAGCTGATCGGTGATTATCTCGACGACCTGTCAGAGGAGATGGGCGGCGCGAGGCCTGTGAAGGGTTGATTCGCACGCCGTCGCTGAGTGCAGCGCTCAGACCCGTCCGATGCGACCCGAGAGGGGCCAGGTAACGACGCGTAGTGCAGCGTCTGCCCACGCTTTTCGGAGGGAGTCGACAAAGGGAGTGCGGGGATCAAGTCCTGTGCGTTCGCGATAGCGTTGAGCTGCTGACCAGGTCGCGAGATAGCCGAGATAGCCTTCGAGGTCGAGCTCGAGTCGCATGGTCAGGGGACACTCGAGGCCGTGGCCTAGGGCAATTTCGCCAAAGGGAAAGTCGATATTGGCATAACCCGCGTCGACGAAGCGGCGCTCGGGGGGCCAGTCCGACCGTACATGGTCGATATAGCGGGCGAGGATCAGGTCGAGCTCGGGTGTGGTCGTCGGATGAAAATAGGTCAGTGCCGCGACGATGCCGCCAGGCTTCAAGACGCGTCGGCATTCCGCGAAGAATCGCTCGAAATGAAACCAGTGGAGGGCCTGTGCGGCGAGGATCAAATCGACGCTGTGGTCTGCGACCGGGCAGGACTCGGCGGGTGACGCGAGATAGCGGACCTTCGGGTGCGGGGTCGCTGCGTTGACCTGGGTCTCCGAGGCGTCGGTGCCGAGCACTGCGTCAAAATGGTCCGCGAGACCGATGGCGGCTTGCCCATTCCCGGTGCCGACGTCAAGGGCGAGACCGTGACCAGGCGCGAGGGACGCGAGCCAGGCAAAGACCTCGGGCGGATAGCTCGGCCGGTAGCGACGGTAGAGCTCGACGTGGCGCGAGAAGTGGTCCTTGAAGGTCATGGCTCGTCACCCAAGGCGGTCATGGTTCAGAACGGGAGGTAAATCATGTTCGCTTTATGGAAGGCGATCGAGGATGGCCTGAGTCATCTCGGCGGTCGTCGCCTTGCCGCCGATGTCGCCGGTCCGGGTGCCTTCGGCGATGGCCTTCTCGGTGGCAGATTCGATCGCGCGCGCCTCCTCCTCGAGGTCGAGGCTATAGCGGCAGAGCATCGCGGCTGAGAGAATGGCGCCGACGGGGTTTGCAATGCCGCGACCCGCGATGTCGGGGGCGGAGCCGTGGATGGGCTCGTAGAGGCCAGGACCGGAGTCGCCGAGTGAGGCCGATGGCAAGAGCCCGAGCGAGCCCGTGATGACAGCCGCCTCGTCGGTCAGGATGTCGCCGAACATGTTCTCGGTGACGATGACGTCGAAAGTGTCGGCCTGCATGATGAGCTGCATGGCGGCGGAGTCAACGAGGCGGTGTTCGAGGACGACGCCTGGGAAGCTCACGGCGACATCGGCGACGACCTGACGCCACAGACGCGAGGACTCGAGCACGTTCGCCTTGTCGACGCTCGTGACTTTCTGTTTGCGCTGTTGGGCGAGCTTGAAGGCCATCTTCGCGACGCGCCTCACCTCGCTGTCGGTATATTCGAGGGTGTCGACGGCGCGGCTCCCCCCGCCGGGGAGATTTTCGCGGAATTTCGGCGCGCCGAAATAAATGCCCCCCGTGAGCTCGCGTACGACGAGCATGTCGACATTTTTCACCTTGTCGGGACGCAGTGGTGAGAGTCCGACCAGAGAAGGCAGGACCTTCACCGGGCGTAGGTTCGCATAGACCTGGAGACCCGCGCGAAGGTTGAGGAGCCCCTGTTCCGGGCGGCGCTTGAGCTTCGGGTCGTCCCAGCGGGGGCCGCCGACCGCGCCGAGAAGGACCGCGTCGGCATTGCGGCAGGCGTCGAAGGTCGCATCGGGGAGAGGGTCGCCGTGGCGATCGATCGCGACACCACCGACGTCGTGTTCGTCGAATTCGAAGCGATGGCCAAAGCGGCTTGCGACCGTGAGCATGACGTCGCGGGCGGCGTAGGTGACCTCGGGTCCGATACCATCACCAGGGAGGAGCGCGATCTTCGCCTTTTTCATGGGTGACCTTCAAACGTTGGGTTCAGGGGAGATGATGAGCCTCGAAGGCGGTGATGGCGGACTCATGAGAGACGATATAGCCGAGTTCGTCGAGTCCCTCGAGGAGGCATTTTTTGGAAAATGGCTCGATGTGGAAAGTCACGTCGCGCGCTGGAAAATCTCCGCTCGCGGGCATGTGCAAACGGTCATTTTCGAGGTCGATGGTGAAGGTGTCAGAGCCATGTGAGAGTCGCGAGAAAATATCGTCCAAGATCTCGGGCGAGACGGCGACGGGGAGGAGCCCGTTCTTCAGCGCGTTGTTGCGGAAGATATCTGCAAATCGGGTCGAGATGATGACGCGGAAACCCCAGGCGACGAGCGCCCAGGGGGCGTGTTCGCGCGAACTGCCGCAGCCGAAATTATCGCCCGCGACGAGGATTTGCGCGCCTTGTGAGGAGGGGAGATTGAGGATGAACTTCGGGGATTTTCGCCACTCTGCAAAGAGGGCGTCGGCGAGCCCCTCTTTGTGGGTGATGCGGAGGAAACGGGCCGGGATGATCTGGTCCGTGTCGATATTGTCCACGCGAAGGGGGAGAGCCTTCGAAGTGACTCGCTGAAAACGTTCCATGTCAGGCCCCGTGCGGGAGGAGGGTGCGGGGGTCGGTGACCTTGCCAGTGACGGCCGAGGCCGCGGCGGTCGCGGGCGAGGCGAGGAGCGTCTTCGAGTTCGAGCCCTGACGTCCTTCGAAGTTGCGATTCGACGTCGAGACCGCGAGCTGCCCTGGACCGACGAAGTCTCCGTTCATCGCGATGCACATCGAGCAGCCTGCGTCCCGCCATTCGGCGCCCGCGGCTTCGATGACGCGATGGAGTCCAAGCGCTTCCGCCTGGCGCTTGATCTCGACGCTGCCAGGCACGACGAGCATGCGGACGTTCGGGGCGACCTTCCGGTCACGGAGGATGTCGGCAGTCGCCTCGATATCCGAGAGGCGCGAGTTCGTGCACGAGCCGACGAAGACCACGTCGACAGGCTTTCCCGTGAGCGCCTCTCCAGGTTGAAAGCCCATGTAACGCAGGGCCTTTTCGGCGGTGCTGCGGCTCGCGGCGTCGGGGAAGGTGGACGGGTCGGGGATACAATCATCGATCGCCATGCCCATGCCCGGATTCGTGCCCCAGGTGATCATCGGTCTCAATGCGGATGCGTCGATTTTCAAGTGTTTTGAAAATCGAGCGTCTTCATCGGTGACGAGCGAGCGACCGCGCGCGACCATCGCGTCGAAGTCAGCTCCCTTCGGGGCGAGGGGACGATTTGCCAGAAATTGCCAGGTGGTGTCATCGGGCGCGATGAGACCAGCGCGGGCGCCTGCCTCGATCGACATGTTGCAGACCGTCATGCGGCCTTCCATCGACAGCGCAGAGATCGCTTCGCCCCGATATTCGAAGACCGCGCCCGTCCCGCCGCCGATGCCGAGGCGGGCGATGATCGCGAGGATGAGGTCCTTCGCGGTGACGCCGGGCTGGAGTCTGCCATCGACCTGAATTTCGAAGTTCTCGGCTTTCTTCTGAAGCAGGCATTGGGTCGCGAGCACGTGCTCGACTTCGGAGGTGCCGATGCCGAAGGCGAGGGCGCCAAAGGCCCCGTGCGTCGAGGTGTGGGAGTCGCCGCATACGATTGTCATGCCCGGACGGGTCGCGCCGAGCTCGGGGCCGATGACATGGACGATGCCGTTGCCCGATTCGCCGAGCCGGTAGAGCGGGATGCCGAACTCGGCGGTGCCGCGTTCGAGGGCCGTCACCATCTTGCCCGCTTCGGGGTCGAGGGCCGCAAGCCCGCCGCGGGTCGGCGTGATGTGGTCCATCGTTGCGAGCGTCCGGTCGGGGCGGCGGACGCGGAGACCCCGACGGCGGAGACCGTCGAAGGCTTGGGGTGAGGTCACCTCGTGGACGAGGTGGAGGTCGATGTAGAGGACGGCGGGGCAGCCGGGCTCCTCGGTGACCACGTGCGATTGCCAGATCTTGTCGAAGAGGGTCTGCGGGTTCATCGTTTCAGACCGCGGCCGCGGGAGCGCGAGCACCGTCGCGGGCATGGAGGAGGCGGTTCAGCGCCGAGAGATAGGCCTTCGCCGAGGCGACGATGATGTCGGTGTCGGCGCCATGTCCGTGGAAGAGGCGGCCAAGGACCTCGGTCTGCGCGTTCATTCGCGGGTTGTCGATCGGGCCCTCGATGCGGACCGTCACATTGCCGACCGCGTCGATGCCTTCGGTGACTCCCATGACGACATATTCGAGGAGGCGTGCCGTGAGGCCGGTGATCTCGTCGATGGCCTTGAAGGCCGCATCGACCGGGCCGGTGCCGACGGACGCCCGGACATGCACCTGCTGATCAGGGCCGATGAGTCGCACGGTGGCCGTCGGCATGCCCATCGAGCCGCAGGCGACTTGGAGGCCATCGAGCGTGAAATAGGCCGTATCGTCCGAGACGTCACTCGTGAGCACCGTCAGGATATCGGCGTTGTTGACCGTCTTCTTTCGGTCGGCAAGCTCCTTGAAGCGAGCGAAGGCCTTGTCGAGGGCCTCGCCGACAAGGGGGTGGCCGAGCTCTTCGAGGCGGACCTGGAAGGCGTGGCGGCCCGAGTGCTTGCCGAGGATGAGGTTGCTCTGCGCGAGTCCCACCATTTCGGGGCGCATGATTTCGTAGGTGGCCGCGTGTTTCAGCACCCCGTCCTGATGGATGCCTGCCTCGTGCGCGAACGCGTTGCTGCCGACGATCGCCTTGTTCGGCTGGACGACCATGCCGGTCGTCTGGGAGACAAAGCGCGAGGTTCGAATGAGCTGCGTTGTGTCGACCTGACTCGTCATCCCGTAGAGATCGGGCCTCACCTTCATCGCCATGACGACCTCTTCGAGCGACGTATTGCCCGCGCGCTCACCGATGCCGTTGATGGTCACCTCGGCCTGGCGTGCACCCGCGCGAAGGCCGGCGAGGGTGTTCGCGGTCGCGAGTCCGAGGTCGTTGTGGCAGTGGACCGACAGGATGATTTTTTCGATCCCTGGCACATTCCGAACGAGATTTCCGATAATTGCGCCATATTCGTCGGGCGTCGTAAAGCCGACGGTGTCGGGGATATTGATGGTGCTCGCACCCGCAGCGATGGCGGCAGCGACGGCCTCGACGAGGAAGTCGGGTTCAGTGCGCGCGGCATCCTCACAGGAAAATTCGATATCCTCGCATTTCTCGCGGGCGAAGGCGACCATCGCGGCGATGCGTTCGAGGACTTGCGCACGCGACATCCGGAGCTTGTGCTCGCGATGGATCGGCGAGGTCGCAAGGAAAGTGTGGATGCGCGGAAAGAGCGCGGGTTTGACCGCGGTCGCGCAGAGTTCGATGTCCTTGACCGCCGCGCGGGCGAGTCCGCAGATCGTCGGAGGGGTCACCTGCGGACGGCCCGGCATGGGCTCGCGGCCGATCTGTTCGGCAAGTGTTTTGACCGCCTTCCAGTCGTCGGGAGAGGCACAGGGAAAGCCCGCCTCGATGATGTCCACGCCGAGGCGCGAGAGGGCGCGGCCGACCTCGAGCTTCTCGTAGGATGACATCGTTGCGCCAGGTGACTGTTCACCGTCGCGCAGGGTGGTGTCGAAAATGCGGATGAGAGTCGGCTCGGTCTGCGACATGGCTCTGCTCGTGCGTCAAAAGGCAAGGCCCGCTTGTTGGCGGGCCCGCTCGGAAAACCTCAGCTCGGGTCGATCTCGACCGCGTCGACGAAGGGCATCATCTTCCGCAGCCCGCGGCCGACCGCC
>VFQT010002879.1_pt1 | contig 16675 bp, 13 predicted proteins | sample 3512381 | NCBI WGS metagenome assembly VFQT01 (sample SAMN10412376, study PRJNA504923) | tailings metagenome | isolation source: Relicate 2 Philex TSF3 active mining site | place: Philippines: Tuba, Benguet | collected 2017-08-29
TATCCGTCGCTGTCAGGGTAATCCTGATCGATGCATTTTCACCCACCTTGAATTCGCGTGACAAATAACCCACTGAAGTGATCACCAGGATCTCACCTTTTGAGGCTTTGATGCTAAATTGTCCCTGGTTGTCTGATACTGCACTGCGCTGTGTTCCCTTAATGGTAATGGTCGCGTTGGGCAAAGGTTCATTGCCAGACGACAATACCGCGCCACGAAGGGTCAGTTCCTGCCCCAGTGCTGTTTGCACTACAACGACCATCAGCAGGGTCGTCAGCAGTTGCATGATTTGTTTCATGATCTTTCTGGTTTGGTGATATAAAGCGTTATGGTTGAATGTTGTAAATTGAACGTATTACTTTATAGTATATATATGCCTTTGGCGATGAATTGTTGCAGTGAATGCTCTGAGGGCGGCAACTCCGTCACAAGCGTATCGATGCGTTCAGGGCCACAAACCTTGAAATGTTGGCGGGTGTTCAGTTTTTCGGAGATAGACACGCAAATCGTCTTCCTGGCTGCTTCCATCATGGCCTTTTTCACCTGAACAACATCCCAATCACTATCGGTCATGCCTAAGACCGGATCTATGGCATTCACACCCAGGATGCAAAGATCTGCCCGAATGTCACGGATCTTCGAAATTACTTCTCCCCCAACACACATTTTGGATGGCTTGGAGATCCTGTCTCCGATCAAAATGACCTCTATGGAAGGATGTTGTGCATATGCCAATGCTGCCGGTATACTACAGGTTATGAAGGTTGCCTGCAGATCAGCAGGTATGGCAGCTGCCAATTCCTGGATGGTCGTTCCTCCAGTGGTCAATACAACCATTCCACTTCTGATAAGTCCGGAAGTCTTTTCCGCAATCCTACGTTTGGCAGGAAGGGAATACACGGGCTGTTCCGCCTGGCTTATGTAGTGGAAAGACCTGGATAATGCTCCTCCATGAACTTTGATCAGCAATCCCTCATCAGACAATTCCTGCAGATCTCTCCTGACCGTATCCTCAGAAACAGACATTTCATCACTCAGTGTGGAACACAGTACCTTGTTGTGTAAATCTAATTGATGAAGGATGTATGCCTGTCTCTCCGGCTTTAGCATGAAAATGTTAAATATTGTTAAAAATATTCATAAAAACGCAAATAAATGCGTCATACTGAAAAAAAACCTGCAAATATGCTGATATCTGCATGAATCACTCAGATGTGACATGAAAAAACGCAAAAAACTGAATCTAATTATCCCTCAGACAAAGTAGAAGTAGATTGCACCACAGAGGTATCCTAAAAAAGCCCATGGAGTAATCTTCCGCAGATACCATCCAAATTCTATCTTCATCATACCCATGGCTGCCACACCGGCAGCAGAACCAATGATGAGAAGGCTGCCACCCGTACCGGCAGCATAGGCTATGAAATGCCAGAAACGATGATCAAAAGCATATTGATCAAGTCCATACATGCCCTGAACTGCTGCAACGATGGGAACATTGTCTACAATGGCAGACAGTATACCTATGGAAAAGACCAGGGAATCCTCGCCGGGAAGCCATTCCCTCAGTCCATCCGCAAGATTTTCAAGGTGATGACCGGTTTCAAGGGCAGATACACTCAATAAGATGCCCAGGAAAAAAAGGATGCTGGGAGTATCTATCTTTCTGAGCGCAAAGTTTACCGAGTACCGATCCTTGTCCATTTCGTCCTTCTCGCTATGGATAAATTCTGTGATCACCCACATCAATCCCAAACCAAGGAGCATACCCATAAAGGGGGGCAAATGTGTGAATTGCTTGAAAATAGGAACCATAAGCAAACTCAATACACCAATGATCAAAACCACCAGACCCTCGCGGCCAGTAATGGCAACCGGGTGAGGTCCCGATGCTTTTTGCTTCAGGGGTTTGATCTGGCCTTTCACAATAAAACTTAAGCCCGCTAATGGTATAATTATATTTAAAACACTGGGTATCATAACGTTACTCACGATACCTGAAGTGGAGATTTGCCCGCCGACCCAAAGCATCGTGGTGGTCACGTCACCAATGGGAGACCATGCACCACCCGCGTTGGCAGCGATAACAATGATCCCGGCAAAGAACAGCTTTTCGCGTTCGGAAGGGATCAGTTTTCTGATGAAAGAAACCATGACAATGGTAGTGGTCAAATTGTCAAGAACGGCAGAAAGGATAAAAGAGAGCGCAGCAATGATCCACATCAACGAACGCAGATCACGGGTTCTTATCCAACCCTGAATGATCTCAAATCCATCATGAGCATCGATCAGCTCTACGATCGTCATCGCGCCGAGCAAAAAAAACAGGATGGAAGAAATGTCCCCCATATGTTCGGTAAGTTCTGCAGTAAGGTTCGAGTGTGTGCCATGTTCAAAAACGAGCAGGGTCCAGCAAATGACTCCGGTAAGCAGCGCCGTTGCCGCCTTGTTGATCTTGATCGTATGCTCAAGTGCGATCGCAATGAAACCGGCACAGAAGATAAGGATGATGGCAATGTTCATAATGAATGTTTGTATCCCTGGATGATGGTGAAATCTTTCAGAAAAGCGGGTTCAGATACCGAAAAGCTGTTTCAATGGCCAGTTTTATCTGTGCCGGAGATCCTTCAAAGTCCTTGTCTTCCACTTCCAGGCAACAATCACCCGAAAAACCGCTCGACTTGAGTACTTCAATGAATTCAGCCCAGTTGATCTCTCCTCGTCCGGGAATTCGGGGCGAATGAAACTCCAGCGGTGTGGCCATGATACCCACACGGTTCAACCGATCTCTATGCAGCACTACATCCTTGAGATGGACGTGCACGAAACGGGATGCATAGGCATTCACAGGCAACAATGGATCCATCATTTGCCAGACCATGTGTGATGGATCATAGTTCAGTCCGAAATATCCGGATGGGATGATATCGAACAGCCTGTCCCAGATGGCGGGGGTCGTGGCAAGGTTCTTACCTCCTGGCCACTCATCCCGGGTAAAGTACATGGGACAGTTCTCGATACCGATCTTAACATTGTGTGCTTCGGCACATGCAATGATCGGAGGCCAAACCTCTTTGAAGCGGTCCAGATTATATGCAATATCCTTTGAGGGGTCCCTTCCTATAAAGGTATTCACCACCCTTACGCCCAGTGCTTCCGCCGCGCGGATGACCTTCATGATATGTTCGACGTGATATTCAGACCTGGCTGCGTCCGGATCCAGGGGATTAGGATAATAGCCCAGACCGGAGATCATGATCTGATATTTATCCAGGGTCGCATGGATATTCCGGACAACCGATCCATCAATCATGTCCACATCAAGATGCGTGACCCCCGCGTATCTGCGCTCTGCAGGTCCTTGCGGCCAGCACATCAGCTCTACACTCGAAAAACCCACCTTTGCAGCGTATGCGATGACCTCCTCGGTCGTTAGCTCAGGCAGGATGGCTGAAACAAGTCCCAGTCGTAACATAAGGCATTAGGTTTTATCAGGGCCAGTTGAAATCAACGACCAGGGAAATATCCGGATGTATGCTTTCCTTTACCGGGCATGTCATGGCGATATGCTCCAATTCCGTCCGTTGTTCCGGCGTAACTGAAAACCCCGGAGGATAATGAAATGTTAAATGCAGTGCACTGATCCGGCGGGGATGGGAGGCCATCACCTTATTCACATCGATCCGAATACCTTTGATCAGCCCTTCCAGAGCCCGTGCGCGGATGGCCTGGGTCGTGAGCATACAGCTTGCCAATGCAGTCCCTACAAGGTCTGTAGGTGAAAAACGCTCCCCTTTGCCCTGATTATCGGTAGGCGCATCCGTTTCGAATAAAGACCCCGATTGAAGATGGGTGCACGTTGTACGAAGATCACCGTCGTAAATAACAGAAGAAGTCATGGCCATTTTTTGTCTACATTTACATTTCAAATCAAACCGAACGACCGTGAAAAGACTCATCATCATAGCCGGCTTGCTCGGAATATATTCCCCGCTGCTGGCTCAGCAAATCCCATCCTTACCAGCAAACAAAAAGGACCGCGAAGATAAGAAGAACGAGAAACGTCAGCGCATAAATGAGATCCTAAAGCATGAAGAGGAAGGAGAACCATCTTATGAAAAACATGCAGTGTATGGATTCAAAATGAACCATGATGGCTATGGATTTTCCTATGAGATCGGTAAAATGAAGTCTCCTTATAAGGCTACGTTACTTCAGTTCGAGTTGAACGAAAAAAGGCATTTGAAGGAGGAAAAAGATAACCGGTTGATCAACTATGGACCTTTCATAGAAGCGGGCAGGAATTTTGTGTATGGTAAGATCAACCAGTTTTACCAGCTCAAGGGCGCGTATGGTCAGCAGGTCATGATCGGGAACAAGGGAAATAAGAATGGTGTTGCTGTTTACGGCATTTATTCCGGCGGACTATCGCTAGGTTTATTAAGGCCGACCTACCTGGAAGTCGTTGGGCCAAACGGAAAAGTGAATACCATCAAATACACGCCAAAGGATAGTGCTGCATTCCTGGATGGCAGTAAAATACTGGGGGGGACTGGAATTGCTAAAGGGTGGAATGAGCTTTCGATAGCCCCTGGTATACACGCAAAAGCCGCCCTGAGGTTTGATTGGAACCGCTTCAATAACGCACTCTCTGCCATTGAATTCGGTTTTAATCTCGAATATTATCCGAAAAAGATCGAGCAGATGGCCAAATTGGAGGGCAGAAATTTATTCGCCAACGGGTACCTATCACTTGTATTCGGAAGAAGAAAATGAACCATGCCAGCTGATCAACGTTTTATTCCATCATGGTAGAGCCTGTCACGACAACCGGAACAGCCCCGGAAAAAATCAAGAAACCGGATTGGTTAAGGGTACGTCTTCCCATCGGAGAAGCATATACTAAGGTCAGATCACTGGTTGACACCCATAAACTGCACACCATTTGTGAAAGTGGAAACTGTCCCAACATGGGAGAATGCTGGGGGGCCGGTACTGCTACCTTCATGATATTGGGAAATATATGCACCCGTAGTTGCGGATTCTGCGCCGTTGCGACTGGTCGTCCTTTGGAAGCAGATTGGGATGAGCCACAGCGTGTCGCAGAAGCCATTCATCTGATGAAGGTCAAGCATGCCGTCATCACTTCCGTTGATCGGGATGAACTAAAGGACGGAGGCAGCATCATCTGGCAAAACACGATCCGTGCGGTAAAGGCCCTCAATCCGGAAACGACACTCGAAACCCTGATCCCGGACTTCAAGGGCGAAAAGCACAACATACAGAACATCATCGACGCCGCACCCGAAGTGGTATCGCATAACATCGAAACGGTCGAACGCATGACCCGTCAGGTGCGTATCCAGGCCAAATACTGGCGAAGCATGGAAGTGCTCCGTTATCTCAAGGAAGGCGGCATGCGGACCAAGTCCGGCATCATGCTTGGCCTGGGTGAAACGCGGGACGAAGTAATTGCCACCTTGCGGGACCTCCGTGATAATGGCGTGGATGTGGTCACGATCGGGCAGTATCTCCAGCCCACACGTAAACACCTGCCCGTTGCCCGTTTCGTGCATCCGGATGAATTCGCAGAATATCGTGAGATCGGCTACGAACTGGGGCTTGATTACGTAGAGAGTGGTCCCCTTGTCAGATCCTCCTATCACAGCGAGAAACATGTGTTCCCGGGGATCGGACGGCAACAATGGCTGGCATCAAAGAGCTGATCCAAGTAACTATTATATTTTACGATCCATGTTCGGAAGATCGACCATCCTGCTCTGCCTCATCTTGTCCAACAGCTACGTGCAGGCGCAGGAAGGCTGGACCCGAATGGATAGTCTTTTCCCGGGATTGCCCGCTTCCGTGCATGTGTACAGATCTTCGGCACCCCTGAAAGGCAGACCACATATCGCGTGGTACGTAGAGGCGGATCTGTCAGACCGTTCCATTCAGTTCGATACCGATACTACCAGTGGAAGAAGATTGACCCCATCTCAGTTCCACGAAAAGAACGGAAAACCGGTGGTGGTGGTCAACGGCACCTTCTTTTCTTTTGCGACCAATCAAAACCTTAACCTGATCGTAAAGGATGGAAAATTGGTTGCCCACAATGTAACATCCATCCAAGGCAAGGGAAGGGATAGCGCCAGATTCTTCAAAGTATCCAGAAGTGCCATCGGTATCGACGATGAACGCAGGGCGGATGTGGCCTGGCTACTGACTGATTCAGCAAGAACGCGCGCAAGGGCCTTTCAGACCAGACCCGTTTCGAGAAAGGATGACTTCCCCGGCATTTCCCGGAGAGACACGCTCTGGAAAAAAGCCGGCAAATGGAAAATGATCACGGCCATCGGCGGAGGCCCTGTGTTGGTCCATGATGGTCGGATGCGCATCACCAATGACGAAGAGCGTATGTTCATGGGCAAGGCCCGTGAAGACCTGCATCCAAGGACGTCCATGGGTTATACGAAGGACGGACGATTGATCATCCTCGCGGTTGAAGGCAGGAGGCCGAAAGTGGCAGAAGGAGCGAGTTTGACTGACCTGGCCGATATATTCCTTCAACTCGGGGCAGTTGAAGCCCTGAACCTCGACGGAGGAGGAAGCAGTTGCCTGCTCGTCATGGGACGTGAGACGATCCGGCCATCCGACAAGGAAGGACAACGTCCGGTTCCCGGGGTTTTCCTCATCCGATGATCTTTCTCATGTATCCGCTATGTAGTGGTCACAGAACAAGTGCCAAGTGACATCATAAAAAAGCCCGCATCAACTGCGGGCTTTTTAGTTACATGTGATATTATTTTGTCAGACCATTAAAGGCTGTTTTCTGCGGGTCTCATTTCCCAAACCAGCGCACTGGCGCCGAGAATGGCAGCATCCGCTTCCTTCAGTTCGCTGAAGATGAGCTTGACTTTATTCTGGAAGATGGGCAGCAGATGCTTTTCCATATGCTCCCGGGTTGGCTTCATGATCAGGTCACCGGCCTTTGACATGCCGCCAAAGAATATGATCGCTTCCGGACTGCTGAACATGACGAAGTTTGCCAGCGCGAGACCGAGTATGCGTCCGGTGAATTCATATACCTCCATGGCCAGTTTGTCACCCTTAATGGCGCACTCGTACACGATGCGGGAATCGATCTCTTCTGCAGCATAGTTCCTCATCAGACTGGGAACCGCCGGGTCTCGTTCCAGAAATTCCACCGCCGTTCTGGCGACACCGGTTGCAGATGCATAGGCTTCAAGAGAACCGTGCTCACCCGTGCCCGGGTGCAGGCGCCCATCCGGAATGATGATATTGTGCCCAAGTTCTCCGGCAAAACCATCATGACCGTAGATCAATTGTCCATTGGCCACGATGCCGCTTCCGACCCCTGTTCCAAGGGTGATCATGATGAAATCACGCATGCCCTTAGCTGCGCCATAGGTCATTTCACCAACGGCTGCGGCATTGGCATCATTGGTCAGACGGGCCTGGACGCCGAATTTTTCGCCGATCATGCTGGCCAGGGGAATGATCCCTTTCCATTTAAGATTCGGCGCATATTCAATGGTTCCTTTGTAGATATTGCCATTCGGGGCTCCGATGCCAATGCCACGGATGACTGAGAGACCACCGCTCTCTTCAATGGCCGGCATGATTGCCTGATACAGGTCCTCAATGAACTCCTCTACGGTTTCATGGCGGTGTGTCGAGATCGATCCGTGATAGCTAATATCTCCGCGATGATTGACCAGTCCGAACTTGGTATTCGTACCGCCGATGTCTATTCCTATTGCGTACTGTTGCGAAATGGGTACAGTCATTTTCTCCTCGATTAATGTCCTCCTTCGATCTGCTTGTCAAAATCAATGCCCTGCTGGCGCAACACACTTCTGAGTTTGATGGCCAGCCATGCCAGGATGCCAAAGCAAAGGGCAGCCACCAGGTATGATTTATGCAACCCGATGGCACCATCACCGACAACACCCTGGAGTGGAGGAATGATTGCGCCACCCAGGATCATCATGATCAGTAAGGCGGAGCCTTCGCTGGTATATTTCCCGAGACCGGCGATGGACAGCGAGAAGATACAAGGCCACATGATCGAACAGCAAAGACCGCCTGCCACCAGGGCAAAAACGGATACGATACCGGTGGTGAAAGAACCGACGATCATACCGACCGCAGCGAGGATAGAAAGCACCAACAGGGTTTTTACGGGCTTCTCCTGACCGAAGAAGAATGCTGCAACTGCAATGGCGATCACAATGGAATAGGGGAGCAGATTGTCGATCGGGTTGCCATACAGGTAATTCACGAGCAGGATCACACCGAAGGCGATGAACGGGATCACCGCTGTAGCGATCGTTTTGGCCATACCCTTGAGATTGAACACGCTGATCGCACCGGTCCATCGTCCGATCATAAGACTTCCCCAATACAAGGAAATATATTGGGAGATCTTACTTTCATCCAATCCCTCTGCATTGAAATAGCCGGGTTGCTTCAGCAGGGCGCCGAAGTTGTTGTCGATCGTAACTTCTACCCCTACATATACGAAAATGCCCAGCATACCATAAATGAGCTGCGGATATTTCATCGCACCCCATCCGGTTTCATTGGCAGCGGCCTCGCGGTTTCCGTAAAAGAGAATACCGATCACCACCACCAGGGTGGCCAGCAGCAAGTAGAGTTTGGAGATGTCGGTGAGTATGCCCACCATGATGATGGCCACGATCAATCCGGTCATCACCAGGAGCGAGGCGGATGCCTTGCGGGTACTTTCAAATGGCTCGTCGTTGCGACCCTCAGGAAGTTTCGAGAAATGAAACACCAGTGCCACCGCTGCAAAGACGGCTGCAACGATCAGGTATAGATTATTGATGTTCTTCACCGTAACTTCTGTGGCAGCTGAGCCCAGGGATCCGAAGAGGAAGAAACTGACAATGATAGGTCCCAGGGTGGTACCAAAGGAGTTCACACCGCCGCCCAGGTTCAGGCGGTGGGATCCGGTGGCGGGATCTCCCAGGGAGATGGCAAAGGGCTGGGCACATGTCTGTTGCAGGGAGAATCCCAGGGCAACAGGGAACAGAGAACCCAGGATCGCATTGAAACTCTCTGCATTGGCGGAAGGGATGATGAGCAGGGCACCAACCACTGAGATCAACAACCCGTAAACGATCCCGCGCTTGTAACCGATGCGGTTGATGATATCATACCCCAGAATGTTGGATACGACGAAGATGATCAGAGAACCAATGAAATAGGCCCCATAAAAAGAGGAACCAATCAGTTGTGATTCAAATTGGGTCAACTGGAAATGGGTCTTACAGAAGGGGATCAGCATGCTGTTGGAGGCAGCAATGAATCCCCAAAAGAAAAAGACCATGACGAGGGTCCCAAGGGCTCCGTAATTGGTGGGAATGCCTGCCTGGCTGGAAGGTTGTTTCATGTTGGGATTACTTTATTCATTCGTTTTAGCCGGATGAAAATAATAAGAAATGGCGTAGCTAAAAATAATTTTATAAAAGCCGGGGATGGCTATGGGTAAACTTCACTAATTTGACCCCGCAAGGAGGTCTGATATGGAAATCGTACACATATCTGCGGAGTGTTATCCCGTCGCCAAGGCTGGCGGGTTGGGGGATGTTGTTGGCGCACTACCCAGATATCAGCAGGAAGCGGGGCATGTGGCCAAGGTCGTGATGCCGATGTACAGGACCCGGTTCCTTTACGAAAATCAATGGACGGTCGTTCACAAGGGCGGAGCTCCCCTGGCATCCGCCTGGTTTGAATACACCGTCATCAAGGAAACTTCCAACAAACTGGGGTTCGATCTATACCTGGTGGATGTGCACGGACTGCTGGACAGAGAAAAGGTCTATGGATACGATGATGATGATGAACGCTTCCTTTCCTTTCAGATCGCGGTAACAGACTGGCTTTCAAACTGGGTACATCAACCGGATATTGTGCATGTGCACGATCACCACACCGGACTGATACCCTTTATGATGCAGCATTGTTTCGCCTACCGGAAACTGGCCTCCGTGCCTGTAGTGCTGACCATTCACAACGCCCAGTATCAGGGCGCCATGCGTTGGGACAAGAGTATCAATATCCCCGCCTGGGACAGCTGGAAGCGGGGGCTGCTGGAATGGGGAGGCCAGATCAATCCCCTGGCATCCGCGATCAAATGTGCCTGGAGGGTCACGACCGTCAGCCAAAGTTATCTACAAGAGATGCGCGTATCATCCAACGGGCTTGAGGCTCTGCTCGAATATGAGAAAGGAAAATGCAGCGGTATCCTCAACGGCATCGATTCGGTGGTCTGGGATCCTTCCACAGACCCAACCCTCGACCGCCCCTACAAGCCCCGGGATGTAGCCTCCGGAAAACAGGCCGCAAAGTCGGAACTTTGCTCGGTCTTTGATCTGGATCCGGATAAACCCCTTTTCGTTTTCATCGGCCGGCTCGTGGGGGAAAAAGCAGCAGACCTGCTTCCGGATGTTATTTCCGACAGCTTTGAGCATATCGGCCGACGGATGAACTTCCTGGTACTTGGCAGCGGTGAGTTTGACGTGGAATCGAGGTTGAACGCCCTGAAATCCATAAGCGCCGGGGATTACGGCATATATCTGGGCTACAATGAAAAATTGGCGCACCGGATGTATGCCGGCGCAGATTTCCTGCTGATGCCCTCCCGCGTGGAGCCTTGTGGTTTGAACCAGCTGTATGCCATGCGTTATGGTACCGTCCCGATCGTCAGGCTCACCGGTGGACTGAAGGATACCGTTGTGGATATCGGAGACGAAAAGGGATATGGGATCACCCATTTACACGCCTCTGTAGGAGATATTACGCATGCCATTTACCGCTCACTCGGACTCTTTGAACATACGGCTGCACTGCACCGCGTCAGACAGCGGATGATGAAGCTGGATTTCAGCTGGGACCGCAGTGCCCAATCTTACACTGACCTGTACAAAACACTGAAATAAACGAACAAACATAAGATCATGAAGAAGGATATCGTGGCTATTATCCTGGGTGGAGGCGCTGGGTCAAGACTTTCACCGCTTACGTCCACCCGCAGTAAACCTGCCGTTCCTATTGCCGGGAAGTACCGACTGGTGGATATTCCCATCTCCAATTGCCTCAACTCCGATATCGGGAGGATCTATGTGCTCACCCAGTTCAATTCGGCATCGCTGAACAAACACATTAAGAATACTTATCATTTCAGCGCTTTCAGTTCCGCTTTTGTTGACATCATTGCCGCAGAACAGACCCCCGACAACCCAACATGGTTCCAGGGGACTGCCGATGCCGTCAGGCAATCTTTGCGACATGTGCAGCAGCAAAGCTTCGACTATGTGCTGATCCTTTCCGGGGATCAGCTGTATCAGATGGACTTCGAACAAATGGTCGATCGGCATATCAAGGAGGGAGCAGACATTTCGATCGCCACCATACCGGTTGGTGACCGCGAAGCACCGGAATTCGGGATCATGAAGAAAAGTGATGGAGATATCATCACCTCATTCGTCGAGAAACCTGCCAAAAACACACTGGGCGACTGGGTCAGCGATACCGGAGATGAGATGCGGGAACAGGGTAGGATCTACCTCGCCAGTATGGGCATCTACATCTTCAGCAGACGGGTGCTGTTTGATCTGCTGCAGGATGTCAAAAAGGATGCAACCGATTTCGGAAAGGAGATCATCCCATATTCCATCGAGCGGTACAAGGTACTGAGCTATCAATATGACGGATACTGGACAGATATCGGAAACATCTATTCATTCTTCGAAGCAAACCTGGCGTTGACCCAGGATATCCCGCCATTCAACCTGTTTGACAACGACAACGCCGTCTACACGCGCCCGCGCATGCTCCCGCCTGCCAAGATCAGCGGAACCACACTGGAGAAGACGATTATCGCCGAAGGCTGCATCATCAATGCCTCCAGGGTAGAGCATTCCGTCATAGGCATCCGAACCCGCATTGGCACAGGTACTACCATCGTGAGCTCCTACATCATGGGTACCGACTTCTACGAAACCCTTGATGATATGAACAACGCCGTGCGCAAAGGCATTCCCAAACTGGGGATCGGCGAACGCTGCTATATACGTAATGCCATCATCGACAAGAACTGCCGCATTGGCAACGACGTGCGCATCAACGGCGGACATCACCTCCCCAACGCAGACCACTCACTTTATGCTGTAAAAGACGGCATCATCGTGGTGAAGAAGGGTGCAATCCTCCCGGACGGATTCGTAATTTGATCATACACTTCAGATAGCCAACGCATTGTGAAGGCTACCTAAAGTGTGTTCGAATCATATCGTGTATTTTTAACATAGTGTCAAAACGGTTGCCATGAGCCATCAAGTCAGTAAAGAACAGATCGGTACGGATGCCGACAAACCCCGTCTCAGTTTAACCCAGATCATCAACATGAGCGTGGGGTTCTTTGGCATCCAGTTCGGCTGGGACCTGCAACGGGCCAATATGGGACGCATATATGAGAACCTGGGCGCGAATGCTGACGAAGTACCGCTGCTGTTCCTGGCGGCTCCGCTGACCGGACTGCTTGTACAGCCAGTGATTGGATACATGAGTGACCGGACATGGCATCCCCGCTGGGGCAGGCGCAGACCTTACTTCCTGATCGGCGCCATTGTGAGTTCGATAGCGCTGCTGTTCATGCCATCCAGCAGTGCGTTGTGGATGGCAGCTGGACTGCTCTGGATACTCGATGTGTTTGGCAATGTGGCGATGGAACCATTCCGTGCTTTTGTGACGGATAAACTGCCGGAATCACAGGTCAACAGAGGGTTCATCATGCAGAGCCTGATGATCGGACTGGGTGGCAGTATCGCATCCGCGCTGCCCTGGCTGATGACAAATCTGATGGACATGTCGAACACGGCTGCCAAAGGAGAGATCCCACTCAACGTCACGGCATCGTTTTACATCGGTGCCTTTTTCTTCCTGACGGCTGTGCTTTACACGGTCTTCACCACGCGGGAATACCCACCGGCGGATCATTCCGATCAGAAAGCATCCACTGAGGCCTCCGGATTCATGCATGGAGTCCGTGAGATCATCCTGGCATTGCGAAACATGCCGGACAGGATGAGGGTAGTGTCCCTCGTGCAATTCTTCACATGGCCCGGCCTCTTTCTCATGTGGTTCTACTACACGACCGCCGTTGCGGTCAATGTTTTCCATGGTATTGATGCAGGTGATCCCAACTATGCCCGTGGTGCGGATTTTGGCAGTCTGACCTTGTCTTTCTATAGCGTCGTCACTTTCCTGTTCGCCCTGGTATTGCCATCGATCGCCGACAGGCTGGGCAGAAAATGGACACATGCGTTATGCCTCGCCGCCGGAGCCATCGGCCTGATCAGCGTGAACTGGGTGACGGATCCAAACATGCTGTTTCTCTCCATGGCGGGTGTAGGCATCGCCTGGGCCAGTATCCTCTCGATGCCCTATGCCATGCTCAGCGGTTCGCTGCCGCGTGACAAGGTCGGGATATACATGGGCATCTTCAATTTCTTCATTGTGTTGCCGGAGATCATGGCATCACTGGGTTTCGGATGGCTGATGCGAAACGTATTGAACAACGACCGGCTGGCGGCCCTCACCCTCGGTGCCGTGTTCATGTTGCTGGCCGCTGCCATCACTGTTTTCATGATCAAGGATAAAAAGTAATAACATGCATACCCGGATGTCGATAAAAATGAATATTCTACACGCCATGCTCACGCTGGCCACTTCCCTGCTGGTCCTCACTTCATTTGCCCAGGACATTAAGACCTACCCTGTTTCATGGTGGACGGGCATGAAACAGCCCTTGGTGCAGGTGATGCTGCACGGCACATCGGAGCTTCCTGCAGCCGTTACGGTGAGCCATCCGGGCGTCTCCGTAAAGCGCGTACACCAGCCCGAAAACAAACGATATCTTTTTGTGGACCTGTTCATTTCCCCGACCGCCAAACCGGGAGATGTAATGATCCAACTGGGCAAGGGGAGGAATGTGGCCTTCCCGCTTCAGGAGCGCAACCGTCGGCTCCAAACGGCCGGACAACAGGGCGTCAGGGCCAACGACCTCGTTTATTTGATCATGCCTGACCGTTTCGTGAACGGGGATCCATCTAATGACAAATTTGCCTCACTTAGGGATACCAGCGCCGATCGCACCGATCCTTATGCCCGGCACGGTGGGGATCTGAAGGGCGTGGAAAGCAGACTGGATTACCTCCGGGATCTGGGGGTCACCAGTATTTGGATGACGCCTGTCGTGGAGAATGACATGCCCCGGACCATCGAAGCCGAACAGTACAACATGAGCGGTTATCACGGCTACTGGATCACGGACCACTATCGGATCGACCCTCGATTCGGCGGAGATCGGGCTTACCAGTCACTTGTAGATGCCGCACATGCCAAAGGGCTGAAGATCATACAGGATGCGGTGTACAACCATGTGGGCAACAAGCATCATACGGTGGTCGATCCGCCCATGAAGGATTGGCTCAACCAATGGCCCGCTTATCAGGGTTCCAATCATCGGGACGAGGTTTTCTTCGATCCATACGCCTCTGCAGCAGACAAGAAGATCATGGTCGGCGGCTGGTTTGTGCCTCATCTCCCGGACCTTAACCTGGCCAATCCATACGTAGCCAATTTCATCATCCAGAATACGGTCTGGCATACGGAGCGCTTTGGCATCGACGGATGGCGGGTGGATACCTATAAATACTGTGACGAGCCCTTCCTCAATCGGATCAATGAGGTACTCCTGAAGGAATTCCCGAGACTGACCGTTTTTGGAGAGGCATGGACGAACACCATCACCGGTGGCGCCTATTTTACCAGGAATAAGATCAACGCTCCGTTCAGGCATAATGCCCAGGGTGTTACTGACTTCCCTTTGGGAGGCGCCATTTTTGATGCCGTCAATCAGCCAGCAGGTTGGACCGAAGGCGTTACCCGTCTGTATATGACGCTGGCGCAGGATGTGCTTTACGAAGATCCGATGCGGAACTGCATATTCCTCGACAACCACGACATGAATCGCATGTATTCCATGGTCGGAGAGCTGATGGACCGATACCGGATGGCACTGGGCTTGCTGTTCACACTCCGGGGCATCCCACAGATCTATTATGGAACGGAGGTACTGGCCCGAAACTTCAAGAATCCCAATGATGCAGCTGTACGTCTCGATTTTCCTGGGGGCTGGGCTGCTGATACGACGGATAAGTTCGATCCCGCCGGACGAACAGACATCGAGCAGGAGGCCTTCCGTTTCGTGAAAACGCTCGCCAATTTCCGCAAAACATCCTCCGCCATCGGCTCCGGAAAGACCATGCAGTTCATTCCCGTCAACGGAGTGTATGTGTATTTCAGGTACGACCAGCGACAGACGGTCATGTGTGTACTCAATACGAACGATAAAAAAGTAACACATGCACTGACCCGTTATGCAGAACGGATCGCTGGCTTCTCGACCGGAAGGGATGTCATCACCGGGCAGAACGTATCACTTTCATCTGAGTTGGAACTGCCACCGAATAGTATCGGTATCTTCGAACTCGGACGCTGAATCGGATGAATGAAATAGCGGCCGGTAATCAAACACAATATGAGCAAGAAATCCGGTTCGGGATCGAGGGGAGCACAAACGAGATACGAGGATATCCACTTTGTGGACACGGAGAAGCCGGTATGGAACTACTCGCTGTTTACCGAGGAGGTCATACGCAATTTCCAGCAGGGCACTTGCTACGACGCATACAAGTACTTCGGTAACAAGCAGCTGGAAGTACGGGGTGTTCAGGGGACCTATTTCGCAGTCTGGGCGCCAAATGCCACCAGGGTAACCGTCACCGGGAATTTCAACGACTGGTGTCAGGAGTCACATCTACTATTCGTAAGACTCGATCAAAGCGGCATCTGGGAAGGATTCATCCCACATGTCGGAAGGGGAGAGGTCTACAAATACCATATCCATGGTTTCGAAGGCCGTCGACTCGATAAAGGTGATCCTTATGCTCATTTCTGGGAACTGCGACCAGGCACGGCATCCATCACCTGGAACTTTGAATATGCGTGGGATGACAAGAAATGGATGTCGGTCAGAAAAAAGCACAACGCACTCAGCGCGCCTTTTTCGGTTTATGAAGTTCACCTTGCCAGCTGGATGCGGCCGGACAGGAACGATGAAGAACGTTATTTGACCTATGACGAGCTGTCGGAGAAGCTGGTAGGTTATGTAAAAGACATGGGATTCACCCATGTCGAGCTCATGCCGGTCATGGAATACCCGTTCGACGGGAGCTGGGGATATCAGGGTACCGGATACTTTGCGCCCACCGCCCGTTTCGGACATCCGGAAGCCTTTATGCACCTGGTCGATCGCTTTCATCAGGAGGGCATCGGGGTCATCCTCGACTGGGTTCCATCCCATTTCCCTTATGATGCGCATGGGTTGTTCATGTTCGACGGCACTCATACCTATGAGTATGCAGACATGCGGAAGGGGTACCACCCGGACTGGAATAGTTATGTCTTCAATTATGCCCGGGGGGAGGTTCGGTCCTTTCTGATCAGTAACGCGCGTTTCTGGTTTGATGCATTCCATATCGACGGGATCCGGGTAGATGCCGTA
>VFQT010002880.1_pt1 | contig 16673 bp, 6 predicted proteins | sample 3512381 | NCBI WGS metagenome assembly VFQT01 (sample SAMN10412376, study PRJNA504923) | tailings metagenome | isolation source: Relicate 2 Philex TSF3 active mining site | place: Philippines: Tuba, Benguet | collected 2017-08-29
ACCTGATCACAGGCAAACTCGATCTCAGGTTACCCACGTGAAATAGCGGGGAGCCAACAATGTGCACACGGCCGTCGATATGCAGCGAGGCGCCATCCGAAATAGAACAGACTTGGCCGGCCATAAGGCCGCCGTCATTTTCTCGAGCGCTCGACACTCAGCGCGGCTTCGACGCGGTTCCGCACCTGCAATTTCCCCATGATGCTCGTCATGTAGTTCTTGATGGTCCGATGCGTGAGCTGTAGTCGCCGGGCGACTTCCTTGTTCGTCAACCCGCGCGAGACGAGTTCGAGAACCTCCGCCTCCCGTGGCGTGAGTTGCTCGGGTTCTGGAAAATCGACACGTTCCGGCCTTGCCGTCGCGCATGACCAACCGCTCATGCGATCGGCGAGAACCGGGTCGATGAACGTCCTGCCATCCCGTACGGCGAGCACGGCCCTGACGAGCTCGGATTTATGGATCCCTTTGAGGACATAGCCCTGAGCGCCCGCCTTCATTGCCGCCAGGAAGTCTTCATTTGCCTCCGAAACGGTCAGCATGACGGTCTTGGGAAACACCTTCGCGGCTGCCATCTTCTGAAGTGCGGCGATGCCGCCGCCGGGCATACTGACATCCAGCAACATCACGTCGACCGTCGCGCATTTGGCAATGCACACGGCATCGTCGGCGGACGCACCCTCGCCGATGATCTCGATCTCTGGTTCGTTCCGGAGAATCGAAATCACGCCTTCACGAAATAGCGAATGATCGTCGATTACCGCCAAACGCACTTTCGCCATCTGAGTTTCCTCCCCGCTCCGGCACGCCGCGAGCGTCTCGCGCGCAACTGCGCGCCCTTGACGCCACGTGGCCCAGAGGTCTTCAAGACAGCACCTTGCAAAGAATGCACCACAACGCGATCAAATCCAATTAGGAAGGTGCCTGAACGTATTCACAAAACCAACATTCTGCAGTGCAGGGACGCGTTGCTTTCGTTCAACCTCCGAGCTCAGCTTCGATGACGAGCAATTCTTGGGCGTTTCTGCACGAACGGCCGGAACTCGAACGGTGAGAGCAGCAGACTCTTGTGCCGTCCCGAGACGGTCGCCTGCTCCGCTGGCGCATCCCGGAGCGGACCTAGGACTTCGGTCCATATTGTCTGGCGGTGCCGCTTCATATTCACTGAAGGGGCAACGCTTGTGGACGGATGCAATTCCCGCCTCCACTGCAAGTCGAGCACACCCCGCGTCGATATTCTCCCGGGGGGAGGGCACCGTCGACACGAGGGAACAACCGACAGACTATTTGCCGCCGGGGCCCCACTCCCGCGCCGCAAATAGTCTGTCGGGTCGTAAACCGTCTGCTGGCACCAACCTGCTGGCATGACTTGCGAACCGGGCCCGTCCACATGATACACGCCCCTGACTTGCCCTCGTCCCCAGCCGATGCCGCAACACTGCTGCCGACACTGCACTGCACCGCTCGGCTTGCCCAAAAGGGGGACGGACTACCGAACGCGCCGCTGCGGCGCGGTTCCGTCTCCCCTTGATGGCCATGCGCCACAGTCCCGACATAACCTTGCGAATTCCGGCTGATCTCAGGGCTAGTTGGCAATCCCTCGATCTGTCACGCCAGTTCCTGGTCGCCAGTACTTTGTGCATCCTGGTGGCGATGAGCGTGCTGGGCCTTTGGCTTTCGAACCGCGTCACGGGGGCCGTATCCCATTACTCCGCGTTCGACGCCGCACTCTATATCGAAGCGGTGGTGGGCGAGCGCGTGCAAGGCCTAGCGGAAACCCGAACGTTCGATCCGAAAATTCAACGCGAGCTGGAGAGCCTCGTCGTCGAGACACCTCTTGGCCGCCGCATCGTGTCCTTCAAGGTCTGGGCCAAGGGCGGGCGCGTAATCTACGCCAGCAACCCCGCTCACGTAGGCAAGACTTATGCGGTCACACAACGCCTCGAAGAGGCGTGGTCTGGCCGTTTGTCGTACGAATTCAACGATCTGAACGATCACGAGGACGAGCACGAACGACAACTGTCCATCCCTCTACTCGAAATATACGCGCCGGTTCGCCAGAGATTTGGTGGCGAGGTCGTCGCGGTGATAGAATTTTACGAGGATGCAACGCTGCTTGTCGCCGAGATTACGCGGGCCAAACTGGAGCTCTGGCTCTTGCTCGCAGGCATTGGAGCTCTTGTCGTTATCGCGCTCTACGGCATGGCACGAGGCGCCAGCAAGATAATCGAGAGCCAGAAGTCGTCCTTGAAAGAGCGTATTACCGAGCTTTCGAAGTTGCTCAGCCAGAACACCGAACTGCACCGTCGCTTGGCCGACTCAGCTCGCCGGACCGCCCGCCTCAACGAGCGATATATGAAGCGCATTGGCTCGGATCTGCACGACGGACCGGCTCAGCTGATCAGTCTGGCGCTCTTCATGCTGGACCCTCCACCGCCACACCCTAAACCCAGGACCGCCCCTCACACGCCCTGCGAAAGCGATCTGAACCAGCGGACACGCGAAGCGCTCAGACAGGCCCTGAAAGAGCTACGGCAGCTCTCCATCGGCCTATCCGTGCCTGAACTCGATAAATACACTCTCGGAGAGACGATCATCGACGCCGTGCGTGCGCATGAGCACCGCATTGCCGCTCGGATAAGGCTGGAACTTGGCAATTTGCCGGATTGCGCAGAAGCGAACGAACTCAAGCTGACGACCTATCGCTTTTTACAGGAGGGCTTGAGCAATACGCGTCAGCATGCCCAGAACGCGGGTGTCGCCGTGCGTGTAGCAACGACACACGACGGAGTTTTGTTCATCGAAATTGCCGACAATGGACCTGGCTTCGACCCGAATTCTGTCCATAATTCGGAACGATTGGGACTGTTCGGCATGCGGGAGCGCCTCGAGAGCGTCGGTGGAAGCCTCGAATTGCGCTCCTCGCCCGGCTGCGGGGCGCGCATCATTGCCCGCCTGCCTTTCGATACGGGAGTTGCCTATGCCCAATGAGAAGATCCGTGTGGCGGTCGTCGACGATCACCCTTTTCTGCGGGAAGGTGTCGTGCATGTTCTGAGGCAAGTTCCCTATATCGACGTTGTTGCAACCGGTGCATGTGCAGAAGACGCAATTCGGCTGGCACAGGATGAGCTGCCCGATGTCCTGCTGCTCGACATGAATATGCCGGGCACGGGCTTGGCGGCGCTCGAAAGCATTTCCGTTCTGTGTCCATCTGTACGGGTCATTGCCTTGACGGTCAGGGAGGACCACGAAGTCATTCGGCGCGCCCTGTTACTGGGTGCCCGCGCTTATGTCCTGAAAGGCGTTGGTACCGAAGAGTTTTTGAGCATCATCCGCACCGTGCACACCGGGGGCTCGTACATCTCGACCACCCTCGCGTCGAAGCTTCTGGAAGAGTTTTCACTTCGGCAGGACAAGACGCCCGTCAACCTACCGCCGCTGACGACGCGAGAAGAACAGATCCTGACGCAGATCGGCACCGGCGCCAGCAATAAAGAAATCGCTCGCGAATTGAGCTTGTCCGAAAAAACGATAAAACATTACGTCACAAATATCCTGCAGAAGCTACAAGTGCGCAATCGCGTCGAAGCCGCCCTGTTCGCCCGAACCAAGCAACTCAACAGTTGACGTCACCCGCTGGCAAGCGAAGCGAAGAACATCAGACTTTGAACTGCGCCTGAAGAACTCCCGTATATTGTCCTTCGGGGTCCACACCGTAGCTCATGCTATTGCGCGGCGCGCACCTGACGCCGCGTTCTGCGTTCGGGCATGTCTGTGAACAGCGACAGCCGCCTCGACGCGATTGCGCACTTGCAGCTTCTCCATGATGGCGGTCATATAATGTTTCACCGTCTTTTCCGAGATTTTCAAAGCGATCGAGACTTCTCTATTCGTCAACCCTTGCGAGACGAGTTCGAGGATTTGATCCTCGCGCCAGGACAACCGCTTCGGCTCTTCTCCATTGTTCCGCGACTTGCTCTGCCTCATCTTCATGAACGTCGCCCCGGCGACAGACGGCGACACATATGGTTTGTTTTCGGCCACCAGTAAAACGGCGCCGACGAGTTCTGACGACGAGGCACCCTTGGTCACATACCCCATGGCGCCCAGGTCGAATGCCTTCGAGACGTGCTCCTCGCTTTCGGAGACACTCAGCATCACGACACGTGTTTCAGGCGCTCGCTTCACGATTTCCTTCAGTGCCGTCAACCCGTTGCCCGGCATGCTGATGTCGAGCAGCATGAGATGCGGGCAATGTGTATCCGAAAGGGAAATCGCTTCCTCCTTGCTGCGCCCCTTACCGACAACCTCGAGGCGAGGCACGGCTGCAAGTGTCACGGCCACCCCATCGAGGAACAGGGGATGGTCGTCGACGATGACGACCCGAATGATCTCACCCATGATTTCCCTCCTCCGCAAGGTAATCAAAACTTGCCGTCAATGCGGTCCCTTTTCCGGGCGTGGATACGACGTGCAGTTCGCCGCCCATGGAAATCACCCGATCTCTCAAGCCGCGCAGTCCGAGCCCCGGCGCGTCGAACTTCTTTCCGGCCTCGCCAGCCAATCCGTCGCCCTGATCGACGACACGAACTTCAAGTTGCCCGCTTCTCCAATTGGCGGCTACGCGCTGGCCCCGCCCTTCCGCATGCCAGAAGGCATTGTTCAAGCCTTCCTGTACGATCCGATAAATGCACACGATGAGCGGCCGCGGCACACCCCTGGGAAGATCGGGGGCGAGTTCGAGAGTCACCGTCGTTCCGGTTCTCCGTTCGTGCGAGCGCGCAGCCAGGGCGATAGCTTCCGAGAGTTCCAGGGCATCGAGCTCAGGTAATGCGATCGATGCGCTGATATTCCGCAAGTCGCGGAAGGCCTCGACGAGCGAGCCACGCAGTTGCTCGAAATCTCCCGCTTCGGCTGTCTCGTCGCTCAAAAGATGGCGTACACGCATCTCTATGGAATTCAGCCGCAGAAGCGCGTAGCTCAGAAGCTGCGCGGGGCCGTCGTGCAGATCCGCGCCGATGCGGCGTAGAAGCGCCTCGTTGGACTCTCCCGCCCGCATGTTCGCGGTCGCGATACGAACTTGCAGGGATTTGTTGTCGGCGAGCAATTCCGTAAGCCGATCGACCTGAGCGGCCAGCAACTGCTGCTGGCTCGTGATGGTCTGGCTCCCGCTGAGAACGATACGTAGGAGGGTCAGAAAAATACCAACTCCCAGTGTCCCCACGATGAATGCCGTTTGCCAACGAGCCTCTCGCAGCTCCCTGGTAAGCTCATCGGCGAATTCGTAGACCTCGCCGACCGCGATCACGCGGCCCGTCTCGCGATCACGCAATGGGACATAGACCTCGAACAGAGGGCGGTTGAGCGCTCGTTCCCCTTCGTTCTCGGCGTCGTGCAGATGGTCGAACTCTCCGCTCGCGATGCCATCCCACGCCCGTTTCAGCGTATCGGATTCGGGAAAGTCCTTCCCGACGATCTCCTTCCGGTCGGAGTAGACGACGCGACCGCCGGGGCCCCAGACCTTGATTGACGCAACCCGCCCCTTGAACATCGGTGTGGTGAGCAATTGATCGAAGCGCAGCCGCGCATCATCGGATAGCACCGCCGAGCGCGCGAGACCTTGTGCCGGCCCCTCCATCGACGAGGCCAGACTCAGCGCATTCCGTGTAATCGTGTTGTCGAGGATCCCTCGCTCGATCCGGCCGCTGATCCATGCGATCAGGAAGAACATGCCAATGGCCACGACGGCGGCCGTCGATACCGCAAACTTCCCGACGAGCGTAAGCCGCTTCCACTCCGCCTCCAACCGATCGACCGCAACGCGACCGTATCGCACCATGCCACCCGGTGCGCTCCACGTATTCCGGCCTATCCTCATGCCGACCATCAACGCCACCTACGCAACAAAACCGTCGCAGAAATTACTCGACCGGGTGTCCAGTGTGCCGCAGCGCATCTCTGCGCGAGTATTTATACCCCTGTATTCCTACCATGGTACTAAACAATGGTTCCGGTACAAGCAGTTTTTCGCCGACGCACAAAATTTGATCGTCGCCCGGGATTGTCGTCTGGTACCAACCATTATTCCGCCGGCGGATTGTTTGAAAATGATCTTCCCACAGATCAGCGCCGTATGTCGCTGATTCTCCACGTCCACCGACGGCTACGCGGAACCGATGACGCCCTATCGTCCGTTCCCATATTGTGTCAACGAGACATCAGCAGGGTCTTCAGACAGAATATTTTTTTGTTTCAGCCTGTGAGACATCCCCCCGGCCGCCCGCGATCACACATGCCACATATCATCTGACAACCCATCGTTGCGATCTATCGCAGGAGTGACCCGACAACGCATGTCGCGCACGCAATATCTGTGACAACATGCTGCCATTGAGAAAAAAGCCCTCAGGCGAATTTCGGATCCTATCATCACACCGATCGGTAGCGGTCGGATCAGACTAAAATCAGCTGCATTCAGACCTTCGTCTTATTCCCTGATCAGACCTATTGGTGCGCTTTTCGGACGACCTTCGGCTGTTGCCGCATGCAGCCTAAAGAAACAAACTCTCAACACGAACTCGCAAATTGCATGAATTCGAATGCAGCAGATCGCATTCGAATACACAGCCAGGAAAGCGACAGGCGCGCAGCGTGTGCGCTTGTTCAGGCGTTTCGACGCGCGATTGCCCCCTAAGGCCGGAGAGAAGACGGCCCCACCAACCGCGTCCCGAACCGGGGCACGGCAGGGAATTGCTGTCCTCTGGCCGTCGTCATCCCATCCGGCGGGGCCGCCGTGTCGCAGAAGACGTGCACCACATCGAATTCGGCGATCTACGAAGCGATTAGAGCGGAGTAAGAAAATGGTCTCTTACAATCTTGGTGATCTGGAATTCATTCTGAGGCAAATTGAGATCGCCGAAGCGCACGCTGCCGGCACCCCGCTCACCCAACTCGTGACCGAACCACTACTTCCGTGGGGTCTCCGAACCGTCGACGGCACATTCAACAACATTATCGACGGTCGCGAAACATGGGGCGCGGCGGACCAGGATTTCCTGAGGCTCCTCGACGCGCAATTCCGTCCCGCGGGTGTACTTCCGATCGATCCGGATGGGCCCGGTCCTCAGCAAGCCGGCGACCAGACCAGCTACGAGCAGACCAGCGGCGTGGTTTGGGATGGCCAGCCCCGGACGATATCGAATCTCATCGTCGATCAGACGCCGAATAACCCGGCTGCGGTCTACGCGGCCCTGAAAGCCGCCGGCTTCGAAACGGCAGATGCTCAGGTTGCGGCAGTACGCATTCTCGAAGCCTATGCGGCGATCAAGGATCCTGCCACCGCGCTCGCCCGCGCGCAGGCCGCCGAGGATGCCGCCCGCGCCGAGCTGCAGTCGGCGCTCGCACTGCAAGGCTTCGCCAGCGAGCTCGATCCATTCTATCTTACTACGGCAAACGCTTACACGAGCGCGGCCGCGCAGATCGATATTGCCAAGGCTGCTATTGCCCAGGTGCAAAGCGTGCTGGCCGGCCTCGCGGCGGAACTCGGCGTGCAAGGCACCCTCATTTCCTCCGATCACGCCACGGCAATGAGCGCAGCAATCGCCGAAGCGAGCTCCGCCGTAACGGCGGCAATCGCAGCGCGCACCGCGTTGAATCCCGCCGGGGTCGATTTCGTTCTCGACGCAGATCTCGCGGCCGCGCAAGCCATGGTTACGGCCGCCAATCAGCTCCTGAGCATCCTGAACAACTTGAACGCGAACAATCCCATCGGCTCGACGACGGTTGCGGGCGATGTCACGAGGTTCGAAACAGCCGTGACGCGCGCCGACACGGCGAACACACAGATCCTCGCACTCGAGCAGCAAATCGACCTATCGGGCGCGATCGCACAGTCAAACGCCGCTGAACTTGGCGACGCCAGCGACGCGGTGGCCGAGGCACAAGCCGCCTTGGCCGAGGCCGAAGCCAACAACCTTGATCAAACCGCCGCAACCGCCGCAGCTCAGGCTGCTCTCGAAGTCGCGATCGCCGACTACGGCCTGGAAATCACACAGACCGGTACCCTGGTCATCCCCAATATAGCGCCGGACGAGGGCATCTCCGCGCCATTCAACTCGTGGATGACGCTCTTCGGTCAGTTCTTCGATCACGGCCTCGATCTGGTCAACAAGGGCGGCAACGGCATCGTCATCATTCCCTTGCAGCCGGGCGACCCGAATTTTGTGCCGGGCAGCCCGACCAACTTCATGGTCCTCACCCGCGCCACCAACCAGACGGACGCCAACGGCAATCCGATCCGCGAACACAACAACCAGACGACTCCGTTCGTCGACCAGAATCAAACCTATACGTCGCACGCCTCCCACCAGGTCTTCTTACGCGAGTACGAACTCGACGCGACCGGAAAACCGGTCTCGACCGGCCATCTGCTCGAAGGATCCAGCGGCAGCCTTGCGACTTGGGCAGACGTCAAGGCTCAGGCCGCCAGCATGCTCGGCATCCAACTCGTGGACGCCGACGTCCTGAGCATTCCTCTGCTGCGCACCGACCCGTACGGCAAGTTTATCCCCGGGCCCAATGGCTATCCCCAGATCGTGGTCGGCATCGGACCCGACGGTATCCCGAACACAGACGACGATCTGGTCGTCGAAGGGGATCCATCGGCAAATGGCGGCCTCGGCGTGTTGCTCGACGGCACCGACGGTAATGGACAAACCTATGCTGCGGTCCGTATCGGTCACGCCTTCCTCGACGACATCGCGCATGCCGCCGTTCCGGTCGGTGACCTCGACGGCAACCCTACAACGCCCGGCCAAGGTCCGCTGACAGCGGATGCCGACTCAGCCGTGGGCGGCTCGCTCGATCCGGTCACGCCCGGTCAATACGACAACGAGTTGCTCGACCGCCACTTCATCACCGGCGACGGCCGCGGCAACGAAAACATCGGCCTTACCGCCGTGCATCACGTGTTCCATTCCGAGCACAACAGGATGGCGGAGCACACCAAGGACGTGGTGATCCAGACCGGAAGCCTCGCCTTCGTCAACGAATGGCTGCTGACTGCAATAACTCAGGCGGAACTCGATGCCATCCGCGCGCAAACCGGACAGGCCCAGGCTGACGCTATCGACGCGCTGAACTGGAACGGCGAGCGTCTGTTCCAGGCTGCACGCTTCGGCACGGAGATGCAGTATCAGCATCTCGTGTTCGAAGAGTTTGCACGCAAGGTCAACCCGATGGTCGACCTGTTCGTGTTCAATCCGACGATGGACATCAATCCCGCGATTTTCGCCGAATTCGCCCACGTCGTATATCGCTTCGGCCACTCGATGCTGACCGAAACGGTCGCCCGCACGGGTGCGGGCGGACAATCAGGCGATCCCGATACGGCAGCACTGACCGACCTGAGCCTCATAGACGCATTTCTCAACCCGGTGGCATTCGATGCCGACGGCACGGTCGCCGGTGACGTGGGGGCCGGTGCGATCGTTCGCGGCATGACGCAGCAGCGCGGCAACGAAATCGACGAGTTCGTGGTGGATGCACTGCGCAACTTCCTCGTCGGTCTGCCGCTCGACCTCGCCGCGCTCAACATCGCGCGCGGTCGTGATGCCGGCGTGCCCTCACTCAACGTGGCACGCGCCGAATTCTACGAGATGACGAAGAGCGAATGGCTGAAGCCCTATACGAGCTGGACCGATTTCGCTCAGAACCTGAAGACACCGGCTTCGATCATCAATTTCATCGCCGCCTACGGCACGCATACGTCGATCACATCGGCGACAACGCTCGAAGCCAAGCGGATCGCGGCCTCCGAGCTGGTCATGGGCGTCGATCTCGACGGCGACAACTCCGTTCCCGCCGACCGGCTCGATTTCCTGAATGCCCAAGGCGCCTATGCCGGCAATTCACTCGGCGGCCTCAACGATGTCGATCTCTGGATCGGCGGCCTCGCCGAGAAGATCATGCCGTTCGGCGGCATGCTCGGCTCGACGTTCACGTTCGTTTTCGAGGCACAGCTCCAGAACCTCCAGAACGGCGATCGCTTCTATTACCTCTCGCGCACGCAGGGAACGCACTTCCTGACCGAACTCGAGAACAATGCGTTCTCGAAGATCATCATGGCCAATACGGATATGTCGGAGGAAGGCAATCACGCCCACCTGCCGGGTGAGATCTTCGCGCGCGTCGATCACATCCTCGAAGTGGACCAGACCCTCCAGCTGCAACCCGATCCCGTCGGCGACGATCCCGTTCTCGAGGCACTTCAGCCCAAGGTGGCTCGCAATCTCCATCTGACGGTCGACGGCAATACCTATGACAACTCGCTGGTCTTCCAGGGCGGCGAGCACGTCGTCCTCGGCGGCACCAACCAGAACGATGTTCTGATCGGCGATCTCGGCGACGACACGATCTGGGGCGATGGAGGCAACGACTACATCGTCGGCGATCACGGCATTAATCGTCTGCACGGCGGCAGCGGCGACGACATCATCTATGGCGGCGGCGATCCGGAGTTCCTGCACGGCGACGCCGGCAACGACGCCATCCACGGCGGCAACGGCCTGGGTGATCTGATCTTCGGCGGTGTCGGACACGACTTCGTCATCGGCGGCGAGGACGGCAAGGAGGTCTTCGCAGCGGAGGGCAACGACTTCATCCTCGGCAGCAAGGACGTCGACTTCCTGCTCGGCGGCGAAGGCGACGATTGGATGGAAGGCGGGGAGGGCTTCGACACCCTCGCCGGCGAAAACTCGGAGCTGTTCTTCAACTCCCCGATCATCGGCCACGATGTTATGTTCGCCGGCGCCAACGAGAACGATTTCGATGCCGAGTCGGGCGACGACATCATGGTGCAGGGCGAATCCGTCATGCGCAACGAAGGCATGTTCGGCTTCGATTGGGTGAGCTTCGAGGAGCACGAGACCTTCGGCGCAAACGCCGACATGCGCATCAAGATCTTCACCACCGTCGCAGCGGACATCTTGCGCAACCGTTTCGACAAGGTCGAGGCGATGTCGGGCTCGGCTCTGAACGACAAGCTGATCGGCGACGATCGCATCACCCCCGGCGCCTTCGATCCGCTCGAGGCGGGCGTCGGGGTCGCGGAAGCGACGCTTCAGGACGACGGCCTGACGCGCGAAGGCGTCGAGCGCATCAAAGGCCTCCAGCAGGTTCTCGGCCTGACGGACGCCCAGCTCGCCGCGCTGGCACCGACCGATACGGTCTTCGATCGGGGCAATATCCTGCTCGGTGGCGACGGCAGTGACGTCATCGAGGGCGGCGGCGGTGACGACATCATCGACGGCGACAAGTGGCTCAACGTCCGCATCGGCATCAAGGATGCGAACGGCAACGAGATCGGCACGACCGAAAAGATGCAGGGAGCCGTGCACTTCTATACCGCCGCCGAGGCGACCGCCCTTGGCGTGGGGTACGCGGCGGCCGCGCCGGCGCTGCTCGCACGCGAAGGTGCGCCTCTCGACACCCTGGTGTTCGACCGGACAATCAATCCCGGCGATCTCGCGATCGTCCGTGAGATCCTGAACTCGTCCGACGATCCGAACGGTACCAGCGTCAACGGCAATGTCGGTGACTTCGATACGGCGGTCTTCCGCGGCAATCTCGCCGACTACTCCGTGACCAACAATGCCGACGGAACGGTCACGGTGGTGCATACGGCCGCCCTTGCTGGCGGCGGAGGCGGCGGAGGTGGCGCCGTCGTCGACGAAGGCACCGATGTTCTCCGCAACATCGAGCGCATCCAGTTCGCCGACGACAGCATTGATCTCGTCGGTGGGCTCAACCAGGATCCCAACGGCTCGGCAAGCCTCCAGGCGCTTCAGGACGATGCCGGCAACCTGCTGTTCCAGGCGGGACTACCCGTCCGCATCGCGGTCGACCCAACCGGGGCCTTGATCGGTGTCACCGATCCGGACAACGTCGCGACCGACGGAGCGATCCGCAATTTCACAGTGTCGTGGCAGATCGAAACGGCGCCGGGATCCGGGCTCTTCGCCGACGCTCTGGCGACAGGGAATATCTACACGCCGTCCGCCGATCCGCTCATCGGGCTCGATGGCGAGCGTGTGCGGGCCGTCATCACCTACACCGATGGCAACGGCGTGCAGGAATCGATCGCGACGACACCGTCGGGACCGCTCGCTCCTGCTGCATCTCTCGTTGCGACGGGTGGTGACGACGTGCTCGCCGGCACGCATCGCATCCCCGACATCCCTGCGAACCAGGGCTTCGGGATCGCCCTGCCGCAACTCGGTAACGATGGCACACTCGCCGATCCGATCGATGGCGGGCTCGGCGACGACGAGATCCACGGCCTCTCGGGCGACGATGTCCTATCGGGCGGCGCGCTCGGCGAGGGTAGCGACATTCTCGACGGCGGCCGGGGCAACGACACGGTCGTCTTCGGCTTCGACTTGGCCAACGCGACCTTGCTCGCGTCGCCTTCGGGCACCGTCGAGGTAACGATCGGGGCCGAGGAGGACGAGGTCATCGACGTCGAGACTTTGGCTTTCACCGACCAGACGATCACGGCGGCCCAGGCCGATACCCTTGCCGGTATCGTGCGTGGCACGGCGGCCGGGCAGACGTTGACGGGAACGGCGGCAGATGAAACGTTCGTCGGAGCAGGAGGCAACGACATCGTCAATGCCGGCGCCGGCAGCGACTCGATCATCTGGAACGTCGGCGACGGTCGTGATGTGGTCAATGGCGGCGGCGCGGCGGCTGACGTGGACACCCTGTTCATCAACGGCGACGAAACGCTCACCGAGACATTCCGGATCTATACGCGAGCTGCGGCAATCGATGCCGGGCTGAACCCGGGTGCCGCGGCCAACGAGATCGTGATCACGCGCACCGTCAACGGTGCGCCCGATGGCAATGCCGACCGCATCGCGTTGGTGCGCAATATCGAGGAACTGGAGATCAACGTCCGGCCGATCACCGGCGCTACGGTCGCCCGGGGTGACAATGTCGAAATCTTCGGCGATTTCACCCAGACCTCTCTGGCGTTGAACACCATCACGATCAACGGTTCGTCGGGTGACGATACGGTCGACATTTCCGCACTCAACTCCGCGCACCGGATCGTCTTCCATGCCAACGGCGGCAACGACACGCTCCTCGGGAACCTGCGTCCCCAGGATGTCATCCAGTTGTCGGCGGGCACTCCGGCCGAGCTGTTCACTGAGAGCACCTCGAACGGGCAGACGACGCGTACGTTCGCTGATGGCTCGTCGATTACCTTCACGTCAGGTCTGTCGCCGACGTTCGTCGGCGGCGTCGGGGCGGTGGAACTGCATCCCGCACTGGGTGATGGCTTCTCCTTCACCGCAGGCGATCTTGCTGGACTGTCCGCTCTCGTGAACGGCCTCCCGGTCGCGCAAGGCGACGACGAGGTTCCCACCGGCGTCCGCGACCTGGAGGGTACGGGCAACAACCTGGCGAACCCCGACTTCGGTTCTGCGGACCAGCCGTTCATCCGGCTTACGGATGCGCACTACGGCGCCCCCGACGCCAACGGCAACATGTCCGTGAACCCGATCTTCGCCGGACTCGACCCGCGGACGATTTCGAACGTCCTCGGCACCCAGGATGCGAACCTGCCGACGAATGCCGCCGGCGCCAATATCTTCTTCATGGCGTTCGGTCAGTATTTCGACCACGGTCTCGACTTCCTACCGAAGGGCGGCTACGGGTCGATCGCGATCGGATCCGGTGCCGACGATCCTGCGGATCTGACACGCGGCACGCTTGCAAACCCGGACGGGATCGCGGGCGGCGCCACGCCCGAGCACATGAACAAGACATCGCCGTTCGTGGATCAGAACCAAGCCTACGGCTCGACCGAGCTCGTCGGCCAGTTCCTCCGCGCAGGCGATGGCCAGGGCGGTCTTGGAGCGCATCTCTTCTCAGGCGGTGCGGATCCTTCCAATCCCGAGTTCCGCCTCTTGCCGACGCTGCGCGAGCTCATCCTCGAGCACTGGGAGAACAATACGGTCTTCCACCACGAGAGCCTGCCCGGCGGTCAGGTCACGTTCCGTGACTACTACACCGCGGATGGCGTTCCGCTCGTCGACGCGAACGGCACCATCAACGAGACGCTGGCTCGTGCGCTCAATGCCGACTTCATGGGCAGCGGCCACACGCTGGTTGGCGACAACAACCAGTTCATCAACATCCTCGACCACTACGTGGCCGGCGACCTGCGTGCCAACGAGAACTACACGCTCACGTCGATCCACACGATCTGGGCACGCAACCACAACTACCATGTCGACAAGCTCGTTGCGGCAGGTTTCCAGGGCTCGGCGGAGGAGCTGTTCCAGGCGGCGAAGATCGTAAACGAAGCCGAATACCAGAAAGTCGTCTTCAACGAGTTCGCGGACTACCTGATCGGCGGCATGAAGGGCTCGGGCCACCACGGCTTCGACGACTACAACCCAGACGTCGACGCCCGCATCAGCCATGAGTTCGCGGCAGCCGTCTATCGTGTCGGCCACTCGCTGATCGGCCAGACGATCACGGTCCTGGACGACAACGGCCAACCCAAGAGCGTGCCGCTGTTCGATGCCTTCCTCAATCCGACCAACGAGGAGGGAGCGTTCCAGCTCGACACGGGTCCAGGCGGCGTCCTCACCGGCTCCGCTGCGCTCTCCGGGCTCGCGAACTACGGCTACGTTCCGAAGGAGGGATACGAGCAGATCGGCGTCAACAACATCATCAGTGGCATCGTTACCCAGGCCGCCGAGGAGGTCGACTACACTCTCGTCGACGCCGTCCGCAACGACCTCGTTCGGATCCGCGCTGATCTCTTCGCCTTCAATGTCGCGCGCGGCTGGGATGTCGGCCTGGGTACGTTGAACCAGGTGCGGGCCGGGCTTCTGGCCTCTGACAGCCCCTACATCCAGGAGGCGATCCAGCTCTCGGGTGCGGATCTGTCGCCCTACACGTCCTGGGAGGATTTCCAGGCGCGCAACGGGCTCAGCGACGCGGTCATCGCACAATTCAAGCAGGCCTATCCGGACCTGGTGCTGTCGACCGATGCCGAGATCGCTGCATTCCGGGCGGCCAATCCGGACATCGCGCTCGTGGGCGGCAATACCGTCAAGGGCATAGATCGGGTCGACCTATGGGTGGGCGGTCTGGCAGAGCCTCACATCAACGACGGGATGGTCGGCTCGACGTTCTGGGTCGTCATCCACGAACAGCTCGACCGGTTGCAGGAAGGCGACCGTTTCTACTACCTCGATCGCGTCGACAACTTCGCCTTCTACGAGACGCTCGAAGAGATGTCGTTCGCCGACATCGTCGCCCGCAACACCGGCCTTACCGGCTTGTCGGACGACATTTTCGAAGCTGCCGCCCTCGACAACACCGACGACGGCGTCACATCGCCCACCGAGACGACTGATCCAGGAACGACAGAGGGTGGGACGCCCGCCGACGACGGTACGGGCACCGACACTCCGGCCGAGACCCCAAACGAGTCCACAGGTGGCACGGAAGGCACGAGCGAGCCAACCGCGAACACGGGTGGCGGGGTCATCGTCGGGACGGACGATACGAAGGCTCTGTTCGGCGGCGACAGCAGCGAGGTCATCACCACGAGCGACCTTGGCACAGTGGTGATGGCGGGTGCCGGCGACGACGTCGTCGAGGCCGGCGCGGGTGACGACGTCGCCTTCGGCGGCGCGGGCAACGATGCGCTGTTCGGCAACGGTGGGGCCGACAAGATCTGGGGTGAGGACGGCGACGACCTCATGGACGGCGGCGCCGGCGACGACCTGCTGTTCGGCGGCGCCGGTGCCGACGAAATCGACGCAGGTGATGGCAACGACCGTGTCTGGGCCGGAGACGGTAACGACACCGTCCACGCCGGAGCCGGCAACGACCGTATCGACAGCGGCAATGGCGCCGACACGATTTGGGGCGAGGCGGGCGACGATATCTTCGTCTTCAAGACCGCTGAGGCCGCCGACGGCGACACGATTGCCGACTTCCAGGCCGGCGACCGCATCGACGTGACGGGGATCGGCTCGGATCTTTCGGTCGTCGCCGGAAATGCGTTCACGGCGGAAGGCGATCTCATCATCCGCAGCGACGGCGCGCAGACCTTCATCGAGGGCAACCTCGACGGCGACACCGGTACGGCGGAGTTCCAGATCACACTCGTGGGCGATCACGTCGACACCCTGAAGAATGGCGGCCTCGTACACTAGGCCGCGTCGATCAGCCGGAAGGCGGGCCCCGGTGACGGGCCCGGCTGCCAAGTCTTCCGGGACACCAGCGTGGATTACTGCTGGTGTCGCGAAGACCACTCGCTCTGAGAGGAACGGGCCGATCTGGAGACGACGCAGCAAGTTTGCGTCGCTCCCACCCGCCGGAGGGCGGCGGGCTCGAGACCGGACTCGTTCTTGCTTGAGATCTTTGCCGAGTGGGCATTTCGAGAAGGGATTCCGCGGCCGGCGCGTTTTTTTGAAACCGTCCGCGTCATTCCGAAATGGGGATATTCGGCCGTATCCGGCGAATACCCCAAAAGTCGATGCAGATGCGTGCGTATCAATTCATTAGCGGGGCCTTATCGTGACCAGTAAACCTAAATCCTGCAGTTGGCGGCAATTGATCCGCTCTCATCTTACCGATCACCTCA